>ENA-ORXR01000784-ORXR01000784.1-marine-metagenome-genome-assembly--contig:-NODE-784-length-38739-cov-10.374037_pt1 | contig 38739 bp, 29 predicted proteins | sample MGYA00237866_ERZ511479 | MGnify/ENA metagenome assembly ERZ511479
TGGCAATAAACGGGGTAAGAAATCTAATCCAGATAAAAAGCAACCAAAAAGGTATTTGACAGAATCAAATTATACCCGAGTATTTGTGCAGATTATGACCTAAAAGTGTTAAAGTCAAATCAGCTTGACCAACAGTTCTCTTACTTATGAATTTATTTACTACTACTGAACATGCCTATTCAGAACCTGATGCTTCAAATTGAAAACTCTAAATAATTCATAATTAATCGCTTAGAGATTGTCAATTATGCTGCTTTGATAATATGTATGGAACTGTTGTACTGTAACAATCAATTCTCAGAGAAAAAAGGGGACACATTAAAATTGGTTGTCATGATTTTTATCAAAAATCTCGCCAACCAAAGCCTTTCTCTACTATCTTTCCCAGTACTTCGTACTGGGCTACCAAGATATTACACCTACGGCGTAACTATGTAATCATCTTATCAACTAAATACTGGCAGTCAAAAGTAGTTCTAAATCAGTATATTTTAGCTTGTATCGCTTTGATAAATATTCGTTGGTCATTCGTCCTTTATAGGCATAGATGGCATTTCTGATACCTCCGTGAGTATATAAAAGAGCATTAATGTCCTTGTGGCTCCCGATTTTGAGAAGGAGAGGCGTCAGTATATTACTCATGGCCTGAGATGCGGTACGAGCTACTTTAGATGCTATATTAGGTACTGCATAATGTATCACATCGTGGAATACAAAAGTAGGCTTAGAGTGGGTCGTCATACGCGATGTTTCTATGCATCCACCCTGGTCTATGCACACATCTATAATAACTGAACCAGCTTTCATGTGAGAGACCATTTCCTCGGTGACCACGACTGGCGATCTACCCGTCTTAGAGTGTAGAGCGCCTATCACCACATCGGCACTCATCAACTGATATGCGAGGTATTCGGGATTTATCGAAGAAGTATGTAGATGTCTGCCTACACAGGCTTGGATGCGACTCAATTTGTTGATGTCATTATCAAAGACTCGTACTGAAGCTCCAAGAGCGATAGCGGTCTTAGTTGCGTATTCTCCCACGACACCAGCTCCCAGAATTAGGACTTTAGCAGGCGGTACGCCCACGACACTTCCCAGCAGAGAGCCCCTACCTCCGTTGATGTTATTGAGCAGTTCTGCAGCGGTTAGGATAGCACTCTTTCCTGCTATTTCACTATGTATTTTGACTATAGGGTACGAGCCATCCTCTTCACGATAAAGCCCAAATGACATTGCTACTGCTTTTTTACTCATCAGCTTATTCAGGTACTCCTGTGACAGAATAGGCATATGCAGCGGAGTGATTAAGATCTGATTATGTCGTAGATAATCCAGCTCTTCTAGAGTAGGTGGTGAAGCTTTGACTATGATGTCCGATTCATATACTTGCCTCACATCTACAATCTCTGCACCAGCTTCTGAGTAATGATGATCATCATAATTAGACTCCTTGCCAGCGTCCTGCTCTACTAAGATACGATGACCATAGCCAACTATACTGCGGACTGAGGGCGGTACGATGGGTACACGGTGCTCATTGTTATCAGTCTCTTTAGGTATTCCAACCGAGAGTAGGCTGTCACCTCGCTGCACCTCCAGAGTGTCTACCTGAGTCTCATATTGTCCTTTCGAAAAGAAGGTAGAAAAGCGATAATTTTTGACTGATTCGTCCATGATCTGAAATATCGTTAATAGATGTATTATGAAGATCTCACTTCCATAAAAATACAATATTTCGAGCGCAATTATCCAATACTTCGATTTTAACCCGATGGTGAGGAGGCAGCAGTGGCTGAGCTATCTCTGGCCATTCGATAAATATATATTCGCCTGAATATAGGTAGTCCTCTAATCCGATATCCATAAGCTCTTCTACCCTATTTAAGCGATAGAGATCCATGTGATATATCTTACCATCTGAGAGTTTATACTCATTGATGATAGAATAGCTTGGGCTGGAAGTCAGGTCTACTGATCCGAGAGATCGAGCGACAGCGTTGACGAGGCTGGTTTTACCTGCTCCAAGATCACCATAGAGGCAATATATCTTTGAATCCGAGGCATGATGTAAGAGCATGCGCGCGACCCGACTTAACTCTGTTTCCGAAGCTATTACTATGCTTGATTCACTCATCTCATTTAATCCGTGTATAATTAAAATTAAGATTACAAAAGTTCCTCATAATTAATGGTTTATATCACAATTTCAAAGAAAATTGACCTTGAAAAACTGTATCTTTATAGCTCATTTGAACATATAGAAATGGCAGATAATTCAAAAAACTATAATGCTAGTAATATCACCGCGCTGGAAGGTCTGGAGGCGGTAAGGATGAGACCTGGGATGTACATCGGTAGCACCGATTCTAAGGGTCTGCATCACCTTGTGTGGGAGGTCGTGGATAACTCGATCGATGAGCATCTGGCAGGTCACTGCTCAGCTATCACAGTCAAGATCCTAGAAGGAAATAGTATATCTGTCACGGATGACGGGCGGGGCATTCCGACTGGAATGCATGAAAAATTACAAAAGTCAGCCTTGGAAGTCGTCATGACAGTCCTTCACGCAGGGGGTAAATTTGATAAGGATACCTATAAAGTTTCTGGTGGCCTTCATGGTGTAGGGGTATCATGTGTTAACGCTCTTTCCTCTTACGTCAAGGCTGAAATCCACAGAGATGGTAAAGTGCACGTGCAGGAATACAGCGAAGGCATACCCACTAGTCAAGTAGAGGAAGTCGGCACCACTGACCGCACGGGGACTACGATCACCTTCACACCCGATCGATCGATATTCGAAGAAGTAGAATATAAGTGGGACCTGCTAGCTAATCGACTGAGAGAACAGTCATTTCTAAACAAAGGACTGACGTTGCACCTCATCGACGAAAGAGTCATCGGCGAGGATGGGCCCAGAGAAGAAACCTTTTACTCAGAGGGTGGTCTCGTTGAGTTCGTTCAATATTTAGATGAGACAAGAACAAGATTGATAGATGAGCCTATTCACGCTTCGGCCAAAGAAGAAAATGTCGAAGTAGAAGTAGCACTGCAATATAATACCAGCTACTCTGAAAACATCTACTCATTTGTCAATAATATCAGCACCAGAGAGGGAGGCACCCACGTCAGTGGATTTAAACGGGCCGTAAATCGGATCTTTACAAAGTATGGAGAAGATAATGGGATGTTTAGTAAGCTGAAATTTAAGATAGCAGGCGAAGATTTTCGTGAGGGCCTGACAGCCATCATCTCAGTAAAAGTGCCTGAGCCACAATTCAAAGGTCAGACCAAAGGCGAATTAGGTAATTCTGAGGTGACTGGCATCGTCTCAAGAGCTGTCGGAGACGTTCTTGTCCATTATTTAGAGGAGAATCCGAAACAAGCTAAGAAGATAGTCGAGAAGGTTATTTTGGCTGCTACCGCTCGAGAGGCTGCTAGAAAAGCCAGGGATATGGTCCAGCGCAAGAGCGTCTTAGCTGGGGGAGGTCTACCAGGTAAGTTAGCAGATTGCACCTCTAAAGACCCTGTTCTATCCGAAATATTTCTTGTCGAGGGTGACTCTGCGGGAGGTACAGCTAAGCAAGGTAGAGATCGGATGTTTCAAGCAATTCTGCCGCTTAGGGGCAAAATCCTTAATGTAGAAAAGGCCATGGAGCATAAAATCTATGAGAACGAAGAGATAAAAAATATGTTTACCGCTTTAGGTGTTAGCATCGAGGAGAAAGATGGGGACCGAGTACTTAATATCGACAAATTAAGGTACCACAAGATCGTCATCATGTGTGATGCCGATGTGGATGGCAGCCATATTGTGACCTTAATCTTGACCTTCTTTTTCCGCTACATGCGACCTTTAGTCGAGCAAGGATTTATATATGTGGCTGCGCCACCTCTGTATCAAGTTAAAAAAGGTAAACAATTCATATACTGCTGGAATGAAGAAGAAAGACAGCAAGCGATCAATACCTATACAGGAGGAAATCCTGAAAATATGGGCAGCATCAAAATCCAACGCTATAAGGGCTTGGGTGAAATGAATGCAGAGCAACTATGGGAAACAACAATGGATCCAGAGGAAAGAATGCTACGCCAAGTCAACATAGATGTTCCCCTCGATGCTGACAGAACATTCTCTATGCTCATGGGCGACGAAGTACCGCCAAGGCGTAAATTCATAGAAGAAAATGCGGCTTATGCTAATGTAGATGTCTAATGAGATAGCTATATTGCGTTATAATTTACACTCTTAGTTAGGATATATGTGAATAATATATGTATCTTGATATATATTGTTTGGTCACTATTTTTTAGTGATCCCCTTTCAAGCATATGAGCGTTAGCACCCTTTAGACAATCTCTACGCTAATACCTATCAATATGCATACCACGTACTATCAGATAGGCATTTTATCATATAATCTATTTTTATGAGTAAATGCCAAGAAAAAATTTTTACAAGCCATAAGCCAAAATCACTTATTAGGAATAGGCTAATATCCTTAGGTCTCACTTCTTCGCAAGTAGCTTCTGTCTTACACCTCCATCAAGATGTAATTCAAGAAATAAAGAGGAAGGAGATACTAATAAACGATTTAGAAAGAGATAACTTAGAAATCAACCAATCTCTTCAATACACGATACAAGAATTAGCCACAAGTAATGCTCAGAAACAGCAGTATATAGAGAGTAATATGCAATTAGAAAACTTTGCACACATTGCCTCTCATGATTTAAAAGCACCACTGACAAATATTATGTCGCTCACCATGTTGATGATGAGAAAGTCAAATGCTAAATTAGATTCTGCTGAAAAAGAATTACTAAAGAACATATCGCTTTCTGCTAAGAGTATGAGAAGCACTATTAAGGGTCTTTTCGAATTTTCTCAAGCTTCCAACACCAAACTGACCAAGAAGATATTCTCGCTGGATAAAATGTTGAAGCAAGTCCTCCTTAATATTGATACTCAAATTAAATCGTGCCACGCCAGAATTGAAATAACTAATCCAGATAACTATATATACGCTGACCCTGTATTAATCCAAGAAGTATTTCAGAATATCATTTTAAATGCGACAAAGTTTATAAAGCATAATCAAGAAGTTGTCATCACCATTAATGCAGAAGAGCACCCCGAATATTGGCAATGCAGTGTCGGAGATAATGGTATAGGTATATCGGAAGAGTATCAGGATAATATCTTCGTCATATTTAAGAGGCTTTATACTAAAGAAGAATATGAGGGCACGGGGATAGGTTTAGCCATATGCAAGAAAATAATTGATCTTCACGAAGGAGAGATATGGGTCGACAGCAAGAAAGGTAAAGGTAGCACCTTCTTTATTAAGATCCCAAAAGAGAAATAAATGAAATTTGACCTAATTATACTTATCGATGATGATGGGCCGACTAACTTTCTCCATCAATTAATGATAGAAGAGGCAGATGTAACTGAGGACTTAGTGATACGTAATAATGTCATCGATGCTGAAGTAGAAATTAACGAGCGTTATGAGAATGCTGAAGAACAGAATAGCATTATTTTTTTGGACATTAATCTGCCACGATTTACGGGATTCGAACTGATCGAAAGGAATAAAGTACAGTTCGATCATCTGAAAGCAAGAGGTTTTAAAGTTGTCTTGCTCTCGACTTCACAAAATCCTGTAGACATTGAAAAATCAAAAAAATACCCGACTATAGATTTCTTCTGGGAAAAACCTATAGATGCTGAGAAGTTAGATAAATTGAGCTCAATGTATTTAGTTAAGACATAATCTTACTATAGCTGATACTTCGAGTCACCCAATTTATATAATTAATTATAAGCATTCTAAGTTGATATCTCTTCCATATTCCTTATATTAAATCATATGACCACATGTTGCCATCCATGCGAAGCTATACATCTTCAGAGTATTTAATACTACCTCATAGCAGGTGCGATCATAGGTGATGCTGTTGAGCTTAACCATATCTTTCAGTAGTTCACCGATTTAGCTTCTCATTTATTTATGTCCAGTTATGAGGCTAACTCACAGCGGATCTGACAGACGGTCTTAAAGGTCTCTATTCATTTACCTGGTACAAAAAGTGTAGCACAGAAATCTGATAATTGATACTGCTATATAATTATTCTAATAGCTCATTGTCATATTCCAGAATCGTAGTTGTAGTTCATTGAAAGCTTGTTCTAATTATCTCAGTTCTATGTATAGAAAAGCTTCAGAATACTTATTGAAATGACCTTTAAAATTTGGAATTAAATTCTCGCTGTGAAATCAGAAATTCGCCCATTTTTCATCTTAGTGATTTAATGATTCACTACTACAGACGTTATTGACGAACTATACGGAGTTTTCTCTTGATTTAAGATGATACTTAATATGTTGAGCTTAAAGCTTTTACGTTACTTCTGAATACTCTAATTCAATTCTGAATTCACAAACTTCAGAGGATTTATAAGAATTTCAACAGAGGCCATTTCATTTTTAAATTCTTTTATTCCTGTAACTCATATAGTAGGTTGAATCGAATTAAAGCCAACTGATTCACACCTGGTCTCAGCCGGGTAGTATATCTCAATAACTCTTGCTCAAGATTATCCTCTGATAGGAGATGACAGCCTTGAATAACATTAGAATTCTGAAGTTCACCATCAATAATAGAAATTAGAAACCAGTTGCAGATTTCTACAGCACTACAATCTTCATAAATCTCAACACCATCGTAAACAAGCTCGCTTTCAGAAATAATTCTATAGAAATTTGGTTGTTCTATAAGACTATATGCTAAGGTAAACGTAGTATCTCTATCACCAAGTTGAACAGTGGCATCAATCATATCTGGACTAGTAATGGTAAAACTCAAAACGAGAGATTGTGCATCCAATAATTCATCTACACCTGAGCCTTCATATAATCCTCCAGCTTGCAAAACTTGTTCTAAGTCATCATCACTGGCAGTGATCAAAGACTCATCGTAATCATAGAGAGCAAATGGCTTAAAATCATTTTCAGAGAATGTATAACTGTACTTCGCTGGATAGCTGGGGCATATAGTTTCACCATTGCAAGACATTAAAAATGAAATCAAAATAAAGAATCCAATTGCGCTTACTATGTTAATTGGTTTACACATAAAGAGATAAGTCTGCATAATTAATAATTGGCGATTCTAGTTAGCGTTAAATTAAACCACATTTATTTAAATCACTTCTCTTCATTACCCGGATGACTATAGATCAGTCGAAAAAATTAGCTGTACAAGAAAAATTGCAATTTGTAATTTAAAATAAAATTTGACCTCAAACAGTATTATTTACAGTTTGGTCATTTAGTAAATTGAATAAATTTACACATTTTCTTTCTCTGACTATAACTACATCTGGAAGAAAAACTGCTTGAATACAATCATCACCCTCATTCCTTATCACAGATCCTTAATATTTTAAACCCTACAGTCCAACACCTATTAAAGATAGATCTTTCTGATTCATCAAGAAGTTGAGCGTTCTCTTGAGCAAATACACCAAAGCTATTTGCGCATTGAAAATTATACGACATTGGGCAATTGCAGTAAACCAAGCGTCAATTTCAATTTATCCTACTGAGCCAAAAGTAACATATATTAGAATCGTAATAATAGTCAATACGATAGATACTAATTTGGTGTACTTCCACGGTTTCATGTCTACCAATCCTCTATCCATTATATCATAAAAATCCGTTCTGGGGTACCAGAAAGATACAGCGTGCATGATCAAGATATTCAGCACAAACTCGATACCCCAAATATGAACAAAATGAATAGGTGCTTCCCATAAGAAATTGACTAATACATAAAATATGAGTCCAAACATAAGGCCTACTTTAGCTCCAGTGGTAGATACTTTAGGACATAAGAATCCAGCAATAATCACTGAGGCAATCGGTATGAAGAATATTCCATTGAGTTGCTGCAATAATTGATACAGGCCATCAGGCGCCTTAGCTACATATGGGGCTATTAAGATAGCAAACACCGCTAATAGCGCTGATACTAATTTGCCTATGCTGACCACTTTGGCTTCTGAGGCCGCAGCATTCACATACTTTTTATAAATACCTAACGAAAAAATAGTCGCAGCACTATTCAGAGCACTATTAAAGGTGCTGAGAATAGCCCCCATAATGATGGCTACGAAAAATCCAGTGAACCAAAATGGGAGAATTTTCTTGACCAGCATGGGATACACCAGATCTTGAGATTCGTAGATACTCTCCCCGAAATAATAAAAGCCAATGATCCCCGGTAGAATGACTACGAAAGGAATCAGTAATTTAAGGAGGGCGGTAAGCAGCAGTCCTTTCTGTGCTTCCTTCAGGTTCACTGCACCAAGAACTCGCTGTACGATGGATTGATGCATGGTCCAAAAGTATAGCTGATTTATGATCATCCCCGTAAATAGCACATTAAATGGAAGTATGGCATCTCTTGCTCCAGGACCAATCGATGGCTCATCACTGATCACTTTAAACTTCTCTGGGGCGTACTCATACACTGTGATCAAACCAGTAACGATGCTACCCTCTCCAATCGAATATAAAGCTATCAGCGGCAAAGCTATACCAGCTGCTAAAAGACCAAAACCGTTTATTGTGTCAGTATAAGCTACCATCTTAAGACCTCCAAAAATGGCATAGCCAGCACCGATAATACCCACTGTCAAAACAGTAATCCAGATACCTTGCTGCTGCGTGACCTGCAATAATGATGAGATCTCAAATATGCTCTCAATATTCAGCGCACCAGTGTATAGAACTATGGGTAGTAATGTGGCAACGAATGATATAATCAGCAATAATGCCACAATCGTCCGGATAACTCCATCGAATCGGAGCTCAAGAAATTCAGGAATGGTGCTAAGACCCAACTTGAGGTATTTAGGTACAAAGTATAGGGCAGCGACAATTAGTGCAAGTGTAGAGGTGGCTTCCCAAGTGATGATGATAGCTCCATTTCTATAAGATGACCCATTCATCCCGATGAGATGCTCTGTGGATATATTAGTCAGGAGCATAGACCCAGCGATGACTACACCCTTTAGGCTTCTTCCCCCAAGAAAGTATCCATCTTGAGTATCTAACTTGTCTCTACGTAAATTCCACGAGGCATATCCAGCTACAAAAATAGTAAACGCAAAAAAACTGATGTACTGTAGTATCATGTTAAGTTTTGTATTTACCTATGCTGTATGGTCATTCAATTTAATTTACTGATTGCTCTAAATCCAGAAAAGATATGGACTATGAAAGAATTCAGTAAACTTTTAGCATATTCTATCTATTAAATGAGTGATCAGCAGATTTTTTTTATAATATAGCTATTGTGAGCGGAGGATTTATCAATGTAGTCGACAGACATGTTAGCATAACGGAGGAGAACTTGAGATTGATCAGTGATCTTTCTGAGAGCAGGATCTTTAACAAAGGTGATATACTACTTCATTCAGGTGAATTCTGTGACTTCATAGCCTACATAGATAAAGGTGTTGCCATGATGTACCGAGAGGATGATCAGCATAAAAAAGGCGTCTTTGAATTCTATATGGATGGAGAATTCGTGTCAGACTACTATGGATTCATTACCAAAAAAGAATCTGTCTTTAGTATCAATGTCTTAGAGAAAACCACTGTGACCTATATTGATAGAAGAATGATGGAAGAACTGTATGCTAAGATACCGAAGTGGGACAAATTCCTCAGACTCATCACGGAGAAAGCCTACGCTCAGATAATAGATCAGCTGCACGACACCAAATTTATGACCGTGGAAGAAAGATATAAGCAACTGCTGGAAGACCGAGTCGAACTATTGCAGCGAGCACCCTTATACTTAATCGCTTCCTACCTGAATACAACGCCTGAGACCCTCTCAAGGATTAGAAGACATATTGCTACACACCAGTAACGGCTGACTTAATATCGTAAATCACTAAGAGTATAGCTGCTGCATATATCGATTTTACATTTAGCGCAAAAACAAGTACTTTTGCGCAAAATTTAAACATCATATGGAGACAGCAGTAGAAAATCAGTACAAAGTCAAAGACATCAATTTAGCAGCATGGGGTCGCAAAGAAATGCAACTTGCCGAGGCTGAAATGCCAGGCCTAATGTCCATACGTGAAGAGTACGGACCTTCTCAACCTCTGAAAGGAGCAAGAATTGCAGGATGTTTGCACATGACTATCCAGACGGCAGTATTGATAGAGACGCTGACAGCTCTCGGTGCTGAAGTATCATGGTCATCGTGTAATATTTTCTCTACGCAAGACCACGCCGCAGCTGCAATTGCTAAGTCAGGTGTACCCGTTTATGCATGGAAAGGCATGAATGAAGAAGAATTTAATTGGTGCATCGAGCAGACTCTGTTTGCCTTTTCAGATGGTCAGCCATTAAATATGATTCTTGATGATGGCGGCGATTTAACCAACATGGTGTTGGATAAATTCCCTGAACTCGTAGCTGGGATTAAAGGTATCAGTGAGGAGACCACGACTGGTGTCCACAGACTTTACGAGAGAGAGATCAACGGCACTTTAGCACTACCAGCTATTAATATCAACGACTCTGTGACTAAGTCAAAGTTTGATAATAAGTATGGCTGTAAAGAATCGTGTGTAGATGCTATCAGAAGAGCTACAGATGTTATGATGGCGGGCAAAGTCGCTGTTGTAGCTGGATACGGAGATGTCGGAAAAGGATCAGCTGCGTCCCTTGCTGGAGCTGGATGTAGAGTCATCGTAACCGAGATTGATCCCATATGTGCACTACAGGCAGCTATGGATGGATTCGAAGTAAAGAAAATGTCAAGTGCTGTCTCAGAGGCTAATATCATCGTTACTGCTACTGGTAATAAAGATGTACTGAAAGGTGAGCACTTTGAAGCCATGAAGGATAAGGTGATCGTATGTAATATTGGTCATTTTGATAATGAAATTGATATGGCTTGGCTGAATGGCAAGCATGGCAAGTCCAAAGTAGAAATCAAACCTCAAGTCGATTTATATACCATAGATGGGAAAGATGTGATTGTCTTAGCAGAAGGAAGATTGGTGAATCTTGGTTGTGCGACAGGACATCCTTCATTCGTGATGTCTAACTCATTTTCTAACCAAGTACTTGCTCAGTTAGAACTTTGGGAGAATGCTGCAAAATATGAAAACAAGGTATATATGCTTCCTAAGCACTTAGATGAAAAAGTAGCCAGACTACATTTAGAAAAAATAGGAGTTGAGCTTGAAGAACTGAGTACAGATCAGGCAAAATATATTAATGTACCAAAGGAAGGTCCATTTAAGCCAGAGTACTACAGATACTAAAAGTTATATAATTTATACTACTGTTAAGATCAAAGGCCCAATTCTTTCGAATTGGGCCTTCTTTATAGAAGCTTGTGTTATGCTTCAATTAAATTTCTTGGTAGCAATAGACATTTTCTGAAATAACTGAATGCCTATGGCTTATACCTCACTTGCTTGAGTATTCTTGTGTTTAACAATCTTAGTATATTCAGCTTTCCCGACCCCATTGATCATGATATCTAATCTCATCTGGTCTCTCCTTGCACCTAAGAATGCGCGTGGTCTTGTACCGGTAGCGAATGGGTTAGGTGATGTTGCAAATCCTCTCATAATTTAAATTTTAAATATATTATTCTGTGTAATTTACTTTTATGCTATTTAAACAGAATATAAATCATTTATGTTTCAACTAACTTTGTGTTTATTCTGTTATTCTCGACAAAGATGTTAATAATTTCTAGGTCTTTACAAGCATTCTCGATGAATGAATGCCTTTATCCGTCCAACGCAATATATTCCTAAGTCTATCGGAAATGTACCTTTAATTTTTACCTAAATCGTCCCTTTCGCAGTGCATACTGAATTAATGATGGAGAATACTCGTTATCTTTATTAGTTAAACGTCGATCCGTGAATTTATACATTATCAGTATTTTACTATTTCTAAATTCAGCTTCGGTTCATGAATTTCACGTTAGCAAATGTGAGGTAGAATACCAACAGGCAGAACGATCAGTTCAAATATCACTGCAATTGTTTATCGACGACTTAGAATCAGCGTTAAAAAATACTGGATCAGAAGCTTTGTTTCTCTGCACTAAGAAAGAACATCCGAAGGCCAATACATTTATCAAGGAATACTTAGCTACGGTATTAAAGATCGAGATAGACGGAAAGGATATGATCTATGAATACTTAGGTAAAGAGATGTCAGACGACCTCGCTGCGGTGTGGTGCTATTTAGAGATCTCGGACACTGATATTCACCAATCTTTCTCCATCGAGAATAGGGTGTTAATGGAGACGTTTGATGATCAAAAAAATCTGGTCAAAGTGAAACTCTCGAAAACTCAAAAGGAACACTATCTATTTGATACAGATGATTTTAAGGGAGAAATGAAACTCTGACCTGTGATCAAACAACTATTTATCTTCCCTATCAAATGCTATCAATGGATTATCTCCCCTCTGATTGGTCAGAACTGCCGCTTTCAACCCAGCTGCTCTAACTATATGATCCAAGCCATTACAGAATGGGGAGCTGTAAGAGGCATCTATCTAGGCACTAAGCGCATATGTAAGTGCCATCCATGGGGAGGACATGGTCCTGATCCCGTACCTTCGAATCCTAAACACCAGAAACATTACAATGCTCCAGAGACCACGCAGAAATAGACGAAGTCAAGCCATCAGAAATCTAAATCAAGAGACGAGGCTTCATGTCTCTCATCTGGTATATCCTCTTTTCATAATGGAAGGCACAGGCATAAAAGAAGAAATCAGTTCTCTACCTGGAAATTATAGATGGTCACTGGATACCTTGCTCACAGAAATAGAATGCTGTATCGCTTTAGGCTTAGAACACTTTATCCTATTTCCTAAGGTGAAGGATCAGAATAAAGACAAAACAGGTAGCTACGGTCATCATCCAGATAATTTTTATCTAAAAGCGGCCACAGCCATCAAATCAGCATTCCCAGACATAACACTCATCAGCGATGTAGCCCTTGACCCGTACAGCGTAGATGGTCACGATGGTATCGTTAAGGATGGCATAATTGTGAATGACGATACCGTAGAGGCATTATCCGATATGGCCTTAGCTCAAGCTAAAGCGGGATTTGACATTTTAGGACCATCAGATATGATGGATGGCAGAGTGCAGGCCATCAGAATGAATCTGGATGATTCTGGCTACACCAGCACAGGCATCATGTCCTACACTGCCAAATATTCGAGTGCTTTCTACGGACCATTTCGAGATGCCTTAGACTCCGCACCTGTGGATGATCCTGCAATACCTAAAGACAAGAAGACCTATCAGATGAACCCTGCCAATAAGAGAGAAGCCCTTATTGAAGCAGAACTGGATGAGCTGGAAGGGGCGGACTACCTCATGGTTAAACCAGCCTTGCATTATCTGGACATTATTCACGTCTTAAGAGAAAATACCAACTTGCCTATCGCAGCATATCACGTGAGTGGAGAGTGTGCGATGTTGATTGCTGCGTGCCAAAAAGGCTGGCTGGACTACGAGGTAGCTATGCCAGAATCCCTCCTATCTATTAGACGTGCGGGTGCCGATACCATCATTAGCTATTTCGCTAAGGATTATGCCCAAAAGGTCAAAAAGGGAGAGCTTTGATCTATACCTTCTTATTAATACTACACTAAACGCTCTATCATAGATAACACTCAAGAAGAGGTCCCATAAAGTTATAGCTGTAAATCGAGATCTTTTTTCCTTATCTTTCTACCATACTTTAGTCCAAAGGCTTTCTACTATGATGCGCATTTATCCTACCCTCCTGATTTTCATTCTAAGTCTATCTACGACTTTTGCCCAGGACGATATTACAAAACTAATAGGCAGCCTTTTAGCTGACACGTCTATCGAAGAACGTTTGCAAGAATTATGCGATGATATTGGAGGCAGAGTCACTGGGTCTCAATCAAATGAGAGAGCTGTAGAGTGGGCATATCAGCAGTTCAAAGAAGCTGGCGTGACCGTCACTAAGGATTCCTTCGAAATGCCGATATTATGGTTAGCTGAAGGCAGCAGCTGTCGGATAAATGAAATAGAATTTGAACCACTCGTGGTGTCGAAATATAATACTGTACCAGGTGTATATTCTGGTGAGTTGATCTATGTGGGCAAGGGCACGACCGCAGAATTAGATGCTATCGGAAATAATAAAATCAGTCGGAATTTTCTCTTAGTCGATTCTGATCTTTGCCTGGATATTGATGGCCTATTCGCGGAGTATGCCCACGCTACGAATGTGGAGATGGAGGCTTACCGTAGAGGTGCTCAGGGTATTATTTTCATGTCTTCTAGACCTAATAAAGTGTTATATCGCTTCCTGACCTCCTTAGTCACAGAAGATAATATTATACCACAGCTGGTCATGGCTAGAGAAGATGCCATGCGCTGCGTCAGATCTATTCAGTCTGGCAAAAAGCTGAGCGTGGATATGACTATTGCCGCCAAGACTGGACCAGCATTCGTCTCGCACAATGTCATAGGAGAAATAAAAGGAAGTGAGCGACCTGAAGAAGTGATTATCATAGGAGCTCACCTCGACTCTTGGGCCTTAGGCACAGGCGCAAATGACAATGGCTGCAATGTCAACCTGGTAATTGATATAGCCAGACAGATGCAGCAACTAGACATTAAGCCAAAGAGAACCATTCGCTTCGCGCTGTGGAATGGTGAAGAACAGGGCTATTTTGGATCATGGGACTACACCAAAGACCATGAAGCAGAATTAGACCAGCACCTTATGGCTCTCTCCGTAGATATCGGCAGTGGAGCCATTACTGGTTTCTTCACTAATGGAAGAGCTGAACTTGTCTCCATTGTCAATGATGTGCTGAAGCCAGTAGCTGCACTTGGAGATTTCACTCAGGTTAACGCACCTATTGTTGGGACAGACAACTTTGATTTTATGTTGCAGGGAGTCCCCAATTTAGTAGCTAATCACATGCCGCAAGTATATGGCCAAACCTACCACGCTACATCCGACACTTATGACAAAGTGGATCTACGCCAGCTTAAGATTAATTCCGCAGTAATAGCTGCTTTAGCTTTAGGATTTGCCAATCTTGAGGAGGAGACAGCATCTACTCTTACGCGGCAGAGCAGAACTGAAGTTCAGAAAATTTTTGATGATTTCGACCTGGAGTTCACCATGCGTATGTTCAATGTGTGGGAGCCCTGGGTGAATCAAGAGCGTGGTCTGAGGTCACAATAACATTTATCTTCACATTACCAACAGTCGATGAGAGAGTGGACTATCTTACGTCTTCATGATTGCACAATATTCAGACATAATCATCATAGGAGCTGGATTGACAGGTCTCACGCTGGCTTATCTTCTGAAGCAGACTAAGCATACCGTGACCATCTTAGAAGGGCGTCACAGGGTCGGTGGTCGAATCCATACCCTATATCCTGCAGGTGAACCTCCACAAGACATGGGTGCTACTTGGTTAGGTATGAAGCACTTAGATCTGGTAGACCTCATTCAGGAGCTCAATTTAGATATATTTCCTCAGGAGATGGGAGACAAAGCTATCTACGAACCCATGTCCATTAATCCACCTCAGTTAGTGCAACTTCCCGCGAATCACGATCCAAGCTATCGTATTAAAGGAGGCTCGTCCCATATTATAAAGAGCTTGGCCAGCAAGCTTACTAATGCGCAGATTCTAACAAATCAAGTGGTCAAGTGCATAAAACTGACGGGCGACAGAGTAGAAGTAGAATCAGCCAGAGCAAAATTTAGTGCAGCTCGCATCGTCAGTACCTTGCCCCCCTATCTACTATTTGATTCTATACAGATGGAGCCTTCACTTCCCAAAGAGATAAGTGACATAGGCAGGCAGACACACACCTGGATGGGAGCATCCATCAAGGTAAGCCTCGTATATGATCGACCCTTCTGGCAATCCGAAGGTACCAGCGGGACCATATTTAGTAATGTCGGCCCCATAACCGAAATGTATGACCACAGTGACATCGACAATAAGCGATATGCTCTGAAGGGCTTCATGAATAGTCATTATTATAGCCTAAATGAAAAGGCTCGGCGTCAGTTGATTCTTCAACAGCTAATAAAATATTATGGAGAAAAAGCTGCCACGCCTCTCGCCTATCACGAGACAGTCTGGAGTCAAGAAGTCATGACCTACAGAGAATATAAGAGCCATGTCTTACCTCACCAGAATAATGGACACGCTGCTTATCGATATTCCTACTGGGATGGCAAGTTGATCCTCGCTGGGACAGAAACCTCAGCTACGCATCCAGGATATATGGATGGTGCTGTAGGCAGTGCTAAGCATGTATTTAATCAATTAAAAGAATTCAAATAAATCTAAATGGCAATCAATATAGGGAGAGAAATAGATCACATCGTATACGCCGTCAAAGACCTTGATCAGGCTATGATAGCTATGGCAGAGGTCACAGGAGTGACACCTGTAGTCGGAGGCTGTCATACTCATAAAGGCACAAAAAATGCACTCATCCACTTAGGAAATAAGTGCTACCTCGAACTCATCACTGTGGATGAGGCTAATCTAAATATTAAGGGTCCCAGATGGATGGGGGTAGACTTGATCGACAGTCCACGCATCACTAGATGGTCCTTAAAATCAGCTGATTTAGCTTCTGATGCTGAGCTATTAAAGGCTTATCAAAATGACATGGGAGTGATCGACAAAGGCAGCCGAGAAATGAATAATGGCCAGCTACTGCAGTGGGCAATGATACTGCCACTCAGTCATCCAGCTGTGGAAATTATACCATTCGTGACAGACTGGCAACAGGCTGACATACATCCCACTGATCAACTTCAGGAGGCATGCGCACTAGTAGATATCACATTGACTCACCCTGACCCTCACATGATTAATGACACCATGCGGAACCTTGGTCTTACGACAGTCGTAGAAGCTTCCCCTGTGGTAAGTATTGAAATAAAAATAGAGTGTCCGAATGGGCTGGTCACAATCAGGTAGCTTCCTCCATAGTGCGGAATAAACTAATGAAGTCATCCAACTTCATACTGCCCTTATCACCTTCACCTTGTATTCTTACAGATACTTGACCTGAGTCGGCTTCTTTGTCTCCAACGATCAGCATGATTGGAATTTTCATCAGCTCAGTGTCTCTGATCTTCTTACCTATTGATTCAGTTCTGTCATCTATAAATCCCCTGATGTCCTCTACGGAAAGCTTATTTTCGATCTCCTTAGCGTAGTCAATATATTTATCACTAATGGGTAGTATGGCAAACTGATCAGGAGTCAGCCATAGGGGAAACTTGCCAGCACAGTGCTCGATCAAGACACCTATAAATCTCTCCATAGAACCGAAGGGAGCTCTATGGATCATGACTGGTCTATGAGGCTTATTATCTGAGCCTATATACTCTAAGTTAAATCTTTCTGGTAGGTTATAATCAACTTGAATGGTGCCCAGCTGCCATCTTCTTCCAAGAGCATCTTTGACCATAAAGTCCAGCTTGGGTCCATAGAATGCAGCTTCACCAAGTTCTGTAGTGGTCTCAAGACCCGCTTCTTTAGTCGCCTCTATGATGGCCGCTTCAGCCTTGTCCCAGTTTTCATCTGAGCCGATATACTTTGCTTTATCATCTGGATCTCGCAGTGATATTTGAGCTGTAAAGTGCTCAAAACCAAGCTTCTTAATGACGTGCATGGTCAGGTCCAACACATCTAAAAACTCAGCTTTCACCTGGTCTGGAGTGCAGAATATATGAGCATCGTCCTGTGTAAACCCTCTTACTCTGGTCAGTCCATGAAGTTCTCCTGTCTGCTCATAGCGATACACCGTACCGAACTCCGCAATTCTGACAGGTAGCTCCTTATAGGACTTCGGTCGATTGCCATATATTTCACAGTGGTGAGGGCAGTTCATCGGTTTGAGGTAGAACTCCTCCCCTTCTCTTGGTGTCGTGATTGGCTGGAAGCTATCCTCACCGTACTTATCATAATGACCCGAAGTCACATAGAGATCTTTCTTCGCTATATGAGGAGTGATCACTGGCTGGTATCCTCTCTTAATTTGCTCCTTTTTGAGGAAGTTTTCTAGGCGTGAGCGCAGAGCTGTTCCTTTCGGCAGCCAAATGGGCAGACCCGCACCTACTTTCTCTGAAAACATAAATAAATCAAGTTCTTTACCCAGCTTACGGTGATCGCGCTTTTTTGCTTCCTCTAACAACATTAAGTGTTGTGTGAGTTCTTTCTGCTTGGGAAATGTGATGCCGTATATACGCGTCAGCTGCTTACGCGTCTCATCGCCTCTCCAATATGCTCCTGCCACCTTCATGAGCTTGATCGCTTTGATCGGAGCAGTGCTGGGTATATGTGGTCCCCTGCATAGATCTGTAAATTCACCTTGCTGATAGAAGGTAATAGTCCCATCATCGAGCCCTTCTAAGAGTTCTAATTTATACTCATCTCCTTTGGCTGTGAAGTGTGCCACTGCCTCATCCTTACTGACATCTATTCGGTTAAAATCGTTTTTCTGTCGAGCCAATTCTAGCATCTTATCTTCTATCTTCTTAAAGTCACCTGTACCGATGACATCATCCCCCGTATCTATATCATAATAGAATCCCTGCTCTATAGCTGGCCCTATACCGAACTTAGTACCGGGATACAATGCCTCTACAGCCTCTGCTAAGAGGTGAGCAGATGAGTGCCAAAATGTAGCCTTACCATCGTCATCATTCCAAGTATGAAACTGGATGGTAGAGTCCTCATAAACTGGGCGGGTGGCATCTCTCACTACTCCATCTACACTGGCTGAAAGAACATTCCTTGCTAATCCTTCAGAAATGGATAAGGCTATCTTCATGGGGGTGGTACCCACCTCATATTCACGCACCGCACCGTCAGGAAAAGTAATTTTCATCATGAGTCAAAATTTCGAATGGCAAAGGTAATAAACTTGACCCTCCAGACAAGCTCAAAACATCTTGTCATAGAGCCCGTTATATCCTACATAGCTACATAGATACCTCGGTATTATCAGCAGCGAAAATCAAATTATGGATAAATCTTCTACTAACATTACGCAGATTACATATGACAATTCGATTCAGTATAAAAGAATCACGTCAGTTAATAAGCGGAGTGTAGTCGTGAAAGAGGATCAGCTCATCATCGAAGAACCCTTAGAAATTAAGATCGCCATCAATCATAATAGATCAAAGAAAATTCATGATTTGTCAGTCACGATGAGAACACCTGGCGATGATTTTCATCTAGTGAAAGGGTTTCTCTATACGGAAGGAATTATAAGCTCGGAGCACGACATCATTAAGATGAATTATACGGATACGCTAAGTGGAAAGCAAGGCAATAGCATGCTGGTGCATCTTAGTCATCATATCAAGTTTAGACCGGAGGAGATGCAAAGACACTTCTACACCACATCGAGCTGCGGAGTATGTGGCAAGACCTCCATTGATATGGTGAAGCAGCAGAGTCCTTACCTTATGGACTTAAATGATTCCGCAGTGGAGAGAGGCACTTTACATACTATGCTACATCGATTCTCTGAGTCCCAACCAATATTTAGTCAGACGGGAGGTAATCACGCTGCCGCAGCCTTTGACGCTGATGGTACTATCCTGCATTTAGCAGAGGACGTCGGCAGGCACAATGCCTTTGATAAGTTAATAGGCTACTTAGTAAGTCAAAAGAAAATACCCCTCAGGAGCGGTTGCGTTATGGTCAGCGGCAGGGCCAGCTTTGAGCTAGTGCAGAAGAGCTGGATGGCGGGCATCCCATTATTTGCTGCTATTGGAGCTCCTTCAAGTCTCGCTGTAGAGCTGGCATCCGATACTGGAATCACGCTGATCGGATTTTTATCACATGAGCGGATGAATATATATACCTACCCCGATAGAATTAAAACAGATATTTCTATAGAGTAGCACATCAAAGATCTAATCTACTTAAACTTCAAAATTCCGTCAGCCAGACTGCTGTACCTCAAACTCAATATGTCCAGTAGATAATTTTGGAATAGTTTCCATGGTCGTCTTCTACCCTGCTTAGGTAATTTATCGGCTGATCTTAGTACATAGCCAGAGCTGAAGTCTATCAGCGGCGACGCTTCAATATCATCAGGTAATACTGGTACCACACTTTCATATTGCTTGCGCTTCATATTCTGCAATATTCGGCAAACAAATTCGCAACTCAAGTCGCACTTCAATGTCCAAGAGGCGTTAGTATAGCCAAACATGGAGGCAAGATTAGGAATGCCACTAAACATCATTCCTCGATAAGTGAATAGACTCGGTATATCGATTTCTTCGCCATCAACGATGATCTGCATCCCTCCTAAGAACTGCATGCGCAAACCAGTCGCTGTGATGACTGCATCAGCTGGCAATAGTTTTCCTGAATTTAACAAAATTCCATCTGCAGTAAATGTTTTAATTTGATCTGTGACGATCCTGGCCTCGCCATTCTTAAGCGAATGGAAGAGATCAGCATCAGGAACGGCGCAAAGCCTTTGATCCCAAGGATTATACGTAGGTGTAAAGTGTTGTTCTTCGAATAGCTCATCACCTAATTCTTTCTCCACACCCTTGATGAGCAGCTTTTTCATGGCTTGGGGCCATCTCTTACAGGCATTATAAAACAGTATGCCAAGCGAAATATTCTTCCACCTAGACAGGCCATAAGCCCACTTAGCTGGAAGAAATCTTTTGAGCGCATTGGCTTTTGCATCTTGTTGAGGGACTGTCATGATATATGATGGAGATCGCTGTAGCATGGTAACTGATGCAGCATCTTTGCCTAACTCAGGGACCAGTGTCACAGCTGTTGCACCACTGCCTATGACCACCACATGCTTATCAGTCACACTATATTCCTCTGGCCATTTTTGCGGGTGTATCACATCACCAGTAAATGATTCAATTCCCAAAAAATCAGGTGTGTAACCAGAATCGTAAGTATAATAGCCAGCGCACATCAACAAAAATCGACAGCGAAACGACCTAATATTTCCGTCCTTTAGAGATGTTATGGTCCACTGATTATCAGCTGATGACCACTGAGCGGTGGAGACCTGCTGATTAAACTGTATTTTACCTGTCACCTCATATTCGTCCGCCGTCTCTTTGATGTATTCTAAGATTGCAGGACCGTCAGCGATAGCGTTATCAGAAACCCAAGGTTTAAAAGAATAACCCAAGGTATACATATCCGAATCTGAGCGAATCCCTGGATATCTGAATAAATCCCATGTACCTCCTATAGCATCGCGAGCTTCTAAAATCGTAAAGGAATGATCTGGGCATTTCATCTTAAGGTGGCAGGCAGCGCCGATGCCTGAGAGGCCCGCGCCTACGATGAGTACATCATATGCTTCTGGTTGTGACATACTGCAATGTAACTAACGAGTAGGAGAATTCTGTTCTATCTGTTTCTCTCAATTCCCTGTTTTTTCATCTATTGATAAAACCAAACTGACGAACTACGCACTTAGCTCACGCAAAGAAATACGAAAACATCTGCCTATATTTCACCGTTTATCGAATGAATATGGCAAATAAAAACAAAAAACCTATCGCAACCCCACCCAGCACATTTACGGGCATCGCGATAGAAGACACGAAGGATATGGCAGCAGGTGCCCCAGCTATAATATCATCGCTCAAGCACCTAAAGGACTATACCGACCCAGGCAAGTCAGTAAAAACCATGTTTAAGCTCAATCAAAAAGGAGGCTTTGACTGCCCAGGCTGCGCCTGGCCTGATCCCGATGATGAGCGATCATCCTTAGGCGAGTATTGTGAAAATGGAGCAAAAGCCATCGCCGAAGAATTACAGAATAAAAGCATAGGGGCAGATTTTTTTGCCGAACACTCTGTATATCAGTTATCTCAACTATCAGATTTTGAGATTGGTAAGCAAGGGAGGTTGTCAGAGCCTATGTTTCTCAGAAAAGGAGGATCCCACTACGAAGCGATCAGCTGGGAAAAAGCTTTTCAGATAATAGCCAGTGAAATAAAGTCATTGGATCATCCAGATGAAGCTGTATTCTATACCAGTGGCAGGACTTCTAATGAAGCAGCCTTCCTATACCAGCTATTTGCACGTGCGCTCGGTACCAACAACATGCCCGACTGCTCTAACATGTGCCACGAAGCTTCTGGTGTGGGCTTATCTGAGACATTGGGCATCGGTAAGGGTTCGGTGACACTTCAGGACCTGCACGAGGCTGAAGTGATCATGGTCATGGGACAAAATCCTGGAACTAATCACCCAAGAATGCTCACAGCATTACAGAAGTGCAAGCAGAATGGTGGTAAAATTATATCTGTCAATCCTCTGCCAGAAGCAGGACTGATGCGATTCGCTCATCCGCAAAAGCCTACTCAGATGCTTCGACGAGGCACTAAGCTGACGGACCTTTTTTTACAGGTCAGCATAAATGGTGACGTAGCCCTTCTGCAAGCCATGATGAAGCTCCTGCTGATAGAAGAAAGGAAAAATCCAGGCAAAATTTTCGATCAGAAATTTATCCAACAGCGGACTGAGGGCTATGTAGATCTGATAGCACACTTAGATCAAGTAGATCTTAAAGATCTAGTATATGCTTCAGGCGTATCATTGACTGATATTAGAGCTGCGGTAGATATGATTAAGCAGAAGGATAAACTCATCATATGCTGGGCGATGGGTCTTACTCAGCACGTCAATGGAGTGGCTAATATTCAAGAGATCGTCAACCTATTGTTACTCAAAGGTGCGATTGGTAAGCCTGGCGCTGGCACCTGTCCTGTACGAGGACATAGTAATGTGCAAGGTGACAGGACGATGGGCGTCTGGGATGCTCCAGAAGACTCGTTTTTAGATAAGTTGGACGAGGTATTTAAAATTAAGTCTCCAAGAGAGCACGGCTACTCAGTCGTGGATGCCATAGAGGCAATGAAAGCGGGTCAGGTCAAACTTTTTATGGGTCTCGGAGGTAACTTTATCTCGGCTACACCCGATACGCTCCACGTAGCTAAAGGGATGCGTACCTGCCAGCTGACTATTCATGTATCCACCAAGCTCAATCGCTCTCACTTAATACATGGAGCTCAAGCTCTCATACTACCATGCCTTGGACGGACAGACATTGATCGACAGAAGTCTGGAGAGCAATTCGTCAGTGTAGAAAATTCTATGGGAATAGTCCACTCATCGGAAGGAGTCATAGAACCTCCCTCTGAGCATCTGCGCAGCGAAGTAGATATTGTAGCAGAGATAGCACACCATAGTCTACCAGATACAGACATCAGATGGTTACATTATAGAGACAATTATGATCTCATCAGAGACGACGTGGAGAAAGTTATACCAGGATTCGAAGACTATAACGAAAGGGTAAGACAGGGAGCCGGATTTTATCTTCCGAATACGGCTCGGGAGGGAACGTTCGCTACTCCCAGTGGCAAGGCACAATTTACGGTGCATCAGTTACCTGAGCCGTCATTAGGAGACCACGAATTTCTCATGATGACCATCAGAAGTCACGATCAGTATAACACCACCATTTATGGCTTAGATGATCGTTACAGAGGTATTTATAATGAGCGAAGAGTAGTGCTCATGAACGAGAGAGATATGGACAGGAAAGGCTTCAAGAAAGGCGACGTAGTAGATATCGTTCATGATGATGGCAAGGAGCTGCGCGAAGCCCCAGCATTTATTGTGGTGCCTTATGATATACCCTGTGGTTGCGTAGCCACATACTTTCCAGAAACTAATGTACTTGTACCCCTCCAGCATCGAGACAAGCGAAGCAAGACACCTGCTTCAAAGAAGATTCCTGTAAATTTGATATAATTCAATATTTATATTTTTTCTTTGAATATGGTATATTGATATTGGGTATATAAATATTTTAGTGAGTGAAGTATGCCATATATAGAATTTCAACTATTTGACAATCAAGAAACATAGGCTATTCAAGACGAATTGTTACAATTTTTGATATCAAAAGTAGAGTAAGATGACTGTCAGGTGTGGCTTTCGTCCTACATTATCGTCTAACATGTGATGTATTACATCAGATATATGTTACATAGGAATACCTTATGTTAATCTATTTCACCCGTACTTAAAGCATAGCTGTCATGATACCTATTCAGGTGTTCTTATTTATTATGATCTCTATAATTCCGTTCGTAGGATTAGCCCATGGAGAATTAGATGAGCGCATTGACGCAGTTACTGAAGAGTTGAAACAATCACCTAATTCCATAACTCTACTCCTAAAGAGAGCCAAGCTATACCATCAACATGATGAGCACATGAGAGCCATCAGAGACTACGAAAAGGCGGAAAACCTCGGCGGCTCTCAGAAAATTATTCTGCAGGGTTATGCAGAAGCGTGGCTGCAATTAGAACAACCAGAATTTGGCTTAGAGAGCATCAACCAACTGATTTTGTTAGCTCCTGACTATCATCGAGCCTATCAGATTAAAGCCCAACTGTTCATGTCGCAGCAGAAATATCAAGAAGCTATACCTGAGTATAGAAAGACCATTGACTTAACCAGAGAAAAGCACACTCCACTGTATCACGATCTGATCACAGCATATGATTCTATCGGTACGCATGAGGCTAAAGTAGCAAGCATCTTTATTATTCAAGAAGCACTGCATGAACTGGGGTCGCTGATTACGCTGGAACATAAGATGATAGATTTACTATCAGAGACTCAGCAATATGATGCTGCCATAGCTAAACTAACCGAAGTCATCTCATACTCTAATCGGAAAGAAAGACATTACCTCAAACGGGCAAAGCTCTATATGAGGCTAAACAACCCAACGCTAGCCCAACGCGATCTTTTGAACTCTTTAGCAAGCATCGAAGATTTAGCGATCAGGACTCGTCAATCTAGATCGATGATAGCACTTAAAACTGAAATAGAAAATCTGCAGAATTAATACGCTTATGACTTATATGACACATACATTTAAAATACTTCTTCTTTCGCTTCTCATATGCAATGGTCTCTTGGCTCAGCCACTGGAGATTATACAATTTGGTTCTTCGTGGAGTTACTATGATGATGGCGATGAACCATCAGGTAGCTGGGAGGGCATCACATATGACGACAGTAACTGGGACACGGGTAATGGTCAGTTAGGATATGGTGATGGTGATGAGAATACGGTGCTTAAGAGCACTGATGCTATGGGTGGCAACTTGTCAGCGGCTTATTTCCGACGTGAATTCACGATTGCTAATGTAGCTAGCATCAGCAGTTTCTCTCTTGACTTCATTTATGATGATGGCGTTATCATTTACATTAATGGAACAGAGATCATCAGACGCAGAATGCAATCAGGAAATGTCACTTATGGTTCATACACTCAATCTCAGTCTCAAGAGAACGAGCTATATACTTTTGTCCCAGCTGCATCATCCTTTGTAGACGGGACCAATGTCATAGCAGTGGAGGTGCATCAAAGGTCGAATAATAGCTCAGACATTAGCTTTGATCTGAGACTAAGAGCCGTGCAAGAATATTTGAACTTCGGAAGCTCGTGGAATTATTACGATGCTGGAGATAAGCCAGCAGATGACATCTCAGGGAATAGCTGGCCAGATGCTGCATTCGATGATAATAATTGGAAGAATGATATTGCAGAGTTTGGCTGGGGAGATGGAGATGAAGCTACAGTAGTATCAAATGTCAATACAGTTTACTTTAGAACATCAGCTTACATTATGGATGTAGCTCAGTATATGAACTATGTCTTCAACGTTAAGTATGATGATGGCTATGCACTCTATGTGAACGGTGCTGAGGTCAAAAGAAATAATATTGATCCCTGCTGCACACTTTTATATTCCACAGCTGCGAGTTCACACATAGGAGAAAATGCTATGAGTCGTGATACGATAGATGCATCATTCTTCAATTCTGGAATGAATACAATCGCCTTTGAAATTCATGATGGATCGAAATTAGACTTGAGCTTTGACTTGGAACTGATCCCTGGACAGCTAGGACCTTCAGAGGTAATTAGAGGTCCATATCTTCAAAAAGGAACTTCTAATAGCATGGTCATCAAGTGGAGAACTGATAGGCCAGTCGAGTCAAAAGTGAACTACGGCACGACTCAAGGTAACCTGTCAATGACAGCTACTGATCCCACTCTGAAAACGGATCACGAGATCGAAATAACGGGCCTGAATGATGCTACTGTGTATTATTACTCCATCAGTGATGAGTCAGCTGTAATTGTACCCTCAGCAAACGATTTGTATTTTAAGACACATCCTATACCAGGCACTGACGTACCCACAAGAGCTTGGATTCTCGGTGATGCCGGTACAGCAAATAATAATCAGCGGGCAGTCAGAGATGCTTATTATAACTATACAGGTACTGAGCATACTGACATGATACTCTTTTTAGGTGATAATGCCTATAATGACGGCACTGATGCTCAATACCAAAATGCAGTATTCGAAAATATGTATGAGGACAAGCTGAAAAATACAATATCGTGGTCTACGATAGGTAACCACGATGGATATACGGCAGATTCTGATACTCAGACAGGACCATATTATGAAATATTCACATTCCCTAAAGCTGGTGAAAGCGGAGGATTAGCCTCTGGTACCGAGGCTTATTACTCATTCGATTATGGTGACGTCCACTACATCATATTGGACTCTAATGACAGCCCTTTAAATGTAGGAGGGGCTATGTATAACTGGGCGAAGATGGATATTCAAAATACTCAGAGCCGCTGGATAGTAGCTCTTTTCCATCATCCGCCATATACTAAGGGTTCTCATAACTCTGATTTTGACGGAGATTCAGGAGGGAGAATGAGAGACATGAGAAAAAATTTTCTTCCTATGCTCGAAGACAATGGTATTGACTTAGTACTGTCAGGGCACAGTCACTCATATGAAAGATCATTCTTCATCAATGGCCACTACGATAAGTCACCCACGTTTGATGCCAGTACACACTTTGTAGCCAATGGGGATGGAGATGGAAAAAGTGACAGTGATGGTGCTTATAGAAAAGATATATGTAATCCAGACGCTGGCGATGGCTCCGTCTACATCACCACTGGTAGTGCAGGTAAGATCACTGGATCTGGTAAATTAGATCATCCTGCTATGTTTTACTCTAGAAAGGATCTTGGATCCACAGTACTAGAAGTACACGGGGATACGCTGAACGTTAAATTTATTAGAAATAACAATAATATAGATGATTATTTCACCATTCTGAAGACCGACATAGTCGCTAATGTAGCCTGCGATGATGGTCTGGCCTGCACCATTAATGACGTATATGATGCTAACTGTGATTGCGCTGGTACTGAAGTAGATACTGATGGTGACAATACATCTGACTGTAATGATGCCTGTCCTAATGATCCTAATAAAATCCTGCCAGGCACTTGCGGATGTGGTATCTCTGATGCAGATACTGATATGGATGGCGTCAAGGACTGTGTGGATCAATGTCCGAATGATCCGCTCCGTACTGTCAATGATGCTTGCGGATGTGGTAGCCCATCAATTGATTCTGACGCGGACGGTATCTGTGACGACATAGATGACTGTGTACTTCTACTGAATGTGAATCCTTTTGGTAGCGCTGATACCACTTATGAGGCGATAGAGACAATTATATCTGATGCACTCCTAAATGGAGGTTCAAATATGAACTTCTCAGCTGGTAAAGAAGTAGAACTTCAGTCAGACTTTGAAGTACAGGGTGGAGCTACATTTCACGCCTATATTCAGGGCTGCACTAACTGATTATATCTAGAAGAAACCTCTGTTTTTATATAGCAAGGGCTTAATGATCATAAATCATTAAGCCTTTTTTTTATAATATAAATTTCGTGTTATGAAGGCAATTCTATCGTCTCGGGTGGAGCCTATAGATTTAGCCAGTAATTTAACTTAAGGACTAACGCCCTATTTTTCGGCCCCCAATTCTCAATGGCATAATTGTCAGAATACACCAAAAAGAGGTTCGATAGAGGTTGAAATTGCCACTGCAGTCGGCTGTTGATATTGAAGTTGTCCCTTTGAGTATTGTACTGTAAGAAGGTGGTCCAGAAGAGATCTCTAGAAAAGTTGAATTCTAGCTTTGGTCCAATGAGCGTCAAAGATTCTGATCCGTACGGCTCATCAAATTCAAGAAAATTTTGCACAAAATTAAGCGCAAAATTTCCCCAGGGTTGTTGCCTATAATTGAGAGATAGTGAATACTGAGATCGCTTACCACTGAAAAAACCGCCCGTCTCCACGCCCACCTGATACGAAAATTGTTTTCGACTATCTGATCCGTATTCGGCCGAGTAGGTCATCCAGTCATAAGTCCCAGGAGCTAATGGCTCAGAACTTGTAAAGTCAAAAGGAAAGAATAATTCGTTGCTGTTAGCCCGCACCTCTAATGAGATAGAGCTGGTATTCGAAAAGTTGACATCATAACTCAGCCGATTACTGACGATAAAGAAGTCAGTCCCCTCATTAGTATAATCAAACACCGTATTCACACCGATGCGATGTGAGTTTATAGCGTTCATCTCTGGATAAAATGTATAGGCCAACCTGCTAAATACATGAGTGTAACCGAGCTGGACAGAAGTGTCCCTCACAGCATCCCTATGGAAGAGCCAAGACATGAATCCTACATCTGGCTTGTACTCAGTGCCGACAGCCATGATATTAGTATAGAAAGATATGTTACGATCATTATAAGATATGATACCATGATATGTGCCGTTCTGTTTAGACACACCATCAGACAGCGATAGGCCTCCACCGACATTAGCTCGCCACCTACCATCAATAGATCGATAATCTATCTCTCCTCCCAGCACTCTGGTAAAGTCCGTATTAGAAAATTCTCCGTCCACATACGCCTGCCGATTATGCAAATAACCTTTCACGCTAGTTCTACCAAAAATCCGCTGATTAAAAGCAAAGGAAGTGTAATTCTGCGCGGCAAAATCATCCTTGGCCAAAGTCTGAAGATTCATCAGCCCTATCCTAAGATCTCCCGTCAGATTACCACTCAGCCTTGCTCCATAGAGTATTGGTATTGAATTACCTTCATCGTCCAGCCCTATCTTACGACTGAAAAACGGCCTCATCGGAGGGATACCGAAATCATTGAAAATATCACTATTCTCTAAAAAGAATAATCGCCGCTCTGGGAATCGGATATTGACAGTAGTGAGATTAGTCACCTGTTCATCCACGTCTACCTGAGAGAAATCCGGATTTAATGTCAGATCAAGATTCAGATTAGAACCTATAGCGATCTTAGCATCAGCCCCAGCTTCAAATACATGGCTCCGCTCGCCTGTCTCACTATCCTGATATCTAGATCCTAAAACATAAGGTATCAGCGAGATATTATTTTTAGACTTTGGTGGTGACTTATCCCACTCTAACATGCCAGTGAATCCAAGATCCACACCCGTAAGCTGCACTGGTACAGGTGCCCACGTGTGCCAGCTATTCGTCTTAGCAGCGCCTCTGATGAAGTTAATTCCCCAATCCTTATTATTGCCATACTTAAGCGTATTAAATGGAATGGCGATCTCTGTCACCCATCGGTCAGCATAGCTTTTTGAGTTGGCAAGCCATTTGTTATCCCAGGCGACATTGAAGCCGCCGCCAGAACCAGAGCGGGTCCCCGTATTACCACTCACTAAAGTCTCGAATTGCACACCAGCAGGATTCGTGTTGAAGCCCATGGCATTGGTCTTCTCATTAATAGGATCAATCACAACACCTACGACATCACCATCCCAGAACTGATCGTTATCTCTCTTGAGCGAAGGCATCAGAAAGGGGCCTTCTCCAAAGCAGGTGATCGCGATGTATATATAGGTCTGATTATAAGTCATCTTCACATGTGTCTGCCACTTATCCTCGACTGGCTGATCATCCACGGGGAAGCTATACCAAAAGTCACCTATATATTCTGTCTGAGCCCAAACTGCTTCCTCAAGGAGCCCATCCACTTTGATATCCTCAGTAGTGGATTCAAGTAGAATTTTATGGGTAGTCTGATTGATGATACCCTCTTGGGCTGAAATATAGCCCGCATGACAAATCATGAAAGAGAGCAAAGTCAAACACTGGGCAAGATTGACAAGAGATATGAGATTATTCATGACGATACGTTATCAGCGGTGTAAAGCTATAAATAAAGGATAAATTTTATGGCTCACTGCCATAATGAATGACTATAAATTGCAATGAATCAAAGACACGATTTTGCGTAAGCTTTTAACAGTAAATGGTGGTCTGCGGAAGAGATTTGGAATAGCGGCTCAGTAAAAACCCACTTTGACGAGCACTTTTGTTTCAATTAATCCTAAACAGTAAGATTATTACTGATGTATATAGCAGACTATTGTAAAGACAAAATGGACCATCTGTAGAAAGCTATCACCACCTAAGAAGAAAGTTCAGATGTACCGTAAGTCAGCTGCTGCTTGCTTGCAGGCCAGCTGATCATGTAAATAGCTGCTAATCGCCTCTTGCCATTCTAATTATGTAATCATAGAAATAAAAAGTCTTAAAGCATTAGAATATCCCTCACTGGCAACGAGCACTGCAGAAGAGCTACTATTATCATCAGCCATCAAGACACACGCAGTTACCTGTACTAAGTGCACATCACATAATGAGTATAAGAGTCAGCTCCTTGATAATACTGCAGATATATAGCGTGTAAGGGATTAGATCATATATTTGCGCCTTCAATTTATAGCTTATGATCAATCACATTGATGCTTCCATATCTCAACTGGCTATCCATGATGTCAATGATTTAGATGGGGTCAGCTTAAAGCCACAACTTGTGGATATCAAGTCACCTGATATCGAATCATTTTTGCTATCATATTTTTTAGACAATTTCGCTGAGCCTAAGTTCTATTGTTTTTCAGAATACAGCATGAAGAGCGACTCTGATAATGCCTACAAGAAGGTCAATGCGCTACTCACTCATCAAGAGAAGTTCATGCTTAGCAGTATAGCGTTAGCGAAGGACTTATACCAAGCATCGCAACATCCAAATATTAAGTCCGGCCACTTCGTATTAGCGCACATTAAGGATGTCCTGATCGAAGACGAACTGGTGGATGCTCTCTGCATATTTAAGATAGAAAACAAAACTACCTTTCTCCAGTTAGAGGCCCAGTCAGACAACTATGAAATGCATATAGCAGAAGGCATCGCCATCAATAAGGTCGATAAAGCATGCATCATCTTTAATACAGAGGCAGAGCTTGGCTATAAGGTTTGCGCCGTGGATAAATCAAACCCTGGTGCCGAATCTCAGTTTTGGTTGCAGGATTTCTTAAGCCTCACAGCTAGAAAGGATGACTACTACCACACGAAGAATTACATTCAGGCTACTAAGCAATTCATCGATGATAGAGTAAAGCCCATCTACGAGATAGATAAGACTGAAGAAGCAGAGCTACTCAATCGGTCGCTTAATTTTCTCAATCAGGGTGAGGCATTCGAGTCGCAAGAATATGAGAGGCGCATCTTCAAAGATGAAAACCTTATAGAGGAATTTCAAGACTATAAGAAAGATTTCCAAACTGAGCAACAGGTAAATTTGGAAGACAAATTCACTGTTAGCCAAGCGGCAGTCAAGAGTCAGTCAAAGGTATTCAAGAGTATTCTTAAGCTGGATAAAAACTTCCACGTATACATCCATGGTAATCGAAATATGATCGAAAAAGGGACTGATGATATGGGCCGAAAATTTTACAAGCTATTTTACGAGGAAGAAAATTGAGCATAACAGGAATGTCTGCTCACTAAACATTTCTGAGAGCAGTTATTCTTTCTTTCGGTGAATTAATATCACATTTGCGGCGTTATATCCCTGTATTAATATTGCACAGACATCATGCTAATAAAGACATTTAAATCGAAGATCCACAGAGTCAAAGTAACCGAAGCTAATCTCAACTATGTCGGAAGTATCACCATCGACCAAGACATGATGGATGCAGCCCAGCTATATGAAGGAGAGCAGGTGCAAATAGTTAATAACAACAACGGTGAACGACTCGAAACCTACGTCATACCAGGGAAACGCGGATCAGGTGTGATCTGCCTTAATGGAGCTGCAGCACGTAAGGTAGAAGTGGGAGATATCGTCATTATTATATCTTATGCCTTCATGACGCCAGATGAAGCTAAGACATTTAAACCGATAGCCATCTTCCCTGATGAGCACAACAAGCTGTAAATTTTGAATCCAAGGCTCAAGCAGTTACTTCAATTTATCCTATTCGCCTCTGTAGGAGCTATCATTTTATATTTACTATATCAGAGTCAATCTACTAAGTACGTCGAAGAATGCCTTACGCTGGGCAAAGCAAAAGAAGACTGCAGCTTACTGGATAAAATAATCGAGGATTTTCAATCAGCTAACTGGTACTGGATCCTACTCATTCTCTGCATCTATATGCTGAGCAATGTGTTCCGCGCCTGGCGCTGGCAGATGCTCTTGGAACCTTTAGGTCACAAGGCCAACTTCTGGAATGCCCTGATGGCAATCATGATTGGCTATTTTGCTAATCTAGGTATTCCAAGACTCGGAGAAATTATGCGGGCAGGTATTTTTGCTAAATACGAGCATATTGGTGTGGAGAAGGTCATAGGTACTGTGGTGACTGACCGGATTATAGATGTAATTAGCTTAGCGGTATTTCTGCTGGTCACAGCTCCTTTTTCCTATGGACCTGTATCTCAATACCTGAGAGAAAACCTATCGCTGGGCCAATACCTCACTGGCGATTGGTGGCTATTTCCATTACTTATGATAATTTTGGTTGGCGCAGGAATATTTATGTTGTTGCGATCTCAATCAGTACGTCAGAGCACCATAGCCAAGAAGCTATTTAGTTTGATTTCAGGATTTAAGGATGGAGCGCTATCAGTATTTTCACTCGCAAGTCCTGGTAAATTTATAGTGTATACTATTGGTATATGGACGTGCTATTATCTGATGACTTACCTGACTTTCTACTCCTTTGAGCCGACATCTCATTTGGGACCGCAGGAGGGGTTGATCACATTCATCTTTGGGACTTTAGGCATCTTGTTTCCGAGTCCTGGTGGTATGGGGACCTATCACCTGATGCTCATGGAGGCGCTTAAAATCTATTCGGTCAGCAGCATAGAGGGATTTTCATTTGCTAATATTCTTTATTTCTCTATACAAATCTTTTGTAACGTCCTGTTCGGTATCTTCTCACTGATATTCATCTCCATATATAATCAAGGACGACATGCTGCCATCTCACGCTAAGATCCACACATCGATCAGAGACGCCATCGCTCATATGACTCCATGGCGGGTGGATGAAAAATCTATTGTCTTCACTAATGGTTGCTTCGATATTTTACATGCTGGTCACATCAGCTACCTTGAGGAAGCAAAATTATTAGGTGATAAACTTATCGTCGGTCTTAATTCTGATGCATCTATCACCCGCATCAAGGGTCATCGTAGGCCCATCATTAAGCAAAATGATCGAGCAAGAGTACTGGCAGCATTGGAGAGTATAGACATGGTGATCTTATTCGATGAGGACACACCCATAGAATTGATCAAGATCATAAAGCCTCAATTCCTGGTGAAGGGTGGCGATTATCGCGAGAGTGAAATGATCGGTGCAGATATCGTCTCTGCGTATAACGGTACTGTGCATACACTATCATTAACTCATGGTATCAGCACCACGGAAATTATAAAAAGAATACAGGCCGATTAAAATTCGTTAGTATCTAATACTCACCGTACCATCATGAAAATAGCCAGTTTAATTAACTACTTGGAAACCATGGCCCCCCTGCATTATCAAGAGTCATACGATAATGCTGGGCTAATTACGGGCCATCCCGATTGGGATATTTCGGGTGTCATGATTTCCTTAGATGCCACAGAGGCAGTCATTGATGAGGCCATCACACTGGGATGTAATGTCGTCGTATCCCACCACCCCATCGTTTTTAAGGGCTTAAAGAAAATTAATGGCTACTCCTATGTAGAAAGGGCCATGATCAAAGCCATCAAGCATGATATCGCGCTCTATGCCATCCATACTAATCTGGATAACGTCTATGAGAATGGTGTGAGCGGTGAGATATGCGCCAGATTAGAACTCATAAATACGACTATACTGTCGCCTAATCTTGCGCATGATCCTTCTGGCAATGTAGGCTCAGGTATGATCGGCGATATGCAGTCGAGCATGGAGATGTCAGCCTTCTTGCAGTATATTAAAAAGAAGATGCAAGTAAGCACACTAAAGCACACTAAGCAATTAGATCGCCCTGTCAAAAAGGTCGCAGTCTGCGGTGGCTCAGGCTCCTTCCTGCTCTCTCGGGCTATCAGTGCTCAAGCTGATGTATACATCAGTGCCGACTTTAAGTATCATGAATATTTTGACGCAGAGGACCACTTGATGATTGTTGATATAGGGCACTATGAGAGTGAAAGGTTTACTATTGACCTATTATATGAGCGGATAAGGAATAATTTTAGTAATTTTGCAGCCCATTGTACGAAAATAAATACAAATCCAGTTAAATATTTCTAATTTTTTTATATGTCAACTACTGTTAAAAGTATAGAAGAAACACTGACTGAGCTCTATAGCCTGCAGCTGATAGATTCCAAGATTGATCAGATTGAGATCTTAAAAGGCGCACTGCCCATAGAAGTGAAGGATCTGGAAGATGAGATCGAAGGATTAGAGACACGACTTGTGAAAGTGAAAGAGAATTTAGACGATGTGAAGTCTACAGGATCACAGCATAAGGCTAATATCAAAGAAGCTGAAACACTCATAGAGAGATACGAAAAGCAACTCGAAGAGGTAAAAAATAACAGAGAGTACGATGCGCTTTCCAAAGAAATCGAACTGCAAAAATTAGAAATACAGCTCTCAGAAAAGAAAATAAGAGAGACAGATCGTATCAAAGAAGTTAAAGAGGAAGCACTTAATAACTCTCAAGATAGATTAGATTCTAAGAAGAATGATTTAGTAGAAAAGAAAGTGGAACTGGACAAGATCCTATCGAAGACGAATAAAGAGGAGGCCACTCTAAAGAAAAAATCAGATAAGGCCCAGAAGAATATAGAAGATAGATTATTAGCATCGTACAAAAGAATAAGAAATAGATATAGAAATGGGCTATCCGTCGTGACCGTTAAGCGCGAGGCCTGCGGGGGTTGCTTCGCTAGAATACCACCACAGCTCCAAATAGAGATAGGCCAAAGAAAGCAACTCGTAGCATGTGAGCACTGTGGAAGAGTTTTGATCGACGATGAGCTAGCGGATGAAGTAGCGGGTGTCAAGAAAAAATAGCAGAGCTTAAAATAATATAAAGCTAACAAGCCTCGAAGAATCGTTTTCCTTCGAGGCTTTTTTTATATTTCATGATGATCAAGCGAGTCATTTGGGCCATATGCTTCATTTGCGGTGTGGCCTTGCTGGCCAACACTCAAGACTCCCCTCACTTCAGCGAATCTAATCAGCTGCGCCATGCTTACGATTTAATTTTTGAGCTTAAGATGGATTCTGCCACCACCCTAATCAATCAAATCAAGCAGGATGACCCCTTTAACAAACTGGTTTATCATGTAGAGAACTACATGGACTTTTTGACATTATTCATCACGGAAGACGACTCACTCTTTCAAGTGCTGGAAGCCAATAAGCTCATGCGCTTAAAGGAGATTCGCTCCGGCCCTTCGGACTCACCCTATTATCGCTTTTCACAGGCAGAATTACATCTACAATGGGCCCTAATACGAGCAAAACTAGATGCTGGGTCCTTTCTGCCTGATATGACCATGATCAACGAGATCAACAAAGCTTATCGACTGTTAGAAACTAATGAACGGATTTTTCCAACATTCAGCTTGAATAAGAAAAGCCTTAGTCTACTACATTCCCTTATCTCCTATATCCCTCAAGTCCTTCAGAAAGTATTCCGTGTCAAGGGCTCATTAGCCTCAGGCCAGCAGGAGATTGAATCTTTAGTGGAGGCTATAAAGGCAGAAGACCTATTCTCCACGGAAATATACGCCATACATGCCTATATGCTTCTTCATCTTTTTCATGCGCCGCAGTCAGCATGGGAAGCCATTAATCATCCCAAACTCGTCAAATCCAACAGTCCTTTATCCCTGTTTCTACGGAGCTCCATAGCGCTTAAACTTGGTAAGAATAAAGAGGCATTGGCATTGTTGTCTGACAGGCCTATTATTCCTTCCACCATGCCCTTTTATTATTTAGATTATTTAGAGGGAAGGGCTGCGCTATATCAAGGGGAGCATGAGCGTGCCGCCGAAAAATTGGAGCACTTCGTACATCATTTTAAAGGTAAGCACTTCATTAAGGACGCTTATCAAAAGTTAGCCTGGACAGCTCTCATCAAAGATCAAGATATCGAAGGATACGCCCTGCACATGGATCAAGTCAAACGCTACGGCGCGAATGAACTTGAAGATGATCAACAGGCGATGGCAGATGCAAAATCAAAGCATATCCCCAATGTTCACTTACTCCAAGCCAGGCTTTATTTTGATGGCGGCTATTACGACAAGGCATTAGCAATACTACAGCGACACAGCCATACCCTCAAGAGTCAGAAAGCAACTAAAGTAGAGTACCACTACCGCATGGGCAGGGTGTATCAAAAACAAGAGACCACTACTCTATCTCTCAGCCACTATCGTGAGTGCCTCGCGTCGAGCCGCAGAAAGAGTTTTTACGGCTGCAATGCTGCTCTGCAAAGTGGAATCGTATATGAGCAGCTCAATCAATCATCTAAGGCAGTGGCTATGTATCAACGCTGCAAATCCATCAAATCCAAGAAATACAAGAATCAGCTGCATCTAAAAGCACAAGCAGGCCTGGACCGCCTGGCAAGAGCGCCACAGTGATGACAGCCACGCCCAAAGTTTATTAGCACCCTACAATTTGATAAAAAGAGCTCTAACTATCATAAAAATTGCTGAATCGAATAGTATTTTAGATTATATTTGCGGTCCGTTAGAAACGGCGTGGTAGCTCAGCTGGTTAGAGCGCAGCATTCATAATGCTGAGGTCGAGTGTTCAAGTCACTCTCACGCTACTTTAAACAATATCCTTGTCAATCTATTGGCAGGGATTTTTTTATCTATCTACTGACTATCAGAGACTTACAATACTTTACTCAACAAAATACTATTAGTGAATTACTATAGATTGTCATGAATTAGCATATTAACCGCACGTCACCAATCCTATATTGTCAATTCTATTACTTCATTTTTCAGATGCACCCCTGCCTATGATTTTAAACACTATTTTGATGCCAGCATAATCAATTCTAATAGTTATATTTGATTGCAAGTACAACTCCCACCAGATAGAAATAGACAATGAAATATTACTGCTGTTTACTATTATGTGTTTTGACTATTGGTCAGCTAGCTAAAATCCATAATCCATATCGTTACTAATCAATATGAAGCTGCCCCAGTAAAATGGGTCTTTATATTTCTCCCTCATGAAATTTTGAGCAAGATCATAGGAATACTTTATATCTCTGGTTTGGACCAGATTAGTGTAAAAGTTGACCATTAGGTCTTTAGTTGCATCATCATCAATTTTCCAGAGGGTTACTAGTATGTGGTCAACTCCTGCATTAAAGAAGCTTTTAATAAAGCTGTTATCATCGTTTTCTTTATATAAGCCTGATTCGCATGAACTTAATACAACGAGTTTTGTGTCTGCAAGGTCTATGTTGCCGATATCAGAGGAATAGAGATAACCATCATTGGATATGTCATCACTAGAAATATTAGCGTTTGCCAGCACAAGGCCATAGCTAGTTGAATCATCTTTAGCATCAATATAGCCATGAGTTGCTATGTGTAGTACATCTGGAGACTGCAAGCCAAGTACATACTCTTCATTAGCAGCAGCGTCAGTGGTTAAATTAACGGTGTACTCATATTCTCGTAAAGTTTTTGTTATTGCATCTAATTCTGCCTTAGCACCGTCTAAATACGTCCAATTTCCAAGATTGTTTATACTTCTAAGATTTGCTCCAAATTGTACAACATTGGTATTGTTTCCTCCAAAGTTAGGCGCGCCGATGAGTTCTACATTAAGGCTTGAAACATCAGATTTTAACAGCCCTAATTGATAATATGAATTAAGACTATGAATGTCTTTAATTCGAAAGATGTTATATGTCTTATTGATAGCCATTTTTGTATCAGGGCTTACAAAACAAGAAAAATTCATAAAGTCAAAATTGCCACTGGTTTTAATATATAAATTTTTATGTCCTTTAATTAAAGGCTCAATTTTATTCCAGTTAGTATTAAAAGCGGTAGGTGTGGAGATGTCAGCGTGATTATAGTTTAGAACTAGCTCGTCTTGCAAGCCCGTTTGATTGTATATTTTAACTTTAACAGAGCTTACTTGATCTAATAATTCCAAATAAAGATCATTTTCACCCAGTAATTTTAAGCTAGTTAAATTAACACCTGTGCTCTTACCGGCTTTCATATATAAGGT
>ENA-ORXR01000785-ORXR01000785.1-marine-metagenome-genome-assembly--contig:-NODE-785-length-38733-cov-175.065992_pt1 | contig 38733 bp, 15 predicted proteins | sample MGYA00237866_ERZ511479 | MGnify/ENA metagenome assembly ERZ511479
CCCCAAGTGCCTTGTTCGTTGATGGCAAATTGGTAAACCACGGGATCCATGGCGAAGGGGAGGCCGCGCGCGAATTCATCTTTGGTAGCTTGAAGAATTTCTGCAAAACGGATTTGCGCTTTGGCTTTGATCTCTGGGGCGAAGAAAAAGCCCATGCCTCCGCCGGCCATTCCGCCGAGCATGAGGAATCCCCAGAAGCCCTCGCCAAATTCTTCACGGGCCCGAGCGATTAGTTTTTCGGTGTAGGCATTGCTGATCCAAGGGATCATGGTTTGCAGTGGGCCGAAAAAATGTTCGGTGGTTTTTTGCGCCATGGCTTGGATGTCGCCGGCCTTGAGGTCACTTACAATGCCATCAAAAAGACGAAGCGATTCTTGGCGAGCGGCCCATTCTTTTTCGCCTCGAAGTAGGTATTTTTCCGTCACCATTTCGAGGATGGGGCCGACGTTTTGCGCCATGCCGCCGTGGACCAAAACCAGGCTGTCTTGCAGACGTTGCCGTGCTGTCTCGGGTACCTCGTCTTTAAGCAGGGTGTGTTTGGGTAAGAGGGTGCCTCGACTGATGCCAAATTCGGGATCGTCCTCGGTGGCCTCACATCCACAAATGATTTTGATGCCGGGCCAGGCCCCGCCCGAATCCTGCCAGCCACCGCCGGATCCTCCAAGCCATTCGCCTTGAATCGCACGGGCCGCGACGAGGCGCCGCTCGGCTTCAGTTAGGCCATGGGTGAGTGATTCGGTTTGGTCCGTAGCGCGCATGCCGACGGAAATCATCGCGGCCAAGAGGTTGGTCGAAACCGCGAGGCGAGAGCCTTTGGGAATATTATTTACGCTGGTAACCAATTCCAAGCCGCGTCCGGGGCCGACCAGTTTGCGCAGGACTTCTTGCAGGGATTCTTGCGAGCCTTCCATGCCGGCGGGGACGATGCCAGAGGCAATGAGTCCCGCTTTGAGCAATCCGAGGTAGTCCATGGAGAAATTAAACATCTCGTCTAGGGTATGGACTTCCGCGGTGGCCCCAAGATCGACGCTGCTCAAGCGAATGATCGGGGTTTCGATGACGCGCAGGTAGGCTTCGACTGGAGGTTTCGGGCCACGAGCGTCGTCTTGTAAGCTGAGGTTGACCGAGACGTTGATCACCTTTGCCCCGGCTGGATAATCCATGCCGAGAAAGAAAATATCGCTCCAACAGCTGTGTGAGAGGTCCATGCGAACCGGGGTTTGTTCGAGCAAGATCGGATAGCAACCGGTGCTGTTTTTTTCTAGCAGTTCAAGCCGAATTTTCAGCGGATGCTCGGAGGGGTGGCCGGTGCGAAACATCCATTGGTTCCCGCGAACGGAGCGAACGCTGAGCTGCACTTGATCCGCAAGAAACTGTAGCGCGAGTTGGCGGCAGGCGTCCGAAAGAGCGCTGGCGAGGTTGTCGGAAATCCCTTCGCGTTCTTGGGTTTCGAGAAAGGCGTCAATCGATTCGATAAAGCGACGCTTCAGGAGGTGGCGATGTCCTTCCACGGGGACGTAGGTGTGAGGCGCGTCCGCAAGCAGTGGCGCGAGGTGGAAGCGGTAGATAGAGGAAAGCATGAAGAGGGCGCGAACCCGTTCATACAAATTGTCGTTTTCCCGCCAGAACCGTTGGAGCTCTTCGGTCATGTCCAGAAGGTGGTCTTGGCTCGCCCCGTCACAGAGCGATTCCAATGAGCGATTCCGGATGTCCGGGTCGGTGCTCTGAATGACCTCTAAGATGTTGGTTCCAGACAGCTTCATCCTGCACTCGTAGATTGGTTTTCGGTTTGCGGAGAGGCTTGGGTGAGAGACTCCGCTAGCAGCTGCGTGAGCTCAGTGAGGAGCTGGTCGCGTCTTGGGCCTTGGAGTCCTACCGCGAGTTGAGCGAGAAGGAGGCCGTGTTCGGCGCAGAGGTCAAAACGACGGCCACCGATTTCAAGCGCGTGTACGGTTTGGCGGGCCACGATGGCTTGCAGGGCAGGGGTGAGGTGGAGTTTTTCGTTTTGCGTAGCTTTTTCTGACGGCGCAGCTTGGCCTGACGGTGCAGCTTGCCCTGACGGTGCAGCTTGGCCTGACGGGTTTGTAAGTTCGTCAAACAGCTCGGGGGGAAGCACATGCATCCCGAAGAAGCACAGATAATACCCGTGGCGCAGTCCCGAAATGAGAAGGTCCTGTTCCGCCTGAGTTGGGGTTGGCTTTTCGATGATTCGCTTCACTTCGTAGATGTCGCGAGCTGCGGCAATCCGTTTTCCACCCATGGCGCCAAAAGCGTTTAATTGGCTTTCATGCGTGGGCTGCACGCCCAATACCATGTTGCTTTCCATGCGTTCGGCCGCAGTGACAAGCTGCTGGGCGCAGGTTTTTTGCGGGTTGTCACTGATGCAGATGTGGTCGCCGACCATGTGCAAAAAAGGAGTGTTTCCAACAAAATCGCGGGCACGGAGGATGGCGTCGCCGTAGCCTCGGGCCTCTGTCTGTTCGATGAACTCCACGTTCGGGAGCTGTTCGCCGGCAGCCTGCTGATATAAATTGGCGTATTCAGGGGCGATGATCACGGCGGTCTTCTCGATTCCGGCGCTTTGCATCTCTAAAATGAGGTGCTCGAGCACCGTGATGCTTCGTCCGGTATCGCTCGACATGGTCTGCAGAACTAGCTTTTGCTGGCCATTTCCTGCTGCGGTAATGACCCCCGTTTTGATTTTGCTCATAATACCTTCATCCGAAGCGCGTGCTTTTTCCTTTTCATATGGCCAAGGCTTGTTCATGTCACGATCTGAATAAAAGGAACTTATGGCGTTTAAACAAACTATCCTCTGTATTGGTGCTGGCTATGTCGGTGGACCAACCATGTCGATGATCGCAAAAAATTGCCCCGATACCCAAGTGATCGTGGTCGATTTGAACGAGGCAAGAATCAAGGCCTGGCAATCGGAAACCTTGCCGATCTACGAGCCGGGTTTGCGCGAGGTCGTGGACGAAGCGATTGGACGCAACCTTTTCTTTTCAACCGACGTGATCGCGAATATTCCTAAAGCGGATATTATTTTTGTATCGGTCAACACCCCGACTAAGACTTACGGGCAGGGCGCAGGACGTGCGGCAGATCTCCAGTACTGGGAAGCAGTGGCGCGGACGATCAAAGAGCACGCAACTTCAGATACCATCGTGGTCGAAAAAAGTACCTTGCCGGTTCGCACCGCGGAAGCGATCGAACGAATTTTACACGCTTCACAAAACGGAGTGCATTTCGATGTTCTCTCGAACCCAGAATTTTTAGCCGAAGGAACCGCGATTCACGATCTCGAAAATCCAGATCGGGTTCTCATCGGAGGCCGTGAAGACGAGCAGGGGCAAAAGGCGATTCAGACCTTGGTGGATATCTATGCAGAATGGGTGCCCAGAGAAAAGATTTTGACCACCAATGTCTGGTCGGCTGAATTATCCAAGCTAACCGCCAACGCATTTTTGGCGCAGCGGATTTCTTCTATTAATGCGATCTCGGCGCTCTGCGAAGCGACCGAAGCCGATGTGGATGAAGTGGCGCACGCGATTGGAACCGACTCGCGTATCGGCCCAAAATTTCTCCGCTCAAGCGTGGGCTTTGGCGGGAGTTGTTTCAAAAAGGATATTCTCAATCTGGTTTACCTTTGCGAGCATTATGGGCTGACCGAAGTTGCGGCCTATTGGGAGCAAGTGGTTCTTATGAACGAGTATCAGATGAATCGCTTCGTCGATAAAATCGTCTCGGGGCTGTTCAACACCTTGGTGAATAAACGCATCGCGCTCTTTGGTTTTGCCTTCAAGGCCAACACGGGAGATACCCGTGAAAGCCCGGCCATCACGGTGACCCGACGCTTGCTCGAAGAGCGCGCCAACGTGGTAATTTCTGATCCGCAAGCGATTCCGGAAGCCAAGCATGATTTGGCGGATGTGATTGACCACGTTGAGTTTTCTGAAGATCCATACGAAGCTGCGAAAGGGGCTCACGCGGTCTGTATTATGACCGAATGGGAGCAGTTTAAAGATTTAGATTATCAGCGCATCTACGACGCCATGCTCAAGCCCGCCTCGATCTTTGATGGGCGGAATATTCTCGATCACGCGGCCTTGGGCGAGATCGGATTCAACGTGTATCCGGTGGGGAAACACGCGATCGTCAACGGATAGGTTCGCTGCCGCGCTACGAAAGAGTCAGAAGTGCCTGCGCACCTTCGGAGCTTGTTGTTGACGTTACATGATCCCCCGAGGCAAGCCACGGGGCTAGGGTGCCTGCGCACCTTCGGAGCTTGTTGTTGACGTTACATGATTCCCCGAGGCAAGCCACGGGGCTATGTGCCTGCACTCCTTCGGAGCTTGTGTGATTTTACGATACGTATCCTCCGAGGCAAGCCACGGGGCTATGTGCCTGCACTCCTTCGGAGCTCGTAAATGAGTTACGATTATTTCCGAGGTTCTGCGCCGCCACTCCTTTGGGGGTGTGAAAAGAGGCCTGCGCTGCCGCCCTAAGAAAAGCCCACTATGTCTACCTTACCTCCTCTTTTCTAGTGGCTTATGGCATGGCCCAGTGGCTGAGGCTACCGTCCAGGTTGATCACGTAAATGTTCTTCCCTGTCGCGTCGCATTGAACCTTCGCGGCCCCGTGACCATCGTCTAGCTCATGCAGGATGGTCATTTTGTCGTCCTGAATTTTTCCTACCTTTACCACGGTTTTAATTCCCCCTCCGCTTACCGCGAACCAATGAACCCCATCGGGGTGAAAGCAAATATCATTGCATCCATTGGGGAAGGCTATAGTGATCGGGTCGGCGGTGATTTTTCCAAGCTTGGCAAGTTTACTGATGGCTTGTTCGGCACGGAATCGGACTTCTGGGTCATCTACTTTCAACGCCTCTTGAAGTTTCTCTACTGCCAGCATGCCACCATGAATCAAGCCGGTAACGGCCGCTTTTCGTTGTCGCACCGAGTCGGCTCCGAGCTGGGAGATAAGGCTATCGATATCTTCCGCCGCCAAATTTTTTTCAGCTTTGGGAGCGGGCCAGTAGGAAAGTGTACCATCCACATAAGCGATGATGGATTGTCCATCGGAAGGATTTATCTGAATGAATGAACTCTCTTCTCCGAGTTCAATGCGTTGAAGTTCAGCCCCATTCGATGCGTTGCGAATAACAAGGCCATTTGATTCATCATTAAAGTTATACACCTCTGTCAGTAGCTTCAGTCCATGAGCCATACTCACCAATCCTACAATAGAATCATGCGAGTTTTCGTCGAGCTCGGCGAGCACGGTGGGCTCCTCGTCCCCCGTCTGAAACGTGTAAATGCGCAAACTACCCGCGGTCAATGCGAGCTGATCTTCAGATAAAAAACATACCGAATCAGCCCCGCCAAATTGCTCGGTTGGACATTGGGCAACTTCACGACCTCCGGCTACATCGAGGATACGAACCATGTTGTCTTCGTCCGAAATAGCAATGCGGTTCTGGCTGGGGGAGATCGCCATGACTTCAATTTCTGTGTCTTCAAATTGTATTTGATCGTATTTGCCGAGCGCGATATCAAATCGATGCAGTCCCCCCTCGTTTGGAATTAACAGCTGATTCGGTTTGGTTTTTGAGTAGATCAAGTCGGTCGGATCAACCGGGCCTCGAAGTGGTTTGTCCTTACTGAATGGAATGACCTTTCCGGTCTCCGGGTCCAGCTTTAGGAGTTGGTTTCCGACTGACGCGAAAACCGCTTTTTCATCTGCGGCCCAGGCGACGGCCCAGGTCGATCCATTGGGAAGCTTGCGATTCCAAACTTCTTTTTCTTCCTGCCAAAGTCTGACCCGCTTTTCATCTGAGATGCTTAGAAGACGTTTTCCGTCTTTTGCCCAGGCCGCAGTTTTTGGGTCGTCTATATGTTGAAGGCTCCACTTGGCCACGCCTTTGCCATCGATGACTCGGAGAATTTCGTCCTCAAAGCAGACGGCGGAAAGAGCTTCCGACGGATGAGGTGCAATGGAGTACACATCGCCGCGACCAACTCTATAGATTTCGCTAACTGGGGGTTTGGATGTGTCTTCTGGAAAGTCCCAAAGGAGAATCGACCCCGTGGACGCTTCCCCGCTGACCAACTGATTTTTGGCGTGAAATCGAAGAGTGTAGATCGACTTTTTATGGCCCTTCAAGGTCTGAAGCTTTTTCCCCGTTTCGTAGTCCCAAAGGCCGATGAGTTTGTCGCCTTCGGCGGCGGCGAATTGAGTGGTGCCGGGGCGCAGAGCGATATCGTAGACCGAATCGGTGCTTTTGAATTCGCGAATGATCTTGCCGGTTTCGATCTCCCAGAGGGTGCTCGCTTTGCCGCTGCCGCTCATCGCGCGCTTCCCATCCGGTAGGATCGCAAGCCCCCAAACTGCGCCGGAGGCATCTTCATAGCGAGATATCTCCTCGCCGGTTTCAATGTTCCAGACTCGCACACTGCCGTCTCGCGAACTGCTCAGGACTCGTTTGTTATCGGGATGGGCGATGATGCGGGTGACCGAACCGGCCATGGTGAAGGGACGATTTTCGTAGCAGGTCTTGAGCTTGAGCTCCGTCGGATCCCATGAAGCTTTTTCATCGCCGGCCTGAAGCTGAGCTCCGAGGAATAAGGTGATAAAAAAAATGAAAAATCCTCTGGGCCCGAACATACCCGAGCTTAACACAACCTAGCTTGTTTGAACAAGCCTTGCGCGAGGGCGTTAAAGTGGCAGAGGTGTCCCGCCTCTGTGCGGACGGGGGAGATGTCGACGGCGACGTCAGCGCTTCCTTTGTGCGAAAATGAGTGGGCGGGTGGCGTGGATTTCAATCCGCGTTTGTCGGAAGGGGAATTATCCCGTTGGACCAGCCGCTTCGTTTGGTGGAGTAAATTCCGCCCCGACAGACGCAGAATGATTTCCATGCTACTAAAGCTTAGCCCCTCCTTGGGTGTCGTCCTGTCCGTAGGCCTTACCTAGCGCTAAAAAAAGTCCTGCCACTCAATGGCAGGACTTTAAATCACTTCTGCCACTCAATGGCAGGACTTTAAATCACTTCTGCCACTCAATGGCAGGAGACTATTTATTGTTTCTGCCACTCAAGCTCTTCCCCGAACTCTTCGGGTTCCTTGGAGTGGCAGGAAGTGTAGCCGGTTATTTCTTCTCAACGAAGGCGTAGTACGCGCCGTAAGGGTCACCAGATTCGGGGTGGAAGAGGGCGGTGAACTGCGAGGTGCCTTCCTTTAACTCAACGTCGAAGACGATCTCTTTTGCATCGGCTGGAATCGGTTTTTCGGCCTGAATGCCTCCGATGTCGATGGTGGCTTTTACAACGTTAATAGCAACTCCTTCGTGGGTGCGGAAAGCGGCTTCACCTGGTACGGGATCACCGGCTGGCACGGAGGCACCGATTGCTTTGTCGAGGGTCAAAGGCCAGCGACGCAAGCGGATTTGGTAGCTGCCTGATTCCACGACGTTGACGTTCCAAAAACCGGTGTCGCCAGGGAGACTGGTAGACTTACGGATGTGGGCTTGATTCCAAGGGGTTAAACGAGTGGTGATCCAGTCGTGGCTGGTCAGGCGGGCTGGGTTCTCGCGTTCGTCTCCAAGGTAGATCGCAGTAGATTGAGAAAAGGTTGGGAGAAGCTCTTCCCACCAGCTGTCGTAGAATTCGGTGAGCTTTGAAACGACTTCTGGATGATCCTTGGCGACATTATTTTTCTGGCCGGGATCTCTTTTGATCTCGTAGAGTTCCTTGCCATTGTTGAGGCGCCAGTTGGTGGTCATGACTGCGCTGGAACGCCATTTGATGGGGTCTTTTACGCGCTGTGAGTCGGTGACAAGGATGCGCTCATTCCAATCGTCTTCGTCTGCTTTGCCTTCGAGCAAGCCGCGAATACTTTTGCCGTCGAATGTAACACCTTCGGGAGACTGGAGGCCGCAGAGATCGAGAAGGGTTGGCACGACGTCGACGTGAGCCGTGATCGGTTCAATGTCGCGTCCGCCGGTTAGGTTTCCAGCGGGCCAGTGTACGAAGAATGGAACGCGGTGTCCGCCGTCGTAGTGGCTCCCTTTGCCAGCGCGCATGCCTGCGTTAAAGACTTTGGTGCCGGCGGAGCTTCCGTTGTCGGTGGTGAAGATGAAGATGGTATTTTCAGTGAGTCCCTCGGCGTCGAGAATGTCACGGAGCTGTCCCACGTTGTCATCGATGTTAGCGATCATACCAAAAAAGTTAGCGACTTTGACGCCGAGGTTTTCGTAGGGCTTGCTGTATTCTTCTGGGGCGTGCATCGGGCCGTGAGGCGCGTTAGAGCTGATGTATGCGAAGAAGGGTTTACCAGATTTTTTCGAGTCCTTGATGAAGCGGGTTGCGTAGTCGAAAAAGACGTCGGTGCAGAAGCCTTTGGCGGGGGTCACTTTTCCGTTGTGCCAGTAGCTACCGTCAAAATAGGCGTTGTCCCAGTAGTCAGGAGTTTGGCCGATACCGCCGCCGCCATGACGGTAGACTTCGGTGAAGCCACGGTCTTCAGGACGGTAAGGGACGTTGTCGCCCAGATGCCATTTGCCAAACATGCCGGTAGCATACCCGTTGTCTTTAAACATTTGGCTGATGGTCATTTCGTTGGCGCGGAGCATGGAACGACCCATGATGGTGTGCCAAACCCCGGTGCGGTTGGTCCAGTGACCGGTCAAGATCGCGGAACGGCTGGGGGAGCAAGTCGGGGCAACATGGTAGTCTTTTAAACGCACCGACTCGCCGAAAAGTTTGTCGATGTGAGGGGTTTTAAGCACGGGGTTGCCGTGGCAACTTAAGTCGCCATACCCTTGGTCATCCGTGATGATGAAGACCACATTGGGCGGAGCTGCGGAGGCGACCAGAAGGAGAGAGAGCAAGCCTACATATAGTGCGAGACGTTTTTTCATGATGTATATTTAATTTTATATACGAAGCGCGCTGAGCATTACCTGATTCGAAGAAGCGCATTTTAGGTGATTTTATTCGATGGACGTTTTTCTTTTTTGCTTCGCAGGCGATGACATTTGCCTTTTGTCCTTCGCTTTCGCATGCTCCGGCTATGAGCAAATTAAAGCGTACATCAAAACGAGCTTTTCGAATATGACACAATCTTTAAAGAAGCCTGTTGGGGTTGGATTGGTTGGCGCGGGGTGGATGGGAGCTCGTTTGCTCGCGCATTTTGTTGATCGCGAAGACGTGAAGGTGATTGGTCTGCATCAACGTAACCAGGAGCGGGCGGAAGCAAGCTTGGCCGTGCATGCGCTTGATCCAGTTATATACTGCGACAGCTATGAGGCGCTCTTGGCCTTACCTGAACTCGACGCGGTGGTGATTTGTAGTCCGAATGCCCTGCACGGTCCGCAGGTCATCGCAGCTCAAGAGGCAGTCAAGCATGTGTTTTGCGAGAAGCCAGCTTCGACAAGTTATGCGGACTATCAACGTCAAATTGAACTCGAGCTCGCGAACCCAGATTTGGTTAACATGGTGGATTATATTCTCCATTTCGACGCCTTCGAGCAGCGGCTAGCCCATTTGATTAAGCTCGGGGCCTTTGGCGCGATCACGCAGGTTCAGGTGAACTACCGGCATGCGATCAACACAGCGGGAGAGAAGGCTTGGAAGTTGGACGAAGCGCAGGTGGGGGACGCGATTGGGATGGGGGTGATCCATGCGCTTTCGATGATGGTGAGCATGATGGCGCCGCAAGGGCAGCCGGCTTGGGTGTTTGCCGATTCGCAGCCGGGGCGGTCCAAGGAATTTGGGGTCGATCCGATCTGGAGTATTCAGGTTGGCTTTGACCAAGGGACGCAGGGATTTTGTTTTGGAAATATCGACCACTCAAACGGCTACGACGCCTATCATGCGGTGCATGGCACGGACGGGGCGTTGGTGTTTGATCCGGGGCAGGCGCGTGCGCAGAAGGTACGCTACTGGTCGAAGGTTCATACTGAGGGGGAGTGGGTGTTCCCGCTTGATCCTGCGCGCTGTGAAGCTGAAGGAGCTGAAGCGTGGCCTGAGGAGACCACGACCCCGGATTCAGGCGATGTGTTGGCGCATCCGTCTCGAGCGGCGGTGGATCATTTTATCGATTGCATTCAAAAGGGAGAGCCGTCCTTTTTGAGTTTTGCCCGGACCGCGATGATCGCGGAAGTGAGTTGGGCTGCGCAGCTGTCGGCACAGATTGGGCAACGCATCGCGCTTCCGGTTATTCCTGATATCGCGGAAGAGTTTCTCGGCTAGCCGGGGCTTGCGGTTATCGAGTTAACGCCCGACGGGACGCTTCGGAGTTTTGACTGGAGCGCGTTCGCCGGCGAAAAGCTTTTTGTAAATTTTGTTCGGGGTCTCGATGTCTTGGGTTCGATAGCCTCTGCGTTTCATCGCGGTGGGGCCGAAACGATAGCAGCCGGCTAAGACGGGATAGCTGAGACCACCGTTGCGTTCGAGATGCTCTTTGCAGAATTGCAGGTAATCCACTGCGACTTTGATGTTGTGCTCCCAGTTCCAGGCGTGGCGGTATTTGAGGTCGGACATGTCACCCCAAGTTGGCTTGGTGAGTTGCATGATGCCTCTGGCCACCTTGGTTTTTGCGGTCGGGCGTAAACTGCTTTCGGCCATGGCGATGGCGTAGACGAAGTTCGGATCGATTTTCTTTGGTGCAGCGTGCTCCCAGATGACCTCAAGAATCGCCTCGGGCGTAGCGGGCCGACTGCTGTAAGGCCGTAGATAGCGGTAGCCAGCGTAGCCGAGGGCGAGCAGGATAATCAGGATGAATAGGCGGCGAAACATGTGAGGGTGTCAGGTGCTGTGTGGAAGAAGGGCGGGCGTAGGGATGAACCGTGTTTGATTGGCCAAAGTTGGCTTCGGGAAGCCCGCGCACAAAAAGTAGATAAAATATCTCCCCGAATTCATGACTTTCAATAGCATTTTTAAGGTGAGAATTGAACCCAGATCTTTTGTTGTGGATTCCGCTTAGATGAAAACCATCGGGGGCATAAAAACCGTCGGGGGCACAAAAACCGCTGGGGCAAAAAACGCCAAAAAAAAAGCGCCACTCCCGAAGGAGAAGCGCTTTTGAACATTCAAGATGCGGCGGTTTAGCCAACTTCTTGGATGGTTTGCAAGATGCGGCTTGCGATGGCGTACGGGTCACCTTCCGAGTTTGGACGGCGATCTTCGAGATAGCCTTTCCAGTCGTTGTTCGCGAAAGCGTGAGGCACGCGGATGGATGCACCACGGTCAGCGACACCCCAAGAGAACTTGTCGATGCTCTGGGTTTCGTGGAGACCGGTGAGACGCTGATCGTTGTCTGGGCCGTATACCGCGATGTGCGCTGCGGTATTCTTTTCGAACTGAGCCATGAGCTTGTCGAAATACTCTTTGCCACCTTCTTCGCGGAGCTTTTTGGTGGAGAAGTTTGCGTGCATGCCAGAACCATTCCAGTCGCCTTTGAGCGGCTTGCAGTGCCACTCAACGTCGATGCCGTACTCTTCGGTGAGACGGAGTAGGAGGAAGCGTGCTACCCAAATTTCGTCAGCGGCGCGTTTGGAGCCTTTGCCGAAGATTTGGAATTCCCACTGACCTTTGGCTACTTCGGCGTTGATGCCTTCGTGGTTGATTCCTGCGAAGTGGCAGAGGTCGAGGTGCTCGTCTACGATGCTACGAGCGATTGGGCCAATGTTCTTGTTGCCAACGCCGCAGTAGTAACCGCCCTGTGGGGGAGGAAAGCCTTGTTTTGGGAAGCCGAGAATACGGCCGTTTTCAACGAGGAAGTACTCTTGCTCAAATCCGAACCATGCGTCTTCGTCATCGAGGATGCCGGCGCGTGTGTTGGATGGGTGAGGTTGGCCATTTGGAAGCATGACTTCGCACATGACCAAAACGCCGTTTTCGCGGGTTCCGTCTGGGTACGCTGCGACTGGCTTTAGAATGCAATCTGAATCAGATCCACTTGCCTGCTGGGTGGAACTCCCGTCGAATCCCCATTCAGGGAGTTCTTCGACACTTGGAAAGTCATCGAATTCTTTGATGCAGCATTTGGTGCGGAGATTTGGCGTCGGGGTGTAACCGTCGAGCCAGATATAATCGAGTCTGTATTTAGCCATGACTTATTTCTTCTCTTTGGGGTTGTTTAAATGGTTTGAGTTGCCCTGAAACTGTCGCTTACGCGCAGGTTAAACAACTGGTTTGCACGAACATTATTTACCGGTCGAACATAAATGTGTAATTTGACCTACAAAAATGTAGCATTTGTGAAGGCTGTGCACCCCTTGGTTGGTGTGATTGGCCAAAAGTGAGCCGTTTTACACGCGAAGAGGTAGCGGCCTAAATCCTTCGTCCGGGTTTTCCCGCGTTTTAAGGTTCGTCAGACAGGGGTTCTCCTGCGTACACTGCAGGTTGAGCATGAATGACGATCAAACAGCTGATGATATTGGTTTAGAGGCTGCGGCGCGAGCCTTACGCGCTGCCTCTGTCGCATTGCCGTTTGCTGAGGACCTTGTCGACTCATTGGCTTTGATCGAAGGAATTTCGGCGCGAGGTTTTTTTAAGCCGGGAGAAGATGAGCTGCTTCGTGAGCTGTTTGCTTCGTATCTTCGTGCGCGTGCCGCCTTACATGTGCTGCTCGAAGATTTACTCCGTCGTTTTTATTCCTTTGAAGATGGTGAGCATGTACCGAATTCGGAACTAGAGCTACGCGCCTTTGGCATTGGTTTTGCGGCAGGCGCGATGTTAATGCGAACCGCTGGGTACTTGGCAGATGAATTTGGTCGGGTTGCTATCGTGCGTAAAAAGTTAGATGAAGCCGAGCCTCGGTATGGCATCCCCAAGGGCTCGTTCAGTCAGATCTTTAAACGCGCGGTTCGGTTTAGAACCCAATTGCGATTTCGAGATGCCTACCATGTCTACTTGGATCATCGCGAGGCCATCTTCGCTATAGGAGGAGGGGAGGATTGGCAGTTCGTACTTGAGCAACTTCGTCGAGAGGAGCCTCGGATGGTTCCTGATTTGAGCCCCTTCTTTTTTCGTCGGATTCGGTATCGGCATTATTCGGTACGGCGTCGTCGTAAGCGCGTAGTTGGAGCCGCGTTATTTGCTATGTTTGAGCATTCGGGGCGGGCCATTGCCGAGTTGCGTTCTCCGCATGCAAAATTTGTTAAGGCCGAGCACCGCGAGCAGGCCGCGACGATTCTTCAACCCGGTGATGTGATCGTGACGCGGCATGAGCGGGCGCTTTCAAATTTATTTCTACCTGGCTTTTGGCCGCATGCTGCCTTGTACATTGGGACGGAAGCGCAGCGGCGCGCGCTGGGGTTAACGTTGCCTCCTCCCCGAGATATGAAATCGCTTGATCCAGTTTGTGTGCTCGAAGCGCGGAAAGATGGGGTGTTGTTTCGCCCGCTGGAAGATACCTTGTTTGTCGATTATTTCACCGTGATCCGGCCTCAGTTTTCGGATGCGGAGCGTCGCCTAGGGTTAGAGCGGGCGATATCTCATGAAGGAAAGTTGTATGACTTTGAATTCGATTTTACTCGAGCCGATCGTTTGGTGTGTACCGAGTTGATCTATCGTGCCTTTGATCAGGTTGGTGGCATCGAATTTGCGCCGGTGCATCGCAATGGGCGTTACTGCGTTTCGGCTGAAGATTTATTGCTGCATGCGTTAGAGGGCAGGGGGTTTGATCCGGTTGCTCTCTTTGGATTGCCATCGCCACATTCGGTTTGTGACGATGTGGATCGGGTGCGGAACGTGTTAGAGAAGTCGATGCCGCATGTGCTGCGGGCTGAGCCGAAAGGCGATGAATTTGTGGGCAATGATTTGAAGAGAGGTGCTGAGTAATGGCAACAGACCGGTGTATTTTACATGTGGATATGGATGCGTTTTATGCGTCGATTGAGCAGCGGGATTGTCCCGAGCTTCGTGGCAAGCCGGTTGTGGTCGGCTCCCCTCCGGACCAACGCGGGGTTGTGGCTGCGGCTTCATATGAGGCTCGTGAGTTCGGAATCTTTTCCGCGATGCCATCGGTGCAAGCGGGAAGGCGTTGCGAGCATGCGGTGTTTGTTCCGGTGCGGATGGAGCGCTACCAAGCGGTGTCAAAAGATGTGATGGACATTTTGGCCGACTACACACCATTGTTAGAAAAGCTTTCGGTGGATGAAGCGTTTTTGGACGTCACTGGTTCGCGGCATTTGTTTGGCTCCGGTGCGGAAATGGCCGAGTCGATTCGCGAACGGATTTCGCATGAGCTTGAGTTGACTGCCTCGGTTGGGGTGGCGCCGAATAAGTACCTTGCGAAGTTGGCGAGTGATATGAATAAGCCGGATGGAGTTACGGTTGTCCCCACGGATCGGGACGAAATTTTAGCCTTTTTAGCGCCGTTGCCAGTGGCTCGAATTTGGGGTGTGGGTAAGGTGTCGCAGGAGAAATTATCCAAGGTTGGAATCCATACCATTGGCGAGTTGCAAGCGGTGCCAAAGCAGCAGTTGGAAGCTTGGGTTGGAGCGAATTTTGCAGGCAAATTATGGGCCCTTTCACGTGGAGTTGATGGTCGGAAGGTCGAGACCGAGCGGGTCGAAAAAAGTATTTCCAATGAGACCACTTTTGCCACGGATTGCTCGGATATGACGACGCTTCATAGCACCATGGTGCGTTTGGCTGAGAAGGTAGGCGGGCGTTTACGGGCCGCGAAAAAATTTGCCGGAACGGTTCAGATCAAAGTGCGTACGGATCAGTTCGATACCATTACCCGTCAGCAGGCGATGCGCCCCGCGAGCTGTAAAGATACCGAGATCATTTCTAGTGCGCTTCGTTTGTTGGAAGGGGTGAAGATTCGTCGTCCTATACGCTTGATCGGGGTTGGGGTGAGCCAGTTGGTGTCGGACCCGATTGAACTTGAGTCTGAGCAGTTGGATTTGTTTGCCCCGCCTCCGAAGGCAGAAGTTGAACCGCTTGATGCGGCCATGGACGAAGTTCGTAAGAACTTTGGCAGTGGTTCGATTCGGCGAGCAGGTGGCTTGGATGAAGGCTGAATTGGTTCGGCTGGATTGGGATGCTCATTTTGAATGCGACCTTCCTTCAGGAGTCGATACCTTTTTGCGGGCAGGGCAACGCCTGATCGATCAGGTTGGGAATGATTATCCTGACTTTATCGAGAGCGATTACGTGCAGGTCTATCAGTTGCTTCGGGGCCTGCAATTGCCTGCGCGAACGCGCTTCGTTGAGTGGGGGAGTGGCTTCGGTGTCGTTACTGGTTTGGCAGCGCTTTTGGGATGGGAGGCGACAGGGATTGAAGTGGATCCTGAAATGGCAACGTATGCTCGGGATCTCTTGCAGGAGTATGATGTTCCCGCTCATATCGTGTGCGATGATGTGTATACGAGTCCATCGAATGCTGATGCGGACCTGATTTTTAGTTATCCTTGGCCGAATCTTGTCGAGCCGACCAAGGAATATTTTCGTTTGCATGCAGGAGCGAATGCAAGATTGTTTTTATATGAGGGCCCAGAGGATTTGAGTCTCTGGGGCTTTCAGTGAGTTGTTGGTAAAAGTTAGAAGGTCTGGAGGTAGGGAATGAAAAAATATTTCGGGTTTAATGGTGTAGCTTGGGTGATTGGGCTCAGCATGTTTGTGCTATCGCAATGTGGGTTTTCGGGCTCGCCGAATGTGGTTATGCTGCTTGCGGATGATTTAGGGGTTCAGGATGTCGGCTGTTATGATGGGTCGGTGAAAACTCCGTCGATTGATGGCTTGGCCGCGGCGGGAGCGCGCTTTACAGATTTTTATTCGGGCTGTGCGGTCTGTTCGCCTTCGCGGGCGGTTCTACTCACGGGGCGGCATCATATTCGAGCTGGGGTGTATAGTTGGATTCATGATGAAAGCCAAAATAGCCATTTGCTTGAGCGCGAGATCACCTTGGCAGAGCTGTTAAAGGCGCAGGGGTATGCGACGGCGCATGTGGGGAAATGGCATTTAGGGTTACCAACCCCTGAGCGAAAGAAGCCGACCCCAGATCAGCATGGGTTCGATCATTGGTTTGCTACCTGGAATAATGCAGAGCCAAGTCATCGGAATCCTGGGAATTTCATTCGGAATGGTGAAGCGGTTGGACCTATGAAGGGGTATGCGTGCCAACTCGTTGCAGATGAAGCGATTTCTTGGTTAAAGAGGCAGCACGGGGCTGACGGTGGAGAGCGAGAGGCGCCGTTCTTTTTGAATGTCTGGTTTCATGAGCCGCATGCGCCGATTGCGGCCCCAGATGACATCGTTTCGGAATACGGGAATTTGAAGGATAAGGCCGCGATTTATTCGGGCACGATTGATAATAAGGATCGAGCGATCACGCGGATCTTAAAGGCTTTGGCCGAAGTCGCACCCAAAGAAGATACCTTGATTATCTATGCTTCGGATAATGGGAGCTATTTGGAGGATCGAACCGGAGGCTTGCGTGGCCGCAAGGGGGCCAACTGGGAGGGAGGTATTCGTGTTCCGGGAATCTTTTCTTGGCCGGTTAAAATTTCGACCCAGGTGGCGAGTGAACCTGCTGGATTGGTTGATGTGCTGCCAACCGTTTGTGGGTTATTGGACATCGAACCACCTAAGGGCGTTCACTTGGATGGGTCGGATATTTCTTCGATCTTGTTAGGCAAGCCGGGGTTTTCTCGGCATCAGCCTTTGTATTGGCATTTGCAGAAGTCGCGGCCAATTGTCGCGATTCGAGATGGCGACTATTCCTTGGTGGCAGAGCCGGACTACGAGATCTCGAAGAGCAATATGTTCAAGGAAGAATGGATCCCTACGATCAAAGCGGGAGGGTACACAAATTTTCAGTTGTTCAATCTCAAAACGGACCCGAAGCAAACAACGGATTTGTCGGCCAAAGAGTCAGTTCGACTGGCTGAAATGAAGGCCTCGCTGTTCGCGATCAACGCAAGTGTTATGAAGGATGGCGCTGATTGGCATACCGAGTAGTTCCCATTTACTTCTGTTGTTTTGTAAGCTGGATCGATTCTACTGAGCGATGCAGATGAAGAGGATCGAAAACGTGGCCAGAATGAGCAGCGTACTTCGTACCGTTTCGAGTTTGGCTTTTGAGATAAGTTGAGGCTCCCGCATCGGGCGCATAGGGATAAAGGGCTGGGCCCTTTAAAAGCGCGTCCTTCCTAATCTTTATGGTCGCAGCGCTGGCATTATTTTAGAATAACGCGCTAGCTTGTTTCCGTCGCGATATGCGCAGCGATTTTTAGAAAGAATTTTTCAAAGGTCTGAGTTTCTGAGATATCATCAAAGTGTCCTGACTTTCCACCGTCGTCTTTGGCAGCAATCGCGACCGCATAATCGTAGAGCCCTTCCTGCATCATTCGTTCACACTAAATCGCCATTCTCTGCTGGTAGGATGCGCCTTGAAAAATGGGGTCGTTTTCAAAATGGGGAGCTTTTGGCGCATATTTGGGTGGCCGCGAGGACTTCTCATCATCCTCAACTAAGATTAAATATCCGAGGAATGGCTTCGCTCCTCTCCCGAAGGTGCCATCACGCTGTGCTGTTCGGAAATCAACGGCATTCCCAATAGCTTCTTCGCACCGATTATTGGCGTTGTTCCCGTATGACGGACCGCCAAGAGACTTAAGCTCAATCGCCAAGAGGATGCGTCCAGACTCATCTAGGACAACGATATCCCAACGCTTTGCCACTCGGAAAAAGCCAGGCAACGTCACATCGGTGTGGCCTATGCAAATTTGCAGCGGCTGATTAGAGGCGTCTTTTACGATCCTGGTAATGGCCTTGATGAAGCCATTCAGATTCTTCCCAGCAGTTGCGCCGCCGCGTTCGCCCTGATCCTTGTTTCCGAGCTTCTTCTTATTCTGCTTCGCTTTCTTTTTTGCTCTCCAAAAATGCCGAATACATTTTTGGGAGATATTCGAAAAATCGCCTATCTGAATCTTCATGTTATGCCGTTGTGAAAATTTTCCACGCGACCTTGTCGATACCGTAGACTATGCGAATGGTCTCGTTGCAGGCGGTGTAGTCTTCTTTTTTCGATTCTGTTATTAGCTGTTGTCTGGTCTTCGCAGGTATGCTCTTCCACGCTGGGAGCCGGATACGGCGAAGGTACTGCGCCTGAAACCTTAGGCAGTCTCCTCGCATTTTAAGTGAGTAGGTAGAAATGAAGGCCTTTGCAATGGGGCTCAGCATGACCGCTTTGAGTGCCCGTAAATCCCACTCTTGAGCAGTTAGGTAATAGAAGTTGTGATGGGGATAAAAATTGCCTTCATCATAAATAATTTCGGCAGAACCTTTGATATCCGGAATCATGAGCTTCGGGGTGAAGGTTAATTCAGGATAGATCCGATCAATGGTTTTAAACCATGATTTGGGATTCTTTTTTGCCACGTGTCGTTTCCTCAAAGCTTCTTCGTGCTTTTTCAGGAACACTTTAAACAAAGGGTAGTTTTCCGGATCTACTAATTGTGTGCTACCCTTTTTGAACGGGTTCACCACGTAGCGATTTGTCCAATTGATTTTTCCATCGGCAACATCACGAGTTGTAAGAAGTGGGATCATGAGTTCCTCTTCTATGGCTAATTCCTCTGATCGGTTGATGTAAATTTTATCCGCACCAGTTGCCACACCAATCCCAACTTTGCATCCAGTATCTTCTAATACGGGCAATCTCTGTTCGAGTTTTCGAATTTCAGCGATGAGGGGCATGTTTTCTAACAGCCATGGCTCGGCCCCTACGGCGACGGCCGTTGTTCTTACAACATCACCATTCACTTTTTTGCATTCAATTGCTTTTGCGAGTCTCTTGAGGCTGGGTTTCGCCACTTTGGGCCGGATGGCTGCTGCAGTTTCGCGTCCTTGACCGCGCCGGATAATTGTCACTGCTGGATAGGCCACGACTTGGTCCTTAAAGGCATCGGTTCCTGTGAAGTCGATATAGGCATCCAGATGAAAACTTTTGGCTATCATTGCACGAAGCGGGCCGCCGTACTTATTTTTCATCCAACGGTCCGAACAGATAAAGCCGTGGAGACCTTCTGCATCAAGAAGTCTTAAACTTTTTTCGAAAAAAGGTACGTACAGGTCTGCTCGATCATACATGGTTGAATACATGTCACGATAGAGCTTTAAAAGTTCTGATGGTAGAGCCTCTTGCCTAAGGTAGGGCGGGTTCCCGATCACATGGGTAAAGTTTGCATCGAGCGGAATTGTCAGAAAGTCCGCATGGCGGATCCATTGCTGGCTTAGCCAATCAGAATCTTTGGGTGAGAATTGAAATGCTTCAAGCGTTTCAATGACTCGCCTCCTACACACTTCAACCGCGATCCGGTTTACCTCGACCCCAACAATGCAGTTAGAAAGGGCCGCCAAATCATGGGGCCGCTGAGATTGTAAAAGCCGAGTAACGGCTGGAATTAGAAAGTCGCCTTCCCCGCAAGACGGCTCGAGCAATCGGTATGTCCCGAGGTCTTTGTCAGCGTGCCAATCCATTAGGTCCAGGATAAACTCCACGACTTCGGTCCGCGTAAAGACCTCACCCCTTGCCTCGCCATCCGACTCTGAAAAAAAGTCTAAGGCGTCAATAGCAACGTGTGTCTCTAAACTTGGCAGCTCAAGTTGTGAAGAACGCATCTGTTAAATTAAGCAGTTGTTTTGGCTAAAGTCAAGGGGCGGGCAATGCGAGTCCAGATGGGCATAAATCAACCGCTTTTTAAAGTCTTAGCTAGCTTCGTTGGACATATCGTTACAAAGGCACAACCCAGAGCACGCGGAAGACCTGCACCCAACATCGATCCAACTACTTGATGAAGAAGGGAAAGGGGGCAGAGTAAATCTCCATTTAATTCCGTTGTTTTGTAAGCTGGATAGATTCTACTGAGCGATGCAGATGAAGAGGATCGAAAACGTGGCCAGAATGAGCAGCGAACTTCGTATTGTTTCAAGTTTTGCTTTTGAGATAAGCGTTGGCTCCGACATGGGGATTAATCGTCCTAAGATTAATGACAGCCCCAGTGCGAAGATGCAGCTCACGATTACGAGTCCAAACCCCGTATAGGGGTTTAACGCTGCAGACCGAATGAGGGCGGCTTGTTCGGGAATAGTCGGATTGACATAGCAGGTGGCGATAGAGCCTTTGCTGGTCGATCTAACGAGGTTAACCGCGCCTTTATGTTGCCGATATCGAATGAACCGGTCCCATGCGAGGATTCTGGTGCTATAATGAGTCTGATCCTCAATCTTGTAGGTGTAGAGCATGGTTAGTCGATCCTCGGTTTCCGAACTCTTGATGACGGTGCATGGGGTGGCCGTCCAGTTCTGCGAGCTTTTCAGATCGCCAAGCTGAAGAATGAAGCTGGAGCCGGCAAAGATCACCATACAGGTGCCGGCAAGGGCTGCCAAAACAGGAGTTTCATTTAAATCGAGTTTCCTGAGCGCCCGCGGGGTAAAAAATTCTACCGTCAAACCGGTCGCAATCACTAAGAGAAAAATTGCCCCTCCCAATGCTCCCAGATTTCCGGTTACCCCATTATCCAGATAGGCTGCTTCAGGAATATTGGCTTCACCGATTTTGACGTAGGATTTGGGTTTTCGCTCCGAGTAATTTTTTTCGCTTTAGTGCAAGTGCTGCGTAGTCGGAACTTGTTTGGAGGGAATCAACCTAGGTGTGTGACGGGTGGGTCTTTCCATTGTAGCGATAGTTGAATTCCCCAGCCAAGCTGAATGGGTGGCTTGACCCTTCATTGATGACGACGTGAAGGGATTCAATGTTACAGGGTCTCTTGATATATGTTGAGCTCTCTTGAATTCCTCGAATGCCGCTTATTCCGAAGAAGATGCCAAGTGCAGTGAATAGGATGATCGGTATGAGGAGTGAGCCTTCACTCGTTTCTTGTTTCTCTGTTTTATTCGATAGGTTGGGACGCATAGTGGAGGTTCTGTAATTCTTTTGGTTGGTCTCAATGATACCTCCGAATTATCGCTCTATGCAGTTATAACCTAGGTGGGGGATTGGAACGCTTGCGCAGGCATACAGATCGACCGTGGTGAATTCGTAACAGGGAATCGTGATGAAGTGAGGTGAAGGTGTGGGATTGTAGTGGCTTTTGTCCTGATTCGCGCCTCTCCCTTCTTATCTTGTGCTTCCGCAGTGTCACGTTGGTATGGTTCGTCTGTTAACCCTTTAGAATTCTGCTCGATTTATTCTCTTTAGGTCTTCTCATTTGCTAAAACGCAACATCATCTTTGCGAAAAATTAGTTTAGATTGGGTGTGACTTAAAATCTCATTCCCACGCTATAGTCAAATTTTGAAGATAAATCATGGATTCCTACACTCATGGTATGATTCCTGCTTACTTATCTAAGTAGCTAATAACTATATGCTTATGACTGAAGGCTCAAAATGTGCAAAATGTGCATAGGTCAGGACCTTTTGAGTTAAGCTTGGAATGAATACTGTAATGAAAAACTTAAAATTGGGCCGTACAACTCTGTTTGCTCTCTATTTCTCCGTGATGGGGCTTGGTACTGCCTTTGCCCATACGGTGACGGTGATGTGGTGTGTTGATCCCTCTGGGCAGAACATGCGGATTTGGCACGAGCACTGGCATGGTGATATCACAACGATCAATGCGACCTTGGATTTGTCGATTACAGTGAATGGCGGAGCGCCGATTGTGCTGAATGCAGTGAAGCCTACGGGTGCGATCATTAACACGCCTCAAGCAAATCTTCCCTGTAAAACCGGTTGTGGTTCTGTAGGGCAAAATATTATCAAAACGACCGACCGTTCGGGAAACTATGGTGATTGGGCATATTGGGACGTGAATCTGAATGAGACGGGGATCTGTGATAATGATAATCCGACGGTGTCTGTTTCTGTAACCCAGAGTAATCCGTCTTCTGCTATTTTCTGGAATTACCAAGGCACGGTTCCTTCGACTGCGGCTTCCAATATTACGCTGCCAGATTGTCCGGCGCAAATTTCCTGTCCTGATGCGGTAATCGAGCTCGGTTGCCTGTCTTCTAAGGCTGTGTTTAATTCTCTTGTGTTGCCGGAGCCAACTGAAACCACAGGGGCTGACATTATTATTTCAAATGTGACCGACAGCGTTACGACTCGGGTAAATTGCCGCGACCAGTTCACGCGTACCTGGGATATTTACAAGCCGGGTGATGTTTGTGATCCCGCGCCAACCTACATCCAGAGTTGCTCCAGCATCTTTCGTTATGAAATCAATACGGATGCACCGGTGATCACTCAGGTTCACGCGCCTGATGCCTATGGTTGCCTCGGTGATATCCGTCCGCTTTCGCAGTCAATGGCCGCAGTGATGACGTCTGATGACGACAACAACATTGATTCGATTAACCTATTCAGTGAGACGCGAACAACAAATGATTGCTTGGTTGAGGTGACACGTAACTGGTTTGTTTCGGATTGCTGTGTCGATTCGGGAACCGTGCCCGAGACCTATACCTTTTTAATTAACACCACGACGATCAAAGACACTACGTTGGATACTCTCAATGCAGGTTGTATTACGGATTTGAGCATGCTGCCAGCGCCAACCGCTACCGAAGTCGGTACCGAACCCAGTTGTGGCGACTTAGCGATTACTTTTGTCGGGACCGAGCCTTACAAGGGCGATCTCACTGCCTGTGAAAAAGCTATCGTGCGTGTCTATAACGTCTCAACCTCATGCGATGACGGATTGGTTCGTCAACCGATTATTTACTCAGATGACTCTGGCGACCCGGTGATCACGGCGGTATTACCTTATGTTGATTATGCTTGTTCGGGAGACGTTCGTTCCATTGCGGATTCTTTGGCGGGGATGACGACTAGCGATCCAGATGGTGACGATACCGTTATCACCACCAATTTGTTTTCAGAATTACAGATCACCAACGAATGTAGCGTGATGGTGACACGGACCTGGGAAGTATTTGATTGCTGCTCTAACCGAGCCACTGCGACTGAGATGTATTCTTATTTGATTCCGATGCAGTCGATTATGAATCCTCAACCGGCTTCGTTGGATGTGGGATGTGTTCCATCTCAAGATCTCATTCCACCGCCGGACTTTATCGCTGCCGGAACCATGGCATCATGCGGGCAGTTAAAGATTACCCCGTTGGATGTCTATGTCTTGCCTTTACCTGCTCCGACCCCTTGCCCCAAGGGGACGGGATGCACCTGCCTTGCGCCCTTTGCACCGCGCTCTGAATTATACCGCGTGTATCAAATTGAGACACCCTGTGAAACCGTGGTGGTCACCCAAACCGTAACCTTTACGATTAACACTGCGCCTCCGGTTATCTCGGCCACCTTGCCATTCCAAGATTATGGATGTGCCGGCGATGTGCGAAGCGAAGCGGATTCTTTGGCTGGTCTCGTCTACTCCGATGTGGATGGAAATGATTCGATCATTTGCGCTGACATCGTGAATACGGTACGCGTCACCAATGATTGCAGTGTAACGGTTACACGCTACTGGACTGTAGTGGACTGGTGCGGCCTGTCCGATGAAGTTGCGGAAACCTACGCCTACGATTTAACTCCAACCGCGATCATGAACGATACCTTGCCTGCTTTAGCATTGGGCTGCATCGACGATGTTTCACAAATTCCACCGCCAGATTTCATTGCTGCGGGGACGATGGCTTCCTGTGGTGCGTTGAAAATTACCTTTGTGAGTTCGACGCCTCTCACGGGATTGCTTGCTTGCCAATCTGGGATCGAACGCACCTACGAAGTTGGGGCGGCCTGCACCACGAGCATGGTCAAGCAAACCGTCACCTACATGTTGAACCCTGGTCCGATCGTGATCACCAATGTTCCTCCAGATATGGACTTGGGCTGTCAGGCGGTTGGGTTCAACCCTCCTGATCCGACCAAAGATGAAACTCAAAGCGTTATTGATAGTAATTTGGGTTCCTTCACCAACGTGGTACATGTCGACACCATCCTAGATTTCGAATGCGGCAAGAAGTTGATTCGCACTTGGGTTGCAACCGGATGCTGCGGAAATATTGGTACCAAAGACCAGATCATTACTTGGACGACGATTGGGGCCGCGCCAGCCATTGTCTGCCCGCCTTCCGTAAACGTCGGCTGTATTCAACATGTGAATCAATTGCCTGCACCAAATCCTGATGCGGCAACCGCGACGGTTTCTTGTGGGGATGCGACCGTAATATGGGTAGCCGACTCCGTTCCCTTCGCGGGCAAAACCACCTGCGATTGGCAAGTTCGCCGCTCCTACGCAGTGATCGACGCCTGTGGTCAAAGTAATCTCTGTGCGCAGATTTTAAGTTACATTCTCGATACGGGTGATCCGATGATCACAGCGGTCAGCAACTTCGTTGATTATGGTTGTCAGCCAAGCGACCCGCGAACCCTTGCTGAGAGCATGAGTGCGATTACCAGCATGGATGATTCTGCGGTGCTTTCCACCACGTTGGTGGCTCAGGTTGAGATGGAGCACGGCTGCAAAGTGACGATTACTCGTACCTGGAAAATTGAAGACTGCTGTGGGAATCTCGCGACCCGTGATGAGACCTACTGCTATACCAAGCAACCGACGGTGTTTAATGTCGATGCCTTGGCTGACCTTGATCTCAATTGCATCGATGCGATGGATGATATCCCGCAACCTAACACGACTATCGTTGATGCCACCTCGGATTGTTCTGTGGTGCAAATCACGTGGCTGAGCGATGTTGCCGTCACCTCACTCAAAGGGGGGTGCTACACAGCGATTGACCGTACCTATCAAGTTGAAGATCTCTGTGGCTCGACCCTTAGCGTGGTGCAACGCATTGATTTCATCTTGGATACGGCGACTCCGCGTATCGTGAGTGTCCTGCCTTCAATGGATTTTGGCTGTGTGGATGCCGATCCGCGTTCACTCGCGGTTTCGCTTGCGGGTGTGATTGCTACCGATGCGGATAATCATCTTGTGAGCACGAGTTTGGTGCAAGAAGTCCGCAGTACTAATGATTGTGTTGTCAGCGTTACCCGTACCTGGCGGGTGGAAGATTGCTGCACGAAGTTTGATATCTTAGATGAGACCTACAGCTATACCGAGCGTCCTGCGAAACTTACGGTCGAAGCGTTGGGCGATATCTTTGTTGGATGCGTTGCGAGTACCAATCAGTTGCCGCAACCAAACACGACGATGATTGATGCGAACAGCGAATGCTCGATTGCGGATATTGACTTTGTTCGCACCGAAAACCTGGTCGATGGGGTGTGTACTGATTCGGTTGACTATGTCTATAGTGTGACCGACCTCTGTGGCGATACCGTCGAAATTACCCAGGCCGTGATTTGGGTGTTGAATGAACTTCCGAAGATTACTTCGATAGAGACTGGGATGGATTTCTCCTGCCAAGCGCCTAGCTTTGTTCCACCAACCAATCTGACGGCCTTTGCTGGAGAGCATATTTTTGTCGGCCCAACCATTAGCGAGATGGCGATCACCAATGGCTGTGCGGTTGAGTTTATCCGGACCTACACCATCGAAAACTGCTGTGGCTTCACTGATGAAGCTGAGGTTCGCTTTACCTACACCGAGACGCCAGTCGCACCTGGAGCGGGGCCATTGCCTGACTACTTCGTTGGCTGTATCGCGCACACCAATCAAATTCCTCAGCCGAACACGACCTTGCTCGCGGTCATGAGTAGCTGCCCAGATGCGAGTTCCATATTTTTGAATCACGAAAACCCACAGACGGTTGGCTGCACAAGCTTCCTTGATCGGGTGTATCAGGTCACGGATGTCTGCGGTCAGACTGCGACCACGACTCAAACCATTAGCTGGGTATTGAACACCCTCGACCCTGAGATCACCGCCATTCCTGAAGGATCTGACCTTGGTTGCGTCGCGGCCGGATATGATTTCCTCGCGAACAATCCTCCGCTTACCAATAGTGTGACCGTGGTGGATGACAATGTCGTCTCGATTGACTGGATGGGTGACGTGACGGTTACGTCTGGATGCGATGTCACCGTGACCCGTACCTGGCAGGCGATTGATTGCTGCGATCAGATCGACCAAAAGCAAACCGTTTACCAGTATCGCTTGCAGGGAACAGGTCCCGTTCTGACCTGTCCGGCGGCCTTAGATCTCGGGTGTATTGCCGATGTTGACCAAGTGCCATCTCCGAGCTCTTTATTGCCAGCCGCGAGTTCTGCTTGTGGTGATGCCGTTGTGGCCTGGATGGGCGATGGCGCTGCGGCGCAAAATGGATGTGACTGGAGTTTCGTTCGGACCTATATGGCGACGGATGAATGTGGCTTGAGCGTTTCGTGCACTCAGACCATTTCCTACCGCTTGGATGCGGCGGACCCTGTGATCGTTTCGGTCTCCAACTTTGTTGACTACGGTTGTGTAACCGCCGATCCACGTCCGGTTTTGGTGAGTTCCAATGCCTTGGTCACGAGCGATGATTCTCTAGTCGTAAGCACCCAGCTCGTAAATGAAACGACCATGATTCATGATTGCAAAGTAACGGTTACTCGCACCTGGCAGGTCACCGATTGCTGTGGCAATACCACGACACGCGATGAAACCTATTGCTACTACAACACGCCGGGGCCGTTGACGGTTGCCGCGCTTGCCGATGTTGACTTGCGTTGCATCGACACCATGGGCGATATCCCTCAGCCGAATACCACCATCGTGGCTGCGACCTCTGATTGCAGTGTGGTGAGTGTTTCGTGGTTGCGTGATGACACCGTAACTTCTGATAAAGGTGGATGCTACGAAGCCATCGACCGCGTCTTCCAAATCGAGGACCTGTGTGGCGGTATGCTCGATGTTACGCAGCGCGTCGATTTCATTCTCGACGCCATGCCTCCGACCATTACCAGCGTTCCCGCGTATCAGGATTATGGTTGCGTTGCCGCGGATCCGCGTCCTTCCAGTGCTTCCTTGCCATTGATCTTGGCTTCCGATCCCGAGAACCACTTGGTCAGCACTACGTTGGTGGCTGAAGTGAGCATCACCAATGACTGCAAAGTCACCGGCACTCGTACGTGGCGGGTTGAAGATTGCTGCGGTCGCTTTGACCTCGCAAACGAAGTTTACGAATACACCGTGACGCCCTCTGCTTTGACGGTTGCCGCCTTGGCGCCGCTTGATCTAGGCTGCATCGCCGATGTGAACCAAGTGCCGTTGCCAAACACCACGCTTGTTTCGGCTCAGAGTGATTGTAGCGTTCAGGACATTACCTTTGTCAGCGATTCCGCGCCGGTTACTATCGGGTGCATCTCTTCGATCGAACGCATCTACATGATTACCGATTTATGCGGTGGAGTGGCTAGCGTTACCCAAGACATCTCTTGGGTGTTGAATACCCTGGATCCATTGGTTACCGACGCCGGCCTTGGCCAAGACTTCGGATGCCAGGTCATCGGCTGGACCATTCCTGCACCAACGTTGGGGGACACCAATGCAGTACAAGTCACCGACGACAACGTGATTTCTGTCGAGTGGGTAGGGGACGTGTACGCGACCAATGGTTGCGACGTCACGGTTACCCGTACCTGGGAAGCAACCGATTGCTGTGGAAATGCAGATCGCGGAGATCAGATCTTTAGCTACACAGCTCAGGATGCGAATCCGCCAGTTGTCACCGCACTTTGCCCAGACGATATCGCTTTGGGTTGCATTGCAGCCATGGGGCAGATTCCTGACCCCGTTGCGACCCTCGGCATCGCCAGTTCAGCCTGCGATGTGGTCGTAACCCACCTCAGTGATAGCGCGCACATCACCAATGGCTGTCTCGTTACCTTTACCCGGACCAACATTGCCACCGACGTGTGTGGCCAGCAGACCACCTGTGACTTCACAATTACCTACTTGCTCGATAATGCGAATCCGATGATTGTGTCGGTTCCTCCGTTTGTCGACAATGGTTGCAATGGCGATCCACGTCCGATTCCGTTGACCAATCAAGTTGTCAGCATGGACGACTACCTTGTGACCTCTACCGAGATGGTAAGCGAAGTTCGCACCACAAACGGTTGCGTGGTTGAGGTGACTCGCAATTGGAAGATCACTGATTGCTGCGGAAACTTCGATGAGGCGGTTGAGACCTATCAGTTCACGATCAATCCGACGGATCCGATATTGACCGCGGCTCGTGCGCTCGACCTTGCATGCATCGACGCGATGGATGACATTCCTGCTCCAAGCCTGACCATCACCAATGTCTCTTCAGAATGCGGTATGGCGGATGTTGCCTTTGTCAGCGACGTTGCGGTTGTCTCCGAAAAGGGTGGTTGCTACGAAGCGATCGACCGGACCTATTCCATCACCGATTTGTGTGGTGATAGCGGAACCATTACCCAACGCATTCACTACATTCTCGATCGCGAGCCACCTCGGATTGTCTCCGTTGCACCGTTCATCAACGCAACATGCAGTGCGGATCCCCGCCCGATTCCATTGACTAATATGGTCGTAGCCACCGACGCTGAAAATCACCTGGTCAGCACCCAGCTCGTTAGCGAGCTTCGCTTAACCAACGACTGTCAAGTGACTGTGACCCGCACTTGGCGTGTCGAAGATTGCTGTGGCGGATTTGATATCGCCGACGAAGTCTACCAGTTCACCGTCACCCCAGATCCAGTCAGCGTTTCCGCTCTCGCGCCGCTTGACTTGGGATGCATTCAAGATGTGAACCAAGTGCCACTGCCTGACACCACCTTGCTCGCGGCTCAGTCGTCTTGCGCTGTGGTCGATCTCGCATTCATCACCCAGTATGTTGTCAGCAACGATGTTTGCACCACCTACATGGAACGTGTGTATCAGGCCACCGACCTCTGCGGTCAAACCGCGGTCGTCACCCAGAACATCAGCTACATCCTCAATCTCGAAGATCCGATTATTCTCGATGCGGGAGCTAGTGCGGACTTCGGTTGCCAAGTGATGGACTGGGCGATTCCTGCGCCAACTGCCGCCGAAACCAACGCGGTCGCAACCGCGGACGATAACATCACCAACGTCAGCTGGGTAGGGGATGCCTACGTCACCAATGGCTGCGATGTCACGGTCACCCGTACCTGGAAAATCACGGATTGCTGCGGCAACCTCGATCAAGCCACGGTACTATATTTCTACAATGTCATTCCACCGGCGCCGTCGATCGTTGATCTCTGCCCTGCAAATATCGACTTGGGGTGCATCGATACGCTTGGGGATATTCCGACCGCAATTGCGACCCTCGGCAGCTCTTCTGGCGGGTGCGACATTCAAGTCAGCCATCTTGGCGATGGGGTGGCGGTTAAAGCCTTGGATAACTGTACCTGGAGTTTCGCTCGGACGAATATCGCGGAAGATACCTGCGGAATGGTCAGCACGTGTAGCTTCACGATCAGCTATATCTTAGATGCGGAAATTCCTGAGATCGTTGTCCCTCAGCAGCTTCACTACGGTTGCTTGGTGGGTGATCCTCGCAGCGTTTCCGTGGTCAGTAACGGCATTGTTACCGCCTCAATTGACCCAGACGGAAACGCCTTTGTCATCTCTCTCGACGCGGAAATTCGCCTCACCAATGATTGCGAAATCACCGTCACCCGTACCTGGAAAATCACCGACTGCTGCGGAAATGTCGATCATGCCGACGAAGTCTATCAGTACACCGTGGCACCATCAGCTTTGGTGGTTGACGCACTGGCACCGATCAATCTCGGATGCATCAACAACGTCGGGCAGATCCCCTCGCCGAATACGACCTTAATCAGCGCCAGCTCGAGCTGCGCGGTTGCATCGATTATTTGGCTCTCAGATACCGCAGCCGCAAACGTAGGTTGCACCTGGAGCTTCACTCGGACCTATCAAGTCACCGATAAATGTGGCTTGGTTCGGACGACGAGCCAGTTGATTTCCTACACCTTGGATCAGAACGATCCCGTGATTGTTACTCAACCTGCGGGTGGTGATCTTGGTTGCCAAGTGACTGCGCCATGGCCCGTCCCCGTGCCGAATGCAATGACCGATATTACGGTCAGCGATGACAGCTTTGTGACCAATCAAGTTGTCGTCGAAACCATCAGCACCAATGGCTGTGTCGTCACCGTCACGCACGACTACACCATCACCGATTGCTGTGGTCGCCAAGACGAAGCGCAGACGGTTTACACCTTTACCATCAAGCCGGATTCGTTGACCATTGAGGCGCTTGCTGACATTGACTTGGGTTGCCTCACCTCAACCAACTTGGTGCCACAGCCGAATGCGACGCTGATCAACGCCAGCAGCAGCTGTAGCGTAGCCAGCATCGAATTTGTCAGCGATACCCCGACGAATTTGACCTTCTGCACCGATGGATTGGATCGCATCTATCAGGTCACCGACCTTTGCGGCCTGACTTCTACCGTGACCCAACGTTACACTTGGATCTTGAATCAAGTCGCTGATCCGATGATCACCGTTCCCGCAGACTTCGATTTCGGCTGTGTCGCTCAGGGTTGGACCGTTCCTCTGCCAACCGCGGCGGATACAAACGCGGTGATCGGCATGGATGACAACCTCGTCAGCACCCAGTGGATAGGCGATGTTTACAGCACCAATGATTGCGTCGTGAGCGTGGTTCGCACCTGGCGTGTCACCGATTGCTGCGAGAGCAAAGCGGAAGCATCGACGACTTACACCTTTACTGAAAACCCAGGCCCACCCGCGATTACCTGCCCGCTTCCGTTGGATCTCGGTTGCATCAATAACCTCGCGGCCATTCCGGTGGCAGATCCATCACTCGTCGCCGCGTCTTCCGGATGTTCCGGCGTCAATGTCACCTTTTTGAATGAAACAGCGGCGACATTAAACGGTTGTGTGTGGAGCTTTACTCGGACTTACCTTGCCACCGCGCGTTGTGGCGAAACCTCTACTTGCACTCAGGTGATTACCTACACCTTGGATCAAAACGATCCGGTGATTCTGACCCAGCCAGCTGGTGGCGACCTTGGTTGCCAAGATCTCGCGCCATGGCCTGTACCATTCCCGAACGCGTTGACCGACATCACGGTTAGCGACGACAGCTCGGTAACCAATCAGGTCGTGGTCGAAACCATCACCAGCAACGGTTGCGTAGTTACGGTCACGCATGACTATACCATTACCGATTGCTGTGGACGCCAAGATGAAGCGCAAACCGTCTATACCTTCACCGTTCGTCCCACCGAATTGCTGCTCGAGCCTCTGTCGGATATCGACCTCGGTTGCTTGACTTCCACCAACCAAGTTCCCTTGCCGGACACCTCCTTGGTTGGCGCAAGTTCAGTTTGTAGCGTAGCCAGCGTCGCGTTTGTTAATGATACGCCGACCAACTTGACTACCTGTTTAGACGGGCTCGACCGGGTTTACCTCGTGACCGATCTCTGCGGTTTGACTGCGACCGTAACCCAGCGCTTCACCTGGGTCTTGAACGAGATGTCGCCCATGATCACCAATACACCAAGCGATGTTGACTTCGGCTGCGTTGCCCCGACCTTCGCGTTGCCTGCTCCAACCGTGGCTGACTTTGCCGCGATCCAGTACATGGACGATAACGTGATTACCACTCAGCATGTGGGCGATGTCTACACCACCAACGATTGCCTCGTAACTGTAGTGCGTACTTGGCGCGTCATCGACTGCTGTGGTGGCAAAGCGGATGCGACAACCACCTACGTGTGGACCCGTAATCCTGGCCCACCGGTTATGACTTGCCCACCGCAACAAGATCTCGGCTGCATCAATGACCTCGGTGCGATTCCGCTCGCGGACGTTTCCTTGGTGAGCACCGTATCTGAATGCAGCGGAGTCGTTGTAACCTTGCTCTCCGAAACCACCGCGACAAATGCCGGCTGTGTCTGGAGCTTCACTCGGACTTACCTCGCGACCGCGCGCTGCGGCGAAACCTCTACCTGCACTCAAGTGATCACGTACACCTTGGATCAGAACGATCCGGTCATCGTCAGCCAGCCTGCGGGCGGCGACCTCGGTTGCCAGGACCTCGCGCCATGGCCGGTTCCCGCGCCAAACGCGATGACGGATATCACCGTGAGCGACGACAGCTCAGTGACGAATCAGGTCGTGGTTGAGACCATCACTACCAATGGCTGCGTGGTTACGGTCACGCATGACTACACGATCACAGATTGCTGTGGACGCCAAGATGAAGCGCAGACGGTATATACCTTCACGGTGCGCCCGAGCGAGTTGAGCATCGCGGCCTTGGCCGATGTGAACCTCGAATGCATCACCTCGACCAACCAAGTGCCCCTTCCAGATACCTCGCTTCTCATCGCGAGCTCGGAATGCAGCATTGCCAGTGCGGTCTTCGTGAGCGACACCGCCACGAATCTCAGCACCTGCGTTGACGGGCTCGACCGCGTCTACCTTGTGACCGATCTCTGCGGTTTGACCGCGACGGTAACCCAGCGCTTCACGTGGATTCTCAATCAAATGGATCCAATGATCACGGCTGTCCCTGCTGACGAATACCTCGGTTGCAAACCCAAGCCACCGGAATTCCCACCCAATGCACCGGGTTGGATCTTGCCTGCACCGACGACGAACGACTTCGCGCAGATCATCGTCATGGATGACAATGCGATCACCACCCAGTGGGTAGGGGATGTCTACACGACAAACGATTGCATCATCACCGTGGTTCGCACCTGGCGTGTCATCGACTGCTGCGGCAAAAAAGCTGAAGCCGAAAGCGTTTACACTTGGACGCAAAATCCTGGGCCACCGATTTTGACCTGCCCACCTGCACTTGATCTCGGTTGCATTCGCGCTGTGTCACAGATCCCGCTCGCGGATCCGAGCCTCGTTTCTGCCATCGAGTACTGCGGCGAAACCGAAATTACATGGCTCAGTGATAGCCCTGCGGTGCAGAACGGCTGTACCTGGAGCTTCATCCGGACCTATCATGGTGAAACCGTTTGTGGGGAAACCGGAATCTGTACTCAGGCGATTTCTTACACCCTCGATAATGCGCCACCGACGATCCTCTCTTGGCCCAGCTACACGCATAGCGAATGCGTCGATGGCGACCCTTATCCAGTGCCACGCACCAATGAAATCGTGACCGCAGATGACTCCTTGGTCGTCGCGACAAACATGATTTACGAGATCCGCTTCACCAACGATTGCTACGCAACGGTACAGCGCATTTTCGAAGCAACCGATTGCTGTAACAACATTCGTCAAACCACAGTGCTCTACACCTATCGGGTTCGCCCAGCCGCGCCGACTCTCACGGGGCCGACTCAAATCGATCTCGAATGCATCTTTGGCCTCGGCCAAGTGCCAAGCCCGAGTACCTCAAGTTTGACAGCTCAGTCAGATTGCAGCGGGGTGAGCAAAGCGTGGGTGAGCGATTCCACCCCCGTCACCAATGACTGCACCGTAAGCATCTTGCGGACCTATGAAGCAACCGATACCTGCGGTCAGACGACCCCGTTTACCCAGACCATCACCTTCACGCCTGATAACGCGGACCCCGTGTTTACTAGTTTCCCAAGCGGTGAAGCCTTTGGCTGTGTTGCGGTTGAACCGACTCTGCCGATCGCGACCAACCATGTAATTGCAAGCGATGACTTCCTCGTTATTCGCACCCAACTCGTGAACGACGTTCGCATCGATACGGACTGTCTAATCACGGTTACCCGCACCTGGGAGATTGAGGACTGCTGTAACAATATCGTGACTCGTGATGTCGTCTACACTTGGGTTCCTCAAGATGCGAACCCACCAAGCATTACTTGCCCAGCCACGCTCGACCTCGGTTGCATTCAAAGTTTGAGCCAAGTCCCGGCTGCCAATCCAAGCGCCTTGGCTTCAAGCTCTGCCTGCGCCGACAACCTCAGCGTGATCCACTTAGGGGATAGCGCTCCGGCTACAAACGGTTGCACCTTGACCATCTTGCGTGGCTTCTCGGTGACCGATCTCTGTGGCCAAACGAGTAGCTGCACTCAGACCATCGTCTTCACCGTCGATGCTTTGCAGCCCGTCTTCACCGCCTTCCCAACCAATATCGACTTTGGTTGTTCCGCTGGGATTCCTGCTCCGTCGGTTGCTGATGACTTCGCGGTCATCGCCAGTGCGGACGACAGCCAAATCATTCGCACGGAGCTGATCGAAGCGACCACGAATACGGTCAACTGCCTCACCACCGTGATCCGTAGCTATGAAATTGAAGACTGCTGTGGAAACCGTCAATCCGAGAGCGTGACCTACACCTGGATCACAAATCTCGGAACACCACCCGTCTTTGCCGCCGGCCAGTCCTCGACCCTTGATTTGGGTTGTGTGAATACCTTGGCGCAAGTTCCCGCCGCATCACCCGACAGCTTCCCCGCCTCGGCAGGCTGCGATGTAACCCTGAGCCTGCTCATGGAAACGCCCGTCGAAATCAACGGGTGCGTGGTGAAATTTCGTCGCATCTATCAGGCCATCGATGTCTGCGGCAACATGGCGCAGCACTTCCAGACCATCCTCTATACTGTGGATACCACCGACCCCGTCTTCACGGCCTTCCCGACCAATATCGACTTTGGCTGTGCGGTTGGCCTGCCTGCACCTACGGTTACGGATGACTTCGCGGCTATCCAAACCGCTGACGAAAGCATCGTGGTTCGCACCGAGCTCCTCAGCGCGGTAACCAATGTTGTCGACTGCGAAGCTTCGGTCACGCGGACCTACGAGATTGAAGATTGTTGCGGAAACCAAGTGAGTGATTCGGTCACCTACACCTGGTATCAAAACCCGAATCAAGCCCCCGTTTTTGCGGCTGGAAACAGTTCCACCCTCGACTTGCGTTGCATCGACTCCGCGGCAGAAGTTCCAGCCGCCTCTCCCGATAGCTTCCCTGCAAGCTCAAGCTGTGCCGTATCAGTAACCCATCTCTCCGACACAAGCCCGGTTACAAACGGCTGCGTGGTAACTGTCATTCGGACCTATCAAGCTATGGACGCTTGCGGGAATGCGGGTCAACACGTCCAAACCATCTTGTTCACCAGCGATCGCAATGCGCCGATCTTTACCCAGGTGCCGGTTGGAGCTGAATTCGGTTGCCAAGTGAGCAGTCCTGTCCCTGCAGTTGACCTCTCACTGGTCACCGCGATGGACGATAATCTCGTAATCGATGTGCGTCTTAAATCTGAAAGCATCGTGAGTAACGGTTGTGCTCGTTCCCTGCTTCGCACTTGGATCGCGGAAGATTGCTGTGGCGAAAGCGTCGAAGCGTCGACCACATATACCTGGACTCAAACTCCTGCCTCGCCAGTCATTCAAGGCCTTGCTTCGGTCGACCTCGGATGCATTGCCGATGCTGGGCAACTGCCGCTGCCAAGTACATCGCAACTCGTTATCGATGCTGCATGTGGCGCGACCCCAGCTTACGTTGGCGTCGTCAGCTCGAAGCTGGATGGCTGCACTACGATCGATTTCCGCGTCTACGAAGCCGTCGATGCCTGCGGTCAACGCAGTACCTTCACCCAGACCATCAGCTACGTGATCAATGCAAATCCAATCCAAATCAGTGCCGCGCTACCTGCCAAGGAATACGGCTGTGTCACCAGCATGCCCGTGCCTGCCGCAGACTTCGGATTGCTGACCGTTTCTGGAACCGTTCTCAATCAAACCGTCGTGGATACGCTCAGCACCAATGGTTGCGTGCTTGTTCTCACCCGCATCTACACCGTGGCGGATTGCTGTGGCAACGTAGATAGTGTGAGCGAGCAACATACGTGGACCCTCCAAGGCGACGGCCCAAGCATTAGCCAAATGCCTGACTTAGCTTTGGGTTGTCTCTCAGATGCCAGCCAAGTTCCTGGGCCAAACCCAGCTCTGGTTGAGGCGAGCAGCGATTGCAGTCTCGCTTCGGTTCTCTTTGTCGCCGATCAGCCTGTGTCTGCCGATGTCTGCGCCTCAGAGATCGATCGGGTCTACGAAGTAACCGATGGATGCGGTCAAACTGCGGTGGTTACACAGCGCATCAGCTGGAGTGTGGATACCGACCTTCCGGTGATTACCGCCATGCCTTCTGGTGGAAACCTCGGTTGCAATGTTGGAGCGCTTCCTCTGGTTGACCTCTCACAGGTCCAAGCCGAAGATAGCTGTGGCATTGCCTCGATCATTCACCTCCTTGATAAAACCAATGTGGTTGACTGCTTGACCGTCGTGACTCGGACGTTCCGCGTGACTGATCTCTGCGGCAACGATCTGGATGCGGATGTGATTTACAGCTGGAGTAGTGATGCCACTGCACCACTGATTACCGCTCCGGCTGGCTTCCAGGCCGACATCGAACTCGGTTGTAATCCATCTGTAACGGCGTTCCCACCCGTCGATCCCACACAGTTCTCGGTTGAAGACGATTGTGGTCAAGTTGAGGTAACCTTCGCCTACGAACAGTCCGAAACCAATCAATGTGTCACCACCTTGAGTCGGGTCTACTCTGCAAGCGATGCCTGTGGGAATGCCTCGAGCGTGACCCAGTCCTTCCGCTTCTTTGTCGATACCTCGGCGCCGCAGCCAGCCATCGTTCCGGCTGATCTGAATCTTGGCTGTGCAACCGCAAGCGACGTACCTGCTCCAGACGCAGCGGTGTTCAACATCGTCGACATGTGTGGCACCGCAGTAGAAACCAACTTGGTCGAAGAAACCGCGAACAACAGCGGCTGCCAAGTGGTCATCACCCGTACCTATGAAGTGACCGACATCTGTGGCAACACGGGGCGTGCGGTGCAAGCCATTCGCTACACCGACAACCAAGGTGATCTTGCCTTGAGTTGCCCAGGTCCAATGGATCTCGGTTGCAACCCCGCCCAAATTCCAACTCCCTCGGAAACCTCGCCGGCTGCATTGGGCGGCTGCGATGCAACGTCGGTTCAGCATTTGGGCGACACCAAAGTGATTAACCAATGCGTGACGACAATTGCTCGTCGCTACTCGATTACGGATGCTTGTGGGAACACGGCGACTTGCACCATCGATATCCGCTATAGCTTGGATGCTCAGGTGCCAACCATTGTTTCCTTGCCGAGTTCAGGCGCGATCGGTTGCAACCTCGCACTGCCAGAACCTGATCCAAGCCTCATCGTTGCGACCGATGACTGCGGCGAGCCATCCGTCACCGTCCTGCGGGTTACGACGAACCAAAGCGATTGTGTTATGAGTGTCGCCCATGTGTACCGCGTGTCCGATTCCTGCGGAAACTTCCAAGATGTCGAAATGTTCTACTCTTCCATTCAGGACCTTACCGCTCCGGTTCTTACATGTGCTGAAACCATTTCACTTGAATTGAACTCCGAATGTCGTGCCGTCATGCCGAGCCTCGCACCGCAAAGCTTGATTGATGACTGCGGTACCTCGCGACTGATCAGTCAGACTCCGGCCGAAGGTACGGTCTTTACCTCTCCGGGGCTAATCACCGCAACCCTCGTGGCTGAAGATGACTGCGGACGGACCGTTTCCTGCACTTCAGTCATTATGATTAATGGAATCTGCGGAGGAGCTAGTGGCGACAACCTCGGTTCCATCGAAGGTGTGGTCTGGCATGACTTGTCTAACAACGGTGAAGAAGGGGACGAAAATCTCAGCACTTCTGGGATGTCAGGAATTCGAGTTTTCTTGTATGATGAAGACGGAAATGAAGTGGCTGAAACCATTACAACTGCCGGTGGATTTTATGAATTCCCTGGCTTGGTCCCAGGCGATTACACAGTTGAAGTCGACCTTTCGAGCATCGATACCGACATCTACAATATGCCGCCAAGTACACCATTGGTATACGATGTTTCTGTCGTAGCAGGCGGTGTCGGCGCAGGGAACGATTTCGGTCTCGTGGCTGGGCCCACTGCGATTACCTTGCTCTCGCTGCAAGCGGATATCTCCGATGTCGGGGTAACGGTTCGTTGGGAAATGGCGGATCAGGATGACCTGCTCGGCTTCTACCTCACACGGGATGGCTTACCCGTTTCGGATCTGATTCTCGCTGGTGATGCGCGTCGTTATGAGTTCCTCGATGAGGAAAATGTTTCCGGAACCTATACTTTGGAATCCATTGGGAACTCGCTCATTCGGGAGGTTCTCGGAGCCACGGTCGCAGCCCGCCTTGCGGAGGCAGAGCCGATTGGTGACCCAACCCTTCGCTTGCGTGCCATCGCTGGCCAACTCAACTTCGTCACCGAAGACGGGGTGAATAGTTACCTCGTCACTGGTTTCTCCAAAGCGCCGGTGGTGACTGATATCACGGATGCGGATGACGCGATTCGCCTCGAAGGCCGCGTAATTGAATTGGACCATGAATTCGGGGTGTACTTCAGCTGGCCCGCGAACCGGAAGCTCCAACTCACGGAATAAATTCGGCCGGTGCGATCCGTTACGGACAACAGGTTTGAGGGGGCATCTTCAAACCTGTTGTTCTTTTTCTGGGCCGCTCTTTTATCGTCCCTCCAATTTCGGAAGACTCGTTGGCTGGGGGCGTTTCCCTTTGCGGACTTCTTTGACGCATTCCAGTATTCGGGACTCAAGCCAACGGCTTGTATCGTTGCGTCTATGTGGAATCGCCGAAGGCCAAGGAGCGGCGGTTTCCAACCGCCGACAGTAGGAACGGGAATACGCCAACGCGCTCATCACCGCTTGGGAAGGCGACGGCACGAACACGGGCAAGGTACGACCAGTCCATCTCATCGCTTGCGAATAGATAAAAAGCCGCGGCA
>ENA-ORXR01000786-ORXR01000786.1-marine-metagenome-genome-assembly--contig:-NODE-786-length-38721-cov-5.329210_pt1 | contig 38721 bp, 26 predicted proteins | sample MGYA00237866_ERZ511479 | MGnify/ENA metagenome assembly ERZ511479
GGGGTATTCAGAAGTAAGAGCACATCACCACAGCGTGGTGAAATATTTATAGGCCTGGGTTGAAAACCCAGGATTATCATCAGAGTTAGATCCAATTTGGCGAGATTTTTCTTTTAAAAATCATGACAAATTGCCTCCCAAGAAAATTGCATTTTCAAGCAAATAAAACAAACATAGAGAAAGTTTAAATTTCTAATTGCAATAGGGAAACGGGTCAGAATTTCTAACAAGAACTTAAATATAACCCTTAAAATACTTTTCCACACAACAATTAGTGCGCCTTCCCAAAATCAAAATTTTACCCCACCTTATTAACATTATTCGGCATTTTCTACCCCAATAATTGACCTCAAAATCAAAAACCAGAAACGCCTATGCAGTTATCAACACAATTTAGAACTCGAAAATTTTTCCGAGTAAAAACACCTCACTTATCCACAAAAAATTGGCATTTTCGAGGCTCAAATGTTAGTTGTATCCCGCACTATTATGCAGTATCAGTTTATGAATTGCCGACCTTTATACTATGCATAAAATCATAGATAAACTATTTCAAAAGATCAAACGCTTAGAGCTGATTTCTGAAAAGAGACAGGACGATATCAATTTATTGAAAATAGAAAATCTTTTTTTAAAAGAAAGGATACAAGAGTTGAAGGGAACAGATTCTACTGATCAAGGAGAGCATGCAAGTGACACACCCTTATCCTTCATCAAGAAACTTTCACAGTAGGCAAAAACTCAAAAAAATTTTTTTAAAAAAGAACGAGGTTTTCTTGCACCTCAGACAGATTAATAATCTTTTAAGAAACTACGTCGTCGCCATCTCTATCACCCGATCCCCTGACACTACAAAAACCTGATCCTTTCGCTTTGTTCGCATTACCGCTGTTCCCGTAAATTCTCCAAACGCAGGTAAGATGCCTTGATTTTCTGTGAAGTGAAAACAGGGTAGTTTCATCCCTTGTTTACCAATTCCACGTAAGACTACCGCTGGATGAATGTGGCCGCATAAGTTGTGCAAACCTTCAGGAATATCTTCGCTCTTCATCGGGTGATGAGATAATACGAAAGGGGCTAAATCATAGGGCTCTGGATGAATCTTCATATTAGCATAGGCATACTGCGTCTCATCCATGATATCATGATTCCCCACCACCAACTCAAAAGACATATCTTCAAATTGCTTGGTGATAAAAACAAAGTCTTCCCAAGCAGTATTACAATCACTATGAAATAAATCTCCCAGGATGATCACCCGTGCTGGTTTCAGATCGAGCAATAGCGCAGTGAATTTATCAAAATTGGATTGACGAACCTCCTTCGGCACCGCGATTCCCGCTTTCCTAAAGTGAGTGGCTTTCCCAAGGTGTAAGTCAGCAACGAAGAGAGTAGACTGTTCTTCCCACAGTATCCCTTTGAAGGGATGTAGAATAAAGCTTTGACCTCTTAAATAAAATTGCTGCATAGGAGGGGTAAAGGTAAATCAAATTTATAAAAGCGTATCTAAAAATTTAGTTTTTGAAAATGAATACTCTTCGTGTACGTAGACACCAAAAAATTAGGCCTTCGCGGGTAGAGCGATAAGGATCGCAGCGATACTAGGTGCGCAGGCTTGGTAATTTGGTAATGGTATAGGGTAGCTCGACGAGGAACGAGGCGAGATGCAATATACCATATACCAAACTCCAAGCCAGTGTGCCTAGTACAAGCGTAGAGCCTGACCCGATTTTTTATCGGGGATCGCCATAAGAAATAGATGTAGAGTTTATACAATCAATCCTTATACAACTCAATCTTCATCTTGGCGATGCGGTCTTCAATGGACTCGGAGCTAAGCTTGATACGCTGGAGCCGATCTACGATGATGGGGAAAGAAAACGGCGTCGCTTTATCTGGAGTTTCTTTCAATAAGATGAGTCGCTGGATGCGCTGGAGTGCTGCACGCAAACGCGCTTCTTCTAGCTGAAAATTAAGGACTTCATCGTAGGCCTGGAGGAGCAATAAATTTTCCTTATCGTACTGATTGAATACTTCAAAAAATAATTGGGAAGAAGACTGCAAGTGTCTATCTTTTTTATGCTTACCAGGAAAACCTTTGAAAATGAGTCCACTGACACTCGCAATGTCGCGGAACTTTCTGCGCGCCATCTCTGCACTATTGATACTAGACTCAATGTCGTTGAGCAAATTTTCGGAACTAAATAATTGCTTATTGATGATATTTTCAAAGTCAATAGCCTGATCCGAAAGTAACTCAAAACCGTAATCGTTCATAGCAATAGAGAAACTGATAGACTGCATCTGCGATATCCGATAAGCGATGAGCGCCGACATACCCTCGTGTACATAGCGGCCCTCAAATGGATAGACCAATAAATGGTAGCCCTCCTTGGACTTGAAATACTCGATGAGAAATTGTTCATCATTGGGCACGGCAGAACGCTCCTGTTGTAGCTCAACTAGTGGATATATTTTTTTCAATTCTATATCCTCCAGATCGCCTCGAGAAAGCTGATCCATCTTGTAGCGCAGCATATCTGCTAGCTGCACAGAAAGTTGCATCCGCCCGCCTCGCCAACTGGGCACTTTACCTTTCTTGTTCTTACTCTTTTTTACTTGAGCAGTCATACCCTTGATACGAACTAGTTCGAGGCTACGGCCTGCAAACCAAAATGTATCCCCAGGACGAAGCTGTGCAATAAACCACTCTTCTATAGTACCAATCCGCTTGCCTGATACAAATGAAATAGTCAATGATCCTTCCCCCACGATGGTGCCGATGGAAAGACGATGACGCATAGCTACGCGCTTATTGGTAACTTTATAGATGCCATCTTCGATGACCACTTTATTATATTCATCGTAGGCTTCGAGCGAGTCGCCACCGCTGGTGATAAAGTTAAGGCACCAGGCCCATTCGTCCTCTGTGATACTACTGTAGCAAAATGTTTTCTTTACTTCTTCGAAAATAACTTTTGGATCGAAGCCATCTGATACCGCTAAGGTCACTAGGTATTGCACGAGCACATCGAAGGAGCGTATATACGGTATACGATCTTCCACGATGCCGAGCTTGATAGCGCGGCGTAAGGCTGCCGACTCGACTAACTCTAAGGAATGCGTAGGCACAAAATATATCTTACTAGTCGCACCTGGCTGATGACCACTGCGACCTGCTCGTTGCACGAATCTTGACACGCCTTTGGGGCTACCAATCTGTACGATAGAGTCTACTGGTCGAAAATCTACCCCGAGATCAAGACTAGATGTACAAACTACGGCTTTGATATCCTCGTTGTGTAAAGCGTTCTCTACCCAATCTCTAAGCTCGCGGCCGATAGAGCCGTGGTGCATAGCTATCTGCCCAGCGAGATCAGGATCTACAGAAAGCAAATTTTGATACCATATTTCACTTTGTGCACGGGTATTGGTAAAGATAAGGGTAGAGGTGCTGTTGTAAATAATGGGGATCACTTGCTTGACCATTGTCAAGCCCAAGTGTCCTGCCCAGGGAAATTTTTCGATTACTTCCGGCAGTACCGTTTCTACTTCTATCTTTTTTTTGATGTCTGCCTTGATGACTTTGACCTTGTCAGTATCCATAAGATCAGCCATGAGTATTTCCAGCGCTTCGTCCATATTACCGATGGTCGCAGAGATACCCCATACTTTGAGCGTAGGCACAAAACCGCGTATCCGTGAAATGGCCAACTCCATTTGGACACCCCTTTTGGAACCGATCAGCTCATGCCATTCGTCGACCACGATACTTTTTAGGTTACCAAAATAGTCCTCATACTTCTTCGAGGATAATAAAAGGTGTAAGCTTTCGGGTGTTGTAATCAGTACGTGTGGCGGTTTTCTTTTTTGCGCTTGTCGGTCTTTGGTTTTAGTATCTCCGGAGCGAATCGCAATATCCCAGTCTAGTCCAAAGTCCTCAACCATACGCTGACCTGCTAGCATGATCTCTTTTGCTAGTGCACGGATGGGTGTGATCCAAATCACTTGCAGTCCTTTTTGCGCGGTTTTGTTTGCTTGTAAGTATTCTAGCAAGATAGGAACAAAAAGAGAATAGGTTTTACCTGAGCCAGTGGGTGCGTTGACGAGACCCGAGTGGCCTTCTAGGTAGGCATTCCATGCTTCGAGCTGAAAGGGAAAGGGTTTCCATTTTTTTTGCTTAAACCACTTTTTACCTTTAGCTATGTTTGCCATGAAAACAATGCAGAAATTTTTATCTGGACAATGACATTTGAGGAGTCATAGCTTGATAGATGACACTTTGCATCTTGGGGCGAAAATCCTCTCTGCCTAATTTATAATTAAACATAGTAGGATAGGTTCGGTTTGATAGGAAGATATAAATAATATTATTTTCTGGATCTGCCCAGGTCGCAATACCCGTAAAGCCTAGGTGACCAAATGTGCTCTTACTCGCTAGAGGGGAGAAATTTTCCGTCTTCGTATCGTCTAATTGATACATATCAAATCCTAGGGCGCGTCGCGTACAATCTTGGCAACGCGTGGTAAATTTAAAAACTGTTTCTGGATTGAAATATTCTATACCACCATAGTATCCATTGTTGAGCAGCATCTGAAATAGGATAGCAATATCATTAGCATTCGAAAACAGACCTGCATGACCGCTGACGCCTCCCCACATAGCGGCACCCATGTCGTGTACATAGCCATGTACTTTTTGCGCTCTAAAGTAGTCGTCTTTTTCAGTTGGCGGTATTTGTGAAAGGGTGAATTTTTCGACTGGGTTGAATCCCATAGTTTGCAAACCAAGTGGTTCGTACAATCTTGTCTTGGCATATAAATCCAGCGGCATTCCACTAACCGCTTTTACCATATCAGCCATTAGGTAGAATCCTAGGTCGGAATATTTGTAGTCCTTATTAGAGCGCAGTTCTGAATCGTAAATACGCTTGCGGATTGTATCAGGATAACTTTTATCTAAAAACAAATTTTTAGCCACAGGTACAGAATAAGTAGAGCTATATTTATTGCGATAAAACTTTGACGAAGGCTTCGCTTTCTTTCCTTCTTTTGTAGTGGTTTCTTCATAAAATTTTAGCCAACCCTGCAAGCCTGACTGGTGGGTAAGCAACTCCTCTACGGTCATATCCGCTTTGTTGGTTTTGACTAAGTCAGAGATATAATCCGACATACGGTTGGTAGGGGAAATCTTACCTTGTTGGTAAAGATCCATCGTACTTAGTGTCGAAGCACAGACTTTTGTTAGCGACGCAAGGTCCCAAACATCAGATACTTTTGTCCGCACCGTCTTGTCGTAAGTATGGTGACCATAAGCTTTTTCAAAAATCACTTTCTTGTCTTTAACGACCATAACTACACAACCAGGCGTAGCCTTCATATCGATGGCTGCTTCTGCGAGAGAGTCTATACCGTGGTGAAGAATATAACTATTGAGTCCTACCCGTTCTGGAAGATCATAGCCGAGACGGTACAGATTTGGGGTGCTTACACCTTGTCCGTACACAGCATTGGGCGAAGCAGTGATCGGCAGACGACCACGCATAGCTACTGCTCCAAATAGTGCCTGCGCTGCCACATCTCGTGCGATATCATCATCCTCATATGCACAAAGCAACCACTCATTATTATCAAAATATTTTAGCGAATAGGGAGATCCAAAGACGACCAAAACTACTTTTGTTCTTGCCGCGATTCCTGCAATGATTTTTTTCTCTACTTCGGAGATCCCATATTTTTTGCCCGCATATATACTCATATCATGCAGACTGATAATAACTTGATCGTACTTACTCAGTTTATTAATCATCTCAGTCGCAGAGGCGATTTCTTTCTTCGCTTGAAAGTGCTCAATTTTGGTGTAACTACTTAGTCTTTTTTGAAAAAGGTTTTTTTTATCCGCACCTAAGGCAAGGCTGGCAAACTTTACGCCCTTTACTTTTTGGAAGGGGACTAGATTCGCTTTATTGCGCACCATAGTCATGGCACCTTCATATAATTTCCGCTTCAAAATAAATGCTTCAGGTGTCTCCAAATCTCTACGGACATTTTGTTCGAATATGGTCGGAATACTGGTCAGTTTATATTTATACTTCGCATAAAGATTTTTCTTGACAGCCATGTCTATAATCTCTACAGGTAACTTCCCTGCTTCCACGTATGCTTTGATGGTAGTCATTGCTGCATTTATATCTTCTGGCAAGAGCAAGATATCATTACCAGCAAGTAGGGCCATCGCTTCTACTTGACCACTCGGGAAGTGTTTGGTAACACCCTTCATCCCAAGCCCGTCAGTGATAATAAGCCCTTCAAATTTGAGTTCATTTTTCAGGATTTGATTGACTGCTTTTGGAGAGAGCGTTGTCGGCATATTCGCTGCGGTATCTATAGAAGGTACTTGCAAGTGCGCCACCATCATACTTTCTATACCTTGTTCAGCCAACACTTTGAAAGGGTACAGTTCTAGACTATCAATGCGCGATCGCGGATGTTTGATCAGCGGTAGATCGTAGTGTGAGTCCGTATCCGTATCTCCATGTCCAGGGAAGTGCTTGGCACATGCCATCACGCCATTGTCTTGCATGCCTTGTGCATACATGTAACTTTTGCTACTCACATTCAGAATGTCTTCTCCAAAGGAGCGGGTATTGATCACAGGATTATCGGGATTATTATTCACATCTGCTACAGGGGCGAAGTTGATTTGTACGCCAATACGTTTGAGTTCTCGCGCAACTTCTTTGCCCATATCATAGATCAAGCGATTTTCTTGAATAGCGCCGAGAGTTAATTGTTGTGGAAAACTAATCCCATCTTCTTTAAAGCGCATCCCCAATCCCCATTCTGCATCCACAGATATAAACAGCGGTGTCTTCGCCAATTTTTGATATCTGTTCGTCAGCTCGACTTGCTTCTCAGGCGTTCCTTGAAAGAAGGTCAGTCCACCTATGTGATAATCCTTGATATAGGATTCTATCTGTTTATAGTGTTTTTCATCCTTATTAGAGTAGGCACGGAGCCACATGAGCTGGCCGATCTTTTGTTCCAGACTCATCTCCTTGAATATACCATCCACCCATGCAGTAGCATTCGGGTCGACTGTATTTTGGCTCCATACCATCGTCAGGAGTCCTATCGTGAATAAGAGCGTAAGGATGCTCGGTAATCGCATAAACTTATTTTTATTTTTGATTCAACACATTTGGATCCAGGGCTACTGCTTTTTGTCGAAAGGCTTCTGCTTTTTGCACATCCCCTGCTTGACCGTAGGCGTTACCTAAGTTTAACCAAGCTGCCGCTGAATTTGGCTGCAAGGTAGTTACTTTTGTAAAATAGGAAATAGCCTTATTAGTGTTTCCACTTATACCATAAACGACACCCAGCAGGCGTATAGTCTCTAGATCATCTGGTTTTAAGGCTTCGGCCTTAGTTAGATAACTCAACGATTTATTGAGGTCGTTTTTTTCTTCTCCATAGTAGCGCCCTGCACTGCGGTAAGTGACCGCCAGATTGTTAGTTGCATCTACATAATTAGCATCTATCTCTAGCGCATGCTCATAGTAGGCAATCGATTTTTCGTAGTCTTGGAGGTAGTTATGTGCGTTGCCGAGCAGTAAATAGGCATTTTTATAGTTGGGGTGTATCTTGATGGCTTGGTTGAGGTGTCCCACTGCCTTATTGACCATCGCCAATCGCTTAGTCTCGTTCTTTTCTTCGACCGATTTTGTTACCAATTCACCCCCTACGGAGTTTTGAAGTTTGGCACTATTCACTGAGGTATCTGCGTCAGTGACGAAAAGGCTCATGTTATTGTACCATACAGGATTACGTACGATAGTCAACACCCCGAACAAAATAGTTACAAGTCCGATGATCATCAGCGGCGCCTTATATTTTTCAAATTTCACCAGCTTGCCTGATTCTACTTTAGCGAATAACTGGTGCAGTAAGACTGCCACTACAAAACAGAACCCTACGGAGGGCATAAATAGAAATCGCTCTGCCATATTCGTTCCTACGGGAAATAGTAAATTGGAGACGATGAACAAAGTTCCTATATAATATAGTATCCCAAATCCGATCAGTTTTTTCTTCGCGCTTAGCATAATTCCATAGGCTAATAGTATCAGATGCAGCAACACGCTCACTATCACTTGCCAGTTTGCAAATGACATAATAGCTATGTGTCGTGGATAGTAATCGTGCGTCAGCGGATGCGGGATGACCTGCAGCTGCAAATACTTTAGCAGGGTAAAGAAGATAGTGCCCAGTTTCTCCCCAGCCGAGAATGGAACGTAACTGCTTCCTTGAATTTTGATAAACGGATTGTTCATCAACTCCTTTGGTGGATCTCCGCCTACGTCAAATCCAATTACCATGGTCCTTACGATGATAAACAACATCGCTGGTGCGAGTAAGGGCAAAGTTCTCCTCATCGCTTCACCAAAACTTGCCTTGGTAAACACAAATAACATCAGCGGTACTACGCCCAAAAATGTTATTGTATTCTCTTTAGAAAATATAGCTACCAAAAATGCCAGACAGGCATATAGTATATATTTCGTTTCCACCCCGGCCTTCGATTGATAGCTCCGCAGTATAAAGTAGGCTGCTATAATACTACCTAGCAAAGCCATGATCTCATCTCGACCTTTTATATTCGCCACACATTCGGTATGCACGGGATGTGCAACGAACAGCAGTGCCGTTGCCAGTGCTATAAACCAGCCATGCCCATAAGACTTTTTATGCTGCAACAGAGCCAATATCCACAGGTATAGCATCACACCGATACCTGCATACAGCAGTATATTGATAAAGTGATTGATACCAGGTTTACCTCCTCCCCAAATGCTTTCTCCTATGGCAAACATCACTAGCGTAAATGGTCGATATCTACCGCCTGACACGAGTTTATCCTTCCCTTCTACCTTAAAAAATCCGCGAAATGTATCGTAGCGCATAATGTCGCCGATCCCTGACACCCCTTCTAGCGTAAAGTCATTGTCCGTAATCACGATACTATCATCCAGCGCATACTGATGTCCCAGCGTATTCGCGTACAGTACGAATGCCAGCACCGCGATCAGGATACAGTGCAGTTGTTTATTCGTAAACCATGCGGGTGCAGTGAACTTCTTTTTAGGCGCGGTAGCGGACGTCTTTTGTTTCGATTTTGCCATACTTTTTATACGAGATATTCCATGATTCTTTACATCAAATTTAAAATTAATAAAAAACTTGGATTCTTTATTTGGGGGCTCCCCATTCTCCGCCAAAAAGCGTCGAATGGGTCGGGCTATGCATGACTTCGCTGGCGCTACGGTCTGGTGGACTGCCGCCGAAGAAGGCGGCCTCATTACTATCCCTAGCCCGTAGGCGGTGCTTTAGTTTGAAGGGACTATAGAGTGTATAGGTTTACCTTTTTGGCGTATTCAAAAAAACACATAAGTAACATAAGCTATTTAAGTGCACATTAGTTTTGTCAGTGTATGCAGGCACAGAGGTGGACAACAAATTATATGAGCTGAATAGACATATCTATACCGCCTTAAGGTACCACCACCTCCTTCTCCAAAACCTCGGCCTTCAACAAATCCAATACGGCCTTCGCTTCTTTAAGAGAGTTGACTTTATCTTTTACGAGCATGAAATACTTTGGGGTTTGCTTAATGGACAAGCCATGTTTTGCGCCCTTGGTCGTCATGAAAGCCATGATATCTTGGAAAGTCTTGGTGTCAAAAAATGTGGACTGTGGATTACTGATGAAGTACAGTCTCAGTTTATTACTTTTGAGCAGCACCCTTTCAAAACCGAGTTCTTTACAGATTTGTCGGAGACGGATGCCGTCGAATAATTCGAAGACTTGCTCCGGCACCTCGCCGAAGCGATCATCTAACATTTTGGCAAACTTATCGAGTGCCTCGTCGGAGTCTATTTTATTGAGTTCGGTGTAGAGATTTAAACGCTCTTGAACATTGCTAACGTAGCCATCGGGTATGTGCATTTCTACATCCGTATCGATCTGTACATCGCGGACGTGAATTTTCTTTTTGGCAACATCGTCTTTGAAGAGATCACGGTATTCATTTTCTTTTAATTCCTCAATGGCTTCCTCCAATATTTTTTGGTAAGTCTCGTAACCGATGTCAGTGATGAAACCGCTTTGTTCTCCGCCGAGCAAATTACCTGCTCCACGAATATCCAAATCCCTCATTGCAATATTGAAGCCTGATCCCAATTCAGAAAACTCTTCTAAGGTACGCAGTCTTTTTCTCGCCTCAGGGGTAAGTGTACTTACGGGCGGGCTAAACAAATAGCAGTAGGCTTTCTTATTTGACCTACCTACACGACCCCGTAGTTGGTGCAGGTCGCTTAAACCAAATTGATTCGCATTGTTGATAATAATGGTATTCGCGTTAGGAATATCCAGTCCTGTTTCGATTATATTCGTACAGACTAAGACCTCGTATTTTCTATCAATAAAATCTACTAAGGTTTTTTCTAAAGTCTTTGGATCCATTTGTCCGTGTGCAGTAGCTACATCTACATCTGGACATAGACGTTGTATTAGGGCAGAGATATCTGGTAAGGATTTTACCCTATTATGTACAAAGAATACTTGCCCTCCTCGCTGTACTTCATAGTATATAGATTCTTTGATCAAGTTATTATTAAACACTCTCATCTCGGTATGGATAGGCTGCCTGTTAGGCGGTGGAGTCCTGATGATGGAAAGGTCTCTTGCTGCCATTAAGGAGAACTGTAATGTTCTCGGGATAGGCGTTGCAGTTAGGGTAAGCGTGTCCACATTGACTTTGATATTTCTCAGTTTCTCTTTAGCGGCAACCCCAAATTTTTGTTCTTCATCTATGATCAAAAGGCCAAGGTCTTTGAAACCTATGCCCTTTCCTAAGATGGCGTGTGTGCCAATAACTAAATCGAGCTTACCCTCTTTTAGTTTCTCATAAATTTCTTTTTTCTGCTTGGCCGTTTTAAAACGGTTTACATAATCTACGCTTACGCCAAAGTCTCCAAGTCGATCCTTAAAAGTTTTAGCATGTTGTAATGCTAAAATAGTAGTAGGGACTAAGACAGCAACCTGTTTCCCTCCTACTACTGTTTTGAATGCTGCTCGAATGGCAATTTCTGTTTTCCCAAAACCAACATCTCCACAGATCAAACGATCCATTGGATAGGGTTTCATCATATCCTCTTTGACATCGTTGGTCGCCTTCAGCTGGTCTGGTGTATCTTCAAATATAAAAGATGCTTCTAACTCATTTTGTAAGTAACCGTCAGGTGGAAAGGCGTGGCCTTCCGATGCTTTTCTCTGAGCGTAGAGTTTGATTAGCTCTTTCGCAATATCTTTTACTTTTGACTTTGTTTTATTCTTAATTGTCTTCCAAGTATCGGAGCCGAGTTTGTTTAACTTGGGTGCCTTCCCTTCTTGACCGACGAACTTGGTAATTTTGTGCAGAGAGTTGATCCCTACATAGAGCAAATCATTATTGCGATAAACTAGCCTTACCGATTCTTGTACTCTTCCATTAATATCTATTTTTTCTAAGCCGGAGTATCGTCCAACACCGTGGTCTATATGGGAGACAAAATCACCAGGCTTAAGTTCGCGAAGCATTTTGAGATTGATAGCCTTATCCTTAGAGAATCCTTTGCGTAGATTGAAGCGATGAAATCTTTCAAAAATCTGATGGTCGGTTAGAATCGCTACTTTTAAATCTAAATCAAAAAAACCAGCACTTAGTCCCTTCTTGATGGGAATAAATTGCACGTCCGCATTCAGATCATTGAAGATGGCATAGAAGCGTTCTATTTGTTTTACGTTATCGGTAAATATATAATTCGTGATGCCTTTCGCTTCATTGTCTTTGAGTTGTTTAATTAAGAGCTCAAAGTTTTTATTGAAACTTGGTTGCGCTTGCACCTTAAATCCAATTTCTACATCTGGCTTGAAAGGTAATTTTTGATTAGAAACAAAAACAGTTGAAAAATTTTCTAATTCTTTGATGGTATCCCCAGGAATGATGAAGGCTTTCTCTTCAAATAATTTTTTGATGGGTCTGATTTCGCTGGTTATTTGATTCGCTATTTCTTCTGCTTTAGTAACGCAGATATTTAGTTTCTCTAATAGCATATTAAAATCCTGCATCCATACTATGGTATCATCTGGAAGGATGCTAAAAATAGAAACTTTGTCATCTGGGTTGAACTGGGTATTCATATTGGGCACAATGGAAACCCTACCAATATTCTTGACAGACAATTGCGTGAGTGGATCAAAGGTGCGAATAGTTTCTACTTCATCATCAAATAGATCTACTCGATATGGCCATTCATTACCGTAGGAAAAGATATCAATGATACCACCCCTTATAGAAAACTGACCTGGCTCATAAACGAAATCTTCTCTGCGGAATCCATATTCGACTAAAACTTCTATGATCGTATCTACATCTAACTTCTCTCCTTTTTCTATATGGATTTGAGCTTTCTTGAGCTCTTTAGGCGCGATCACTTTTTCGAAAAGTGCTTCAGGATATGTGATGATCAGCTCCTTTTCATTAGAGTTCGAAATCTTGTTAATGATCTCCGTTCTTTGCAGGGTATTGGTCTCGTTAATTTGAGCGAAAGCCGTTGGTCGTTTGAAGGAGTCTGGTAAAAAATATATCGCTCCCGTTTCGTTTAAGTTCTCTAGATTGTTAAATAGATATGCCGCCGTCTCTTTATCATCAGCAATAAATACATAGGGTCGATTTAGTTTTTGCTGGCTTGCCAAAAGGACGAAGGTATCTAATGCACCTTTGATCCCTGTGAGTTGTAAACGTGTTGTGCCCGCTTTGGACAGATGTTCTTGTATTTGTATGATGCGCTGATCTTTCTCATATCTGCCATACAACTGCGCTATATCACTTTCCACTAAATGCCTTGTTTTAGGTCTATAAAACCCTAAAGATAGGGAAAGGTTGAATAAATGACCTAGCGTATCTCATACGTTATTAAACTATCTAATTAACTGATAATCTTGTATGAGGACATCTGTAGCAATTTTAAGATGAGAGGATAGGTTTCGTATCATCTTTACAGTAAGTTTTCTTTTTTTATTTAAGATTTCAGATACTATGCTTTTGGTGCCAATATCTTCAATTAGATCTTTTTGCTTTAAATTTAATTCCTCCATACGGATTTTGATTGCTACAATAGGATCTGGAGCAGAAATTGGATAATGTTCTTTTTCGTATTCTTCAATTAATAAGATTAGCAACTCGCCTTCTTCACCCTCTTTTGATTTTGGTTTTGAATCAAAAATTTTCTCTAGCCTAGCTAGTGCATTTTCATATTCTTTATTTGTCCTTATTATCTTCATGTTAGATATTATTTGCGTCAATCTTATCATAATCTGTATGTGTTCCTATAAACCTGATGAACAACCAAGATTTTTTGTAGTTTATCAATGCTACTAATCGATAATTGTTGCCCCTAATATTAAAAACTACTCTAGAGTTTTTCAGAATACTTACGGACGCATAAAAAGATTTGATATCTGACGGCTTAGTCCAATTTGCTCTCCTAACCGTTTCATACCAAGTTTCTAAATAAGCCTTCGAGTCAGGATTAACTTCCCAAAATTTAACTAGAGTCTTTTTGGCAACTATTCTCTTCACAGTTAAATGTACAAAAATAGTTCTCAAATTGCAAACTTAAATAAATTATTTTTCGATCAGGGATATTAGCGAGCACGGAGGGAGCTGTATCCATAGAGATGCCCAGTGCAGCATGGCTCGACGAGGAACGAGAAGAGACGAGCTGCACTGATGGCAGAACATGGATTACAGAATCCGAAGTAAAGCGGTTAGCCCGGTCCTCGGCTTTGTTTAGAAGGTGCAGTAGGCTAGCCGAGGAGAGCGCCAAATAGAGCCACAAACATTGTAATTACAGACGGAAATTTCGGCTAAAAAAATCTACTTCAACTTGGCTAAGTATTTGACTATTTAATAGTGGATACCTCCATGTCTACAAACTTAAATTTTGAGAATATGAAACTTTTCCGTTTAATAATTTTGAGCTTCTTTATCGGTGCACTGAGTGTTGGGAGCATGGCTGCTCAGGATAAAATGAGCAATAAAAAGCTGGAGAAAACGCTGAAGAAATTCACAGAAGAAATTGAAGGGGAGACTGGTAATTGGCAGGTGCTGTATAGAGATTTTCCACTCTTCGTGCTGACGGATGAATCTTCAAATCGAATGCGCATCTTCACGCCAATATTAGAAGAGCAGGAACTAAAGGTGGGGCAGATGAAAAAAATGTTAGAGGCTAATTTTCACTCTGCACTCGATGCTAAATATAGTTTGTATGAAGGTTTTGTCATCGGCATTTATACTCATCCATTAATAGAATTGGATGAGGATCAAATGATCAGTGCCATGCAGCAAGTCGTAAATTTGTCCAAGAATTTTGGCACTTCGTATACGAGCACAGATGTCATATTTGGACAATCGGCGCAGTCCGCTGAACCTAAAAAAATGAAGAAAAGTTAGGAAAAAAAATGCGCTATCTCTTTCTTACTTCTCTAGTTTCCAAACAGCTTTTTTAACAGCTTCGGCAACACTCCATGCCACACTTTCATTGAGGGTCGGCGGGATAACCATATCTGCTGTCGGATTGGGTATAAAATCGGCAATGGCAAATGCTGCAGCCAATTTCATCTCCGCTGTGATACGCTTTGCACGTACGTCCAATGCACCACGGAAAATACCTGGAAATCCTAAGACATTATTTATCTGATTTGGAAGGTCACTACGGCCAGTGCCTACTACAGCGGCACCTCCACGCTTGGCCTCATCGGGCATGATCTCGGGCGTAGGGTTTGCAAGTGCAAATATGACCGCGTCCTTCGCCATTGTTTTTACGTCGGCAGCGGTCAACAAATTTCCAATGCTTACCCCAATAAATACATCTGCATCTCGAATAGCATCCTGTAGAGTGCCTGAAACATTATTGGTATTAGTATATTCTAAAAGTGCTTTTTTAGAGTCGTTGAGATCATCACGATCTTTAGAAATAATTCCTTTGGAGTCGCAAATTACCATCTCTTTTATAGCTACACAGGTGTCGGAATTTTTATTGTCTTGACAAGTGAGTAGTCTTGAAATCGCTACACCTGCGGCGCCTGCCCCATTGATTACAACCTTTAGATTAAAGACCGTTTTACCTACTACTTTAGCGGCGTTCATCAATGCTGCCATAACTACAATAGCTGTTCCATGCTGATCATCATGAAAAACTGGAATGCCGATATCTTGTAAGCGACTTTCTATTTCGAAACTTCGGGGAGCGGATATGTCTTCTAGATTTATGCCTCCGAAAACGGGAGCAATTAACTCTATAGCGCGTACTATTTCATCTGTATCTTGAGTGTCTAGACAGATGGGAAAAGCGTCTATTCCAGCAAACCTTTTGAACAGCATGGCCTTGCCTTCCATGACAGGAATAGCCGCGAGTGCACCAATATTACCCAAGCCGAGGACCGCTGAACCGTCTGTCACAATGGCGACTGTATTTCCCTTGATGGTGTAGTCATAAACAGTCGCTGGGTCGGAGTGGATAGCGCGGCATGGCTCGGCTACACCTGGTGAATAAACAAGCGAAAGATCATCGATGGTGCGTACATCCATCTTGCCTTGGACTCTTATTTTACCTTTTAATCTTTTATGTAGAGAAAGTGATTCTTTAAAGTAGTCCATATTATTTTGTTGTATATCTGGACGCAAGGTAGTTAAATTTGTGGGCTTGTCGATTACGCCTCCTCTTCAATTTTGATACCCATATTACGCATCAGAATCGTGGCATTGAAGCTCTGGCTGACACCTTTATCTAAAGTATAGTCGAAAAACAATTCTCCATTTTCAACACGTACTTCCATACAGAGGTTTTCAATAGCACCACCATATTGCGATTCTAGGATTCCTAATTCTAGATCATGAGTAGCTATTATTCCCGCGCCTTTGTTATTGATCAATTGTTTGATCAAAGCTTTGGAGCCAGTGTGGCGGTCTTTAGAGTTGGTTCCCTTAAGTATTTCATCAAGTAGGAAGAAAATATTTTCTCCTTTCTCTGATTCCTCTATGATGAATTTTAATCTCTTGAGTTCAGCATAAAAGGAGGAGGTACTTTCATGTAGTGCATCTTGTGTTCGCATACTGCTATACACACGTAAGATGGGTAGTCTAAATTCTTTGGCACATACTGGCGATCCAATACTTGCAAGCACGATGTTCATTCCTACCGTCCGCAAGAAGGTACTTTTACCTGCCATATTGGAGCCTGTAACTAGCTTGATATGTCCATTGGTTGGACAGCTAAAATCGTTGGTAACTCTCTTACTGTGGTGTAATAGAGGGTGCCCCAAAGCGACACCGGTCAATTGTGGTCGATTATGGATAGTAGGGAAAATCCATTCGGAATTATTGTAATGTAGATTTGCGAAACTAGAAAGCGATTCTATTTCCCCCATTGTTTCGAACCAGCTTCCCAATTTATTCTGTTGTTCTACCTTCCATTGTTCTAGTTTTCTTGTCCAAACTAGATCCCACAAACCGATGAGGTTGAATATTATTGCAAATACATTATTGCGCACATTGAGCTGACCGATTAGATAAGAAAGGCGTTTTATTTTTGCTGCCGCACCATCTTTACCATTCGTGCCGTGAAGACCAGCTGTGAGTGAACTAAGCTTTGCGCTAGAGAATTTTTGTTCTTCGATATGCTGGAGTAAACGACTATAAATAAATAATATCTTATCAATAGACTCTGTCTGATGTACTACTTTATCGATATCTTCTCTGGTTTTTTTTAAAAAATAAATAGCAGGAAGAAAAGTTAAAAAAAGAATTTGCCAGGGTAACCAAAAGATGGCTGCAAGAATACCAGCGATAGAAACTATCGGCACCCAGATGATGGCTAGGGTATATTTGCTCTTTCCAAGTATTACGGTTTCTTGGGATAACCACTCTTGAAGGGCTTGGGAAAATCTTAACTCGTCTTCAGTACCCATACCTAATCCTTGTAAATCTTGCCGCCAAGTCAACATAGGAGTTAATTCTTGGATAGCCTTTTGTCGTGCTACTATTTCTGGCTGTTCTATCTCTTTACAAAGGTAATTTGCTAAAGTATTTTGACCAATTGCCGTGGTCGTTCTATTGATATATTGATAAAAGGAATAAGGACCGAATATGTCCATGTCGACAGTATAGGGATGCTGAGGATCTTCAAATTCTTTACCATTTGCATAAGCAGCGTAGTCATGTGCTAGTGTAGCTAATTCTTGTTCATTTAAGAGGGACAAATTTTCTTGGTGTAACTGTCTAGCTTGAATTGCTTGATGCCATTGTACGAAGTGATAGAAACCCGCTAGAAAGATCAAGAATGCGCTTATACCTAAGGCAATATGGATTGTTGCCCCAAGGATCATAGCTAACACTAAAGCCGCTAAGAAAACGACTAATCGTATGAAGGAAAAGCGATTGTATTTACTACGTAAATGTTTGGCGTCTTCTCGAAATATGGTAATACGTTGTTGATATTCACTTTCTAATGCGGCTTGCCTCATTTGCTAAATGATCTGATTTTTTCGTGGGTGAAGATACGGTAATTTGGGAAGACAGAAAGACATCTAATTAAAATGTCCAATACATGTTGAATTTGGATGTGATAAACTATTAAGCAGTAGCTCCCACTGGCTGATTCACAAAATACATATCTACATCCCCTAGATTTTTCGCAGAAATTTTACCACGGTGATCGCATTTGAAAAGGTGACGAACTTTGTTGTACGTTGTTGAGGAAATGTTAACTTTTCCGACAGTGCCATTTGACTCCATTCGAGAGGCTAGATTGACAGTATCACCCCAGATATCATAGGCAAATTTATTGAAACCAACTATACCCGCAACGACTGGACCAGAGTGAATACCTATTCGGGCTTCGAAGAATGCTCTATTGCGCGATTGTCTGTCCTTTTTATAATCTTCTAGGAAGTCCTGCATCTCTATCGCTGCTTTTACTAGTTCCTCTGGTTTGTGTAATTTACCATTTAGACCACTGGCGCACATGTATGCATCACCGATAGTTTTTATTTTTTCAATAGAAGGAAACTGAGCGATAATATAGTCAAAGCCCTTAAAGCAGTGGTCTAATTCGTCTACTAAGTCAACTGGAGACATACGCTCGGCTATACCTGAGAAGTTTTTAAAGTCGGTGAATAAAACAGAAACATCGTTGAACTTACGCGCTTTTGTTTTTCCGTTTGCCTTAAGTTCTTTGGCAATGGGGGCAGGTAAGATATTAAGCAAAAGATCATCCGCTTTTTTTTGTTCGGCAGCGATGAGTTCATTTTTTTCTTCTAATTCTTTTTTAGACTTTCGGTTAGAGTTGAGTCTGCCAAAAAGGAGAATTGCAAAAATACAAAGGGAGCCTACTGCAAGGCCAAGGACTTTATTAAAGTTAGAAGACCGTTCGTTTTCGAGTTTGGTTTCTGTAAGTAATGCTTCTTTTTCAAGGTCTTCTTTAGAGAGTGCAGCATACTTTTTTTCAAGCCTAGCCCGTCTCTTTTCGGAGTCCGCTTTTTCACTAGCGAGTGATTTAAGCTGGCGCTCTTTATCTTCTATTTCAGCTAATCGCTGGCGTTGGATTTCGGCTTCTTCTCTAGTCAATATACTTTGGCCACCTGCTGCAATAGGCGGAGCTTTAAGTCCCTTGAGGGAATATAGTTCATTGGTTACCCGCTCCTTTTCTTTTGTCAAGCGGCGATTTTCGTTTTCAAGTTTTGCATTTTCATTAATTAAGCGAGTTACTTTACTACTGGAAGAACCTCCACCTCCACTTCCTCCTAAGTTAAGGGCTTCACGGGTTGCTAAGTAAGCTTCTTTGAATTTTCCTGATTGTCCATGCAGGCGAGCAGATTGCTCAAGAATTTTTGAGGCAAGGTTTTTATCACCCGCTCTGATAGCATTATCTTTAGCTGTATTATAGCGGCTCTGAGCGCGGGCAGCATCACGATTTTTTTCGTGTATATTGCCATCGAGATAGCCTATCTTGGCAAGCATATAAAAATCTTTCTTGCTTTGGGCTATTAGATAGGCATCCTTTATATATCTGGCGCCTTTGCTCCTAGTAGAAGAACTTTCGTTGTATATCTTTGCCAATTCGTATTTTAACTCCATTTTATCGGAGTCAGATCGTGCCTTTTTCAATTTAGCTTCAAGACTGCTGGTGCTTTGTGCAAATAGCCCAAGCGTAAGAACAAATAATAATACAAACGAGAACAGTAATTTCATTTTGCTAAAGTCTGTGGTGAAAATACGAACATCTGTATGGTACTACGAACTATTTAACAAAGAAGTTGTTTTTTTTCTTTAGGATGGAACAAATTGTCACGATTACTTTCTTTCATTACCACAGTTGGAGACAAAAGTGGTCTGCACTCACTAATATGGGTTGGCTCCCCCGAAAGATTGCTAAAATACCTGGTTTATCATTCTTTAAATTAATGGGCTCTGGTAAGGACGGGTTTAGTATCAAGCCTAACTGGGGTACTTATAGTCTGCTTGCTGTGTGGGAAAATCCCACTGCTGCTGAGTCCTACTTTCAGTCTGAGTTATTCGCCTTCCAAAAAGAACAATGTATTGATCACAATACGCATTATTTACGGGCTTATCAGGCTCATGGTACTTGGGATGGGAAGCAACCCTTTAGCTTGAATGGCAAAGTACAAGATGGCAATCCCATTGCGGTTATCACTCGGGCTACTATCAAGTTACGTCATTTGCGCACTTTCTGGAAGGATGTTCCTCAAGTGAGTCAATCGATTATGCAAAAGGAGGGTCGACGTTTTAGTATAGGTATTGGTGAACGACCTCTCGTGATGCAGGCTACTTTTAGTATATGGGATAGCGCTGTGCAGATGAAGGCATTTGCTTATCAAAGTAAATATCACAAGGAAGTGGTGGCTAAGACGCGGAGATTGGGTTGGTATAAGGAAGAGATGTTTACCAGGTTTGAGGTGGTGGATATGTAGAGGAGTAAATTTTGAAAAATGTTAAATAATTGACCAAGAGATATATTTTAAATCTTAAACGCAGTTTTATTATTAAATTTGAAATGAAAATTTATTCCACTTTTCTTTACTTTTAGGGGGGTTAAAGAATAAGCATTTTATAAAAATATATGATAAATTGATCCGTGTTTGTGGAATCTATTTGCACATTCTTTTGTTAAATAAAAGTGTTCTACAACAATTAAGGACTAGGACAAAGAACAATTAACACTCATGACGCAGCTATCATCTAGATTTGTATCTAATATATACAATGAGTTTAAGGACCTTACTGGTGCTGAGCCTAGAGAACTAGCACGCTTTTATGAGAAAAATAAGTCTCAGATACAAAACCTTGATATCTTTCAGTATTTCGATTTACAAGTCTTATATCTTACTGCCATTTATGAGTTAGGCAGTTACCAGAAGTTGCTAGATACTATTGACGAACCCATCGAAACCAGTATAATACATAGCATCAAAGAGCATAATTCGAAGGATATTTTCCATAAATTGCTGTATATGAAGGGGGAGTCCCTCTATCAGCTCATGCACTATGATAAGGCAAAATATGTATTCTTAGAACTGCTCAAAATGGATAATGGTAATAGTTATTATAAAGAGGCCTTGAGCAGAACATATCGCAAGATGGTACCACACTCTGTAAAGCGTGCTAGAGCCTTAAGCATTTTACTTTTTATTATCTCTGCAATGGTGATCGCAATTGAAGTTTTGGCTATTAAGCACTTCTTCGCTTCTTATGCAGTTGGCTTTGAAATAGGCAGAAATATTCTCTTTGGCTTAGGCTGGGCTACATTAATTGGTTCAGAGTTATTTCATTACTATAGAGTGCAATCTGAAATTGCGCATTTTATTAAAAAGTAAACCTAACGCACTAGTAACACACTTCCCCTTATAACGATCCTTTCTCCCCCTAAGACATCTACCTTAGCTAGATATACATAGACACCTTGTGGCATTTCACGTAGTCCACTTTTTCCACTCCATCCTTGTGAGAGATTTTTGGTAATATAAAGCAGTTCTCCATATCTGCTAAATACACTCATCTCATATCCTGTGATAGCATCTATGTTGCCTATTAACGGTTTAAAAATTTTATTAACCCCATAAGGATTGAAGGCATTTGGAAATCGTACTATAGGAAACCCTTTACTGCAGCTAGTATTTGAAATTATTTTTACATTCTTAGCGCTTCCATCCTCTAAAATACCTGAAGCGATAGCTTCCACGTAGTAACATGATTCACCAGTTTGCTCACTAATCTTAACTGAGAAAAAATTGTTGACACCTTCATAAATGACCTCATTGTTTCCGCTCTTAACTTCATGTAAAATATATTTTTCAAAGGCAGCATCGGCATAGTTAAATTCATTCCAAGTGATTTTATTGGTAAATTCATCTTCGGGCACTGACGACAATTGGATACTAGTTATTTCTCCCGAGGTAAAAGTTCGGTCACATTCATCCGTGGACATTATATTTAGATTATAGCTTTCCGTATTTGTATTGTTGACATTCACTTGTTCGCTAGATGTGGCGGTTAAATTACCAATTATGGGTTGCTCTTCGCTGTCATTTAATGTAGGACTATTGTAGTTTACAACATATTTATTGAGGTCAGCATTCTCATTCCAACACCACTCTAATTGTAGGGTGTTCTCATCGATAGTATTTACGTCAGTTATAAATATTTCATCCATAGCTATAGATATATCATTGATTGGTTGGGTCACATTTGACCTGGCTTCAAAGATATTGTTATTGTCAATAATCGATTTTATAAAAAAGCCATTGAGGACAATATTAGGGATGTCGTTTAAGACAAAGTTTTCTGTGTCTGCGGGAAGATCATTGAGCTTTACTTCTGTCCCTCCATTAGAATTAGCCCATAACTCTTGACTCGTTGCATTTATATGCCTATTCCAACTGAAGTTAATCGATTCAGTGCAAGGAGCCGAATCTATGTCAAGCAATATACTAGATTTTGCCTCTCCAAAAATACTCTGATTACCACATTTATCAGTAGCTACTAATAAATAGCTAAAGGATTTTTGCGTAGGGTCTCTCAAGGCATCTAGGTAGCTAAGTCCATTGACATCAGCCACAAACTCTAGTCCGCTGTCTGTAATTAAAAATACTGTGTAGAAGTCTGCTTCGGGTGAAGGGCTAGGGCTCCAGGTAAGTAATATATCTGTCCCGTCAACACTAACAGTTTGCAATATGGCATCTTCTGGTGGACGATTGGATACCGTATCTGAATTGATTACTTCTTCACTAGGACAATCGTAAATAGGGACAATGTAGTAGTATATAATCTGATTGGATGAATTGGGATGCGGAACAGAAGTTAGAGTTTCATCCGTTACAGAAGTCAATTGGCTATAAGGACCTGAAAGGTTATCTGAGGTAAAAATGTCATAAGACAAAAATGCGCCACATGGATTTGATACAGGCGTATAGAAAATGGTATCGTTTGCAATGCAATTGATATCTGGAGGTAAAACTTGACCTTGCATAGCAAATCCAAGTATTATATATAGAAATAAAATTAGAGTTTCTTTTCTCTTCATAAAACTATTCCTTCAAGGAACGTTCGAATTTTTTCTCAAATTCTTGCATCGTGTAGATAGCATAAAGTTCATATTCGATTTCCACATCTGCACTCAACTTCTTCTTATAGTAAACGAGACCTATACCTTTTGCGTATATTTCCACTCCAGGAAAACTAGGTTCTAGATATCCATCATCTTCTACAAAGTGCTCAATATTTTCTAAAGTTTTGAATATCACACTTTCATAGCGAGTATCATTAAAATTGAAGTGCCCTTTAGCTATGTAATTTCGCTCCCTATTTAGTGTAATAGTGGTACCAGCTTCATCAGGAATAGCCCATTTGATACCCATTTTTAGAGTCTTGCTACTATCAGCAAAGCTTTCTGGGAAGGTTTGATTTGCTAAAATATCAACGGATATTTGATTTTGCTTAGTATCGGCCCTTGATTCATAGAGAATAAAATCTTTTAAGCGCATCCCCTGTTCCTCTTTAGTCTCCCTAAAAAATTGCTGAACTTCAAATCGATCGTTGTAGTAATTACCTGTAAAATGTAGACTATCCTCTACCAAATGGCTGCTATAATACCAGTAATCGACTGGAAGTGTATCGTTATTGACTGGTCTATATTCATAAACTTTACCGTCTTGTAGATCATATATTGGATAATAGTATGCCATAAAGTCTCTGGAAATATGGTCTACCCGACAGGCTGAGATACAGCTAGAGCATATAAAACAAAAAATAACCAATCGGATATTGTCGATCAGAAAATATTTCATAGACAGAAAGTATAGATTAATTATTAGTTACTTAATACAGCTTCATTATTTTATTAAACCTCAAGTTCTTCACCATAAATAACCCTAAAGCACTCAATTAAAACAGGCATTCGTTAAAAAGGTGCAATTCTAGGCACATAAATAAAAATAAGTCATGTTTTTTAACCTAAAATCAACGATTTTGCGTTTATATTGAGGTAGCAGAATACGTAAATTCAACAAAGAATGGCGAAAGTAATGGACAACTATCAGCTTTTGATGCAAAAGCTCGATCAATTCATAAGAAAATTTTATGTAAACCAATTGATAAGAGGCCTTCTCTACTCGGTAGGTCTAATATTATTACTGTTCATTCTGCTTAATGCTGCGGAGTATTATTACTATTTTAGCACAAATGTCAGGAAAGTCATTTTTTACTCTTTTATAGGCGTTAGTTCTATGGCATTAATTGGTTGGGTGTTCATTCCATTAATGAAGTATTTTAGATTAGGAAAAACAATTTCTCATGATCAGGCCGCAGGTATTATTGGGGATCACTTCCCGAACGTTAAAGATAAACTCTTAAATATCCTACAGCTTCAGGCGCAATCTTCTAGTTCGCAGGAAAAGGACTTGTTGATGGCTAGTATCAATCAAAAGAGTGAAGAAATCAAGCCTGTTCCATTTAAAGGGGCAATTGACTTATCGAAAAACAAACAGTATTTACTGCGCTATGCATTACCGCCATTACTCTTGTTCTTCATTCTTCTATTCGGAGCGCCAAGTATCTTAAAGGATGGTACTAACAGATTGATAAATAATGATAAGAAATTTGAACGTGCAGCACCTTTCCATTTTACAGTTGATAAAGATGATCTGACAGTAGTTCAATTTGAAGATTACCCGCTTACTGTAAAGGTGGATGGAGAAGTATTACCCAATGATGTATTCATAGCAATCGATAATTATAAATACCGCTTGAATAAAGTTGACGCTAATACTTTTACCTATCAGTTTAGTAATGTCCAGAAGAAGATGAGCTTTAACTTAGCAGCCTCTACAGTTAATTCAGAAACATATGATCTAAATGTATTGCTGAAGCCAAATATTACTGGCTTCGATGTCAAGCTTGATTATCCAAATTATATCGGTAGGAAAGATGAAAGCATAGCAAATATTGGAGACCTAGTAGTACCCATTGGTACCAATCTATCTTGGATGTTTAATTCACTCAATACGGATGATATTTCCATCTTATTTTCGGACAAAACTGATCGTGTCAAAGCAAATAGAGACGATGAACTGAGGTACTCTTACAATAAGAAAGCACTTGTAGATCAGACGTATAAACTTTATGTAAGTAATAAGAATTTACCAGATGCAGACAGCATTGCATACTCTATTTCAGTGGTACCAGATTTACATCCTAATATTAAAGTCGAGAAATTTGTGGATAGCACAGATACCAAGATGCTTTACTTCGTAGGAGATGCGTCCGATGATTATGGTTTGACGAGTTTATCTTTTCACTATAAAGTGACTTCAGAAAACGGTGCTCAGCAACCACTTCAGACTATTGCCATGCCAAAGCCTACAAATAAGCAGGCGCAGTATGACTATGTATGGGATATAAGTGAACTGTCACTTAAGCCAGGCGACGCATTGACTTATTACTTTGAAGTATATGATAACGATGGAGTCAATGGAAGAAAGAGTGCTAAGACAAATTTGATGAAATTAGAGCTTCCATCTCTTGATGAAATTGATGAGAAAACAGATCAGAACAATGAAGATATCAAAAAGAATCTTGAAGAAGCTAAGAAGGAGGCTAAGAAAATACAAGAGGACTTCAAGAAGCTAAGAGAAGAAACGCTACAGAAAAAAGAAATGGATTGGCAGACAAAGAAAGAAATGGAGAAGCTGCTGGAAAGACAAAAGGAGTTACAAAAGCAAATCAACGAAGCAAAGAAAGACTTCGAAGAGAATATGAAAAACCAAGAGGAATTTTCTAAAACTGATGAGGAGATTCAGGAGAAGCAAGAAAAGATTCAGGAGATGTTTGAGGAGGTAATGAGTGATGAGATGAAAGAACTCATGCAGCAGATTCAAGAACTCATGGAAGAGATGGATAAAGAAGAGGCTTTAGAGAAAATGGAGGAAATGGAAATGAATGATGAGGAGCTCAATATGGAGCTGGATCGAATGCTCGAATTATTTAAGAAATTAGAAGTAGAGCATGAAATGGAAAAGGCAATTGAAAAGCTTGAAGAATTAGCGGAGAAGGAAGAGCAGTTATCTGAAGATACAGAGAAGCAAGCTAAGCCAGAAGAGGAACTGAAGAAGGAACAAGAAGAAATAGAAAAGGAGCTTGAGAAGCTGAAAGAAGAAATGAAAGAAACGGAGGAGAAAAATGAGGAACTAGAAAGTCCTATGGATATGGATGATCAGCAAGAAGAGATGGAAGAAATCCAAGAGGAGGTAGATGAAGCGCAGGAGGAAATGGAGAAAAGTGATAGCAAGAAAGCTTCAAAAAAGCAAAAATCTGCCGCCCAGAAAATGGCTGCAGCTGCGGCAAAGATGAAAGCTAAAATGCAATCAGGAGAAGAGGAGCAAATGGAAGAAGATATGGCTGCACTAAGGCAGTTGCTGGAAAATCTAGTAACCCTTTCTTTCGGGCAGGAATCATTGATAGAGGAAGTAAATGTTTCCAATAGCAACACACCTTATTATGTAGATCTTGTTCAAAAGCAATTCGGGCTAAAGGATGATTTCAAAATGGTAGAAGATAGTCTATTCGCATTAAGTAAGCGAATCTTTCAGATAGAGTCATTTGTTCTCGAAAAAGTCACTGAGATTAAGTCTACTATGAAAAAAAGTACTGACCATCTTGAACAACGAAAAAAGCCGCAAGCTACGGAACAGCAGCAAAAATCAATGGAAAGTCTCAATGACCTTGCAGTGATGCTAGATGAGATTATGCAACAGATGCAGGAGCAGATGGCACAGGAGATGGAGGGAAACCAAATGTGCAATAATCCTGGCAAAAAAGGTAGTTCAGGTAAAGTGCCTAAAGATAAACCTGGAGAAGGACAGAAAAGTCTAAATGATGCCATGAAGAAGATGAAGGAAGGTATGGGTAAAGATGGTGAAAAAGGATCTTCCAAAGAATTTGCTGAAATGATGCAAAGGCAAAATGCGCTGCGAAAAGCGCTGGAACAAAAACGTAAAGAGGCGCAAGAGAGTGGACAAGGCAAGGATGTAGGTAAAGAACTACAGGATATTATCGATGGGATGAATAAAACAGAAACGGATCTTGCGAATAAAAGACTGACCAATGAAATGCTTAAGCGACAAGAACAGATATTGACCCGATTACTAAAGCATGAAAAGGCGCAACAGGAAAGAGAGTACGACAACAAGCGTAAAGCTGAAGTTGCGCAACAAAAGGAACGAGTAGTGCCTCCTGCCATCGAAGAATATATTAAAAAAAGAGAAGCAGAAATAGATGTCTTCAAGACAGTTTCTCCAGCGCTCAAGCCTTACTATAAATTCTTAGTCGAAGAGTATTTTAAAGAGCTTAAATCCAAATAGTCTGTTATTATACTACTTTGTTTTTAGCTACATTATAAAAAGTTCCTCATTTGTAGGAACTTTTTATAGTACTGCTTAGTTATATTTGGGACAATTATGATAAGTATAGACGATCAACCAATATGTATTGAACTGGATTCTAATCCAGACAATGTCAAGGAAATCCAGCCTTACGTTGATCTTATTGTCCAAAAGTATCAAATCAAAAGTGATCTTTACGGTAATATTTTGATTACCCTTACCGAAGCTATAACTAATGCCATAGTTCATGGCAATCAAGCAGATCAAAGTAAGAAAGTATTTGTAAACTCTAGATTTGGACATAATCTTATTAGCGTACAGATTATAGATGAAGGCGAAGGGTTTGATTATGAGGATGTTCCAGATCCTACAGATCCTATGAATATTCTTACGCTTAACGGGCGAGGAGTATTTTTAATGCACCAACTCTCGGATAGTGTTGAGTATTCAAATAATGGGAGTACCGTAGTTATCCAGTTCAAGCTTTAATTCTACCCTTTTATGGAGTGGTTAATCCCAGATGAGCAGGCAGGTCAATCTTTACTATTTCATTCTCAAAATATAGAGTTTAATCTACGTGACGAATCCAAATACCACACTTGGATTGAATCCATTCTAGCAGCAGAAGATCATGAATACGGGGAAATTAATTTTATCTTTTGTGACGATGACTATCTGTTAGAGAAGAATAAAGCATATCTACAACATGATACCCTCACAGATATTATCACTTTCGAATACAACCACACCCCTATTAGCGGAGATATATTTATTAGTATAGAAAGAGTCAGAGAGAATGCTTTGGAAAGAAAACTATTGTTTGAAAAGGAGCTACACCGCGTTATGGCACATGGTATACTTCACTTATGCGGATACGGAGATAAGAAAGAAACTGAAGTGACAATTATGCGCGAGAAAGAGGAAGTATATATAGGATTGATTTGATCAAAAAATATCTAGCTCTATAAAAGCATAAATGTGTAGTTTATATCAACAAATGTATTATCAATTCTAGCCTCTATTTCGTTACATTTGTTCATCAATTCAAAGCAAATATCTATTACATGAAAGACCTATTCATCCTCATAATAGTAAGCATACTTTTTGTCGCTTGTAATCCAAGTAAAAGACTAGCTCGTGAGTCCATCGAATACACAAACCTCGATACATTGGTTATTAGCGCTCCTAAACCAGACGCCCTTAAGACTAAGGAAGAGTTCGCCTTACCAGATTATGCACCTACTTATACTTTAAGAAATGATTTAGTCCATACCAAGCTTGACTTAAATTTTGATTGGCCAAATCAACACGTTAAAGGCATCGCTACACTTACCCTCAAACCTTACTTCTACCCAACCAATCAATTAGAACTAGATGCGAAAGGATTTGATATCAAAAGCATCATACTGGGGGATAAAAAATTAACTTATGAATATGACGGCAATAAACTGCTAATCAACCTTGGAAAAAAATACACTAAAGAACAAGAGTACACCCTAACGATCGACTACCTTGCAAAACCAGCAGAACTAGGTGGGCAAGGCGGCTCCGCTGCGATTATGTCTGATCAAGGATTATTCTTTATCAATCACGACGGTTCTGATCCAGATAAGCCGATGCAGATCTGGACACAAGGAGAGACAGAATGGAACAGCCGTTGGTTTCCGACTATTGATAAGCCCAATGAAAGATGTACCCAAGAAATGATACTCACGGTAGATGATAGATTCCAGACCTTATCCAATGGCCTCATGACTTCCTCTAAGAAAAATAATGACGGTACGCGCACGGATAGTTATAAAATGGATTTACCACACGCCCCTTACTTATTTATGATTACGGTAGGTGAATTTGCCATCGTCAAAGATGAGTGGAGAGGTATACCAGTAGAGTACTATGTAGAGAAAGAATATGAGCCATACGCGCGCAAGATTTTCGCGCACACTTTAGAGATGCTAGACTTCTTTTCGGATAAGTTAGGTGTAAAATATCCTTGGCCAAAGTACAGCCAAGTTATCGTGCGTGATTATGTGTCTGGTGCTATGGAAAACACGACAGGCGTCATCTTCGGAGAATTTGTCCAGAAGACCGACCGCGAATTGATCGACGATCACAATGATAAGATCGTAGCACATGAAATGTTTCACCACTGGTTTGGTGATCTAGTGACTTGCGAGTCATGGGCAAATCTAACTATGAATGAGGGCTTTGCCAACTACTCCGAATACCTTTGGATGGAACACAAATATGGAAAAGATGCGGCTGACTTTCACTGGTACGAAGAAGCGAATGGCTACTTCGGACAAGCTGCAGGAAGCATCCATCCGCTCATTTATTTTGGCTATAAAAATAAAGAAGACATGTTTGATGCGCACTCTTATAATAAGGGTGGCTGTATCATTCACATGCTGCGTAAGTACGTGGGCGACGAAGCTTTTTGGGCTTCGCTTAATTTGTACCTCACGACCAATCAGTACACCGCGGTCGAGTCACATGACCTTCGATTAGCTTTCGAAGAAGTGACTGGCGAAGACCTCAACTGGTTTTTTAACCAGTGGTTTTTTGAAGCGGGGCACCCTCTGATGGATATTGACTACAAGTACGATGCTACAGCGGGTACTATGACGGTGCAGTTAGAGCAGACACAAAATACTGATCGCGCACCTGCAATTTTCGAGATGCCGATCGACATAGACATTTATATTGGCAAGCAAAACCCTAGAAGAGAGACTGTGCGTATGACGAAGCGTTACCAAGAGTTTACCTTTCCAGTAACAGAGGAACCAGTATTAGTAAATGTCGATCCAGATCACATTTTACTTATGCAAGCTACCGACGCCAAGACCGAGGAGCAGATGGTTTTTCAATACTTCAACGCCAAAAATTTCTTAGATCGATACCAGCCAGTCGAGGCTTTGATGGCAAGTCGAGCTCGTGGATCAGCGGACGTGCTCAACCATGCCATCAACGATGACTTTTTTGTGATCCGAGGATTGGCAGCACAAGAGGCAGATCTAAGTGAAGCAGACATGGCGACAAAGTTACAGAAGATGGCTACAGACGATCCTCACTCTCAGGTGCGTATAGCAGCCATCGAATCACTTGCTTCCACTGGTGACAAACAGTATATTCCGACGCTTAAAAAAGCAATCGAAAAAGATCAATCTTACGCTGTTATGGCAACAGCTCTGCAAGAGATGGTTCTACTAGATAAAGACCAGGCTATGGAGTTCGTGAGCACCATGAAGGATATTGACAACCCAGATATTATCAACTCCATTGGTAACATATACGCTTCCAATCGTAATCTTGATCACCTCGACTTTTTCGAGAAGAATATCAACAAAGTGGACGGTTACGACGCTATTGAATTTATGGGGAACTACCTTATGTTATCGATCAATAAAGGAGATGAGGAGCGCAACAAAGCCGTCAACTTACTAAAAAGTACAGCAATGGATAAATCCCAATCTCTCTGGAGAAAGTTAGCTGCTACCAAGAATCTCTCTGACCTAGGTAAAGAGTACCAAGGGCAGGTTGAAAAGATCACAGATGTATCCAAGAAGTCTCGCATGCAGCAGTTTGCTAATGAGCTAACTGAAATGGTCACCGCCATAAAGAAGCAAGAAACCAATCCTAACTTGATAGATATTTACCAACAGTTTTAGGCTATTTATTAGTTGGGCGACCCCCATTAAAAGAATCCCTTACCACAAAAAAAGTGGTAAGGGATTCTTTTAATGGGTCAGGCTGTGCAGGGGTGCGCTCTCGCTCCCGTCCCGATGCCTGCCCGACTTGCCATTCACAAAAAATCGGGACCGCCGAGAAAATTTCGGCGCCCTTACCATCCTTCTCGCAAAAGAACTTTAGGCAGTCAATGTTACTTTATAAGTACCATTGTCACCGAAATGAAATATAGGTTCAAATTCTTTAGAAACGACTTCTCCATTGTTAGACCACTGATAGGAATCCGCGAACTCAGATGTGTTTAAAAAAAAAGGCAGAACCCTTACAATAGGATAAACTATCTAAGGAATTGATAGAAGCAGCCGGCGTGCTGATTGATACAGGAACAACATTGGTAGTATCGCATCCCCGATATCACTATTAGCTAGCTCCCCCGGACAAGCGATCGGAGGCAGACGACCAACGGGAGTAGTCCCGATTTTTTTTCGGGACCGAAACACAGTGGAGTGCCGCAGAGCGCGGTCCCGAGCGAGTGAAGACTCATCTATAATAGAAATGATAGGTTAACTTAACGAGGCGAGGGATGGCCCCAAAAAATATGAGCTTTATACCTATACGTTCATATTGAGCTAATAGTAATCATAAAGACCTGATAATCACAAGATATGTCGCTTCACGTAAGAAATTGCGGTCAAAATGGCATATTTTTCACCTAGATTTGCGTTGGAATAGTATGTGATGATAAGATGTGTACTTAGATGAGAAAGCATGGAATTTCCGTCATCTAAAGTGTACTTTTGCAAACCTAAGATAGGACTAAACCCTGCGGCAGTAGGATAAAAATATAAGCATGTTAAAATTTCTCTCTAAATCAGTAAAGAAGCTTTTCGGAACCAAGTACGATAAGGATATCGCCATTTATCAACCAATCGTAGATCAGACGCTAGTAGAGTATGCAAAACTGGACGGAATAAGTGATGATGCGTTGCGAAATAGAACGACAGAATTTAGAGAACGTATCAAGGATTTTCTCGCGGATGTGGATAGCGATATCGAAAAACTGATGGAGGAGGCTAGAACAGAAAATGATATGCAACGAAAGGAGGATATCTATGCCGAAATCGATAATCTAAAGAAAGAGCGAGACGGGCATCTAGAAGACGTGCTTAAGCAAATATTGCCAGAGGCATTTGCTGTAGTAAAAGAAACGGCGCGTAGATTTACAGAGAACAGTACTATCACAGTAACGGCGACGGAGCATGATAAAGAGATCGCTATCAATAATAACTATGTTACTATAGAAGGCGATAAGGCGATATGGAATAATAGCTGGGATGCAGCTGGTGCGGAAATCACTTGGAATATGATCCACTACGATGTACAGCTGATAGGTGGAATGGTGCTGCACGATGGTAAAATCGCAGAGATGCAAACGGGTGAAGGTAAAACACTAGTGGCTACCTTGCCAGCTTACCTAAATGGGCTAACGGGTCAGGGTCTACACATCATCACCGTGAACGACTACCTGGCTAGAAGAGATAGTGAATGGATAGGGCCGATACTCGAATTTCTATTCCTGACCGTAGATTGTATTGATAAATACAGACCACACTCTGAGGGTAGAAAGAACGCTTATAAAAAGGATGTTACCTACGGTACTAATAATGAATTTGGATTTGACTACCTACGGGATAACATGGTAGTCAGTATGGACGAGAAGGTGCAACAGAAGCATCACTTTGCGATGATAGATGAGGTGGATTCCGTACTGATAGATGATGCACGAACGCCACTTATCATATCTGGGCCTGTACCCAAAGGCGATGATGAACAAGAATATATAGCGCTCAAGCCAGAGATAGAAAGACTTATAGACGAGCAGCGTAAGCTCGCTTCGAAATACTTAGCTGAGGCTAAAAAATTCTTCAAGGATGGAGTGCTCGGAGTAGAAGAAGGGGAGGCGGGATTGAGTCTTTTACGTGCTCATCGTGCGCTGCCAAATCACCGACCTTTGATCAAGTTCTTAAGTGAAGAAGGGGTGAAAGTGGAAATGCAAAAAGCAGAAAATCACTATATGCAGGAGCAATCCAAAAACATGCACATTGCCGATGAGCCGCTTTTGTTTACCATAGATGAGAAAAATAAAAATGTAGAACTTTCAGAAAGAGGTACGGACTTCCTTTCTCAGAAAGGTACCGATCCTAACTTCTTTGTGATGCCAGATATCGCACTAGAATTACAGCAGTTAGAGGAGCGAGAATATGAGACTTTAGAGCTCAAAACAGAGGCGAAAGATAAACTACTACAAGACTACTCTGTGAAGAGTAAGCGACTACATACGATGAGTCAATTGCTAAAAGCATATACTTTATTCGAAAAAGATCAAGAGTATGTGGTGATGGACGATCAAGTAAAAATCGTAGATGAGCAGACGGGTCGTATGATGGAAGGGCGTAGATATTCTGACGGTCTTCACCAAGCTCTAGAAGCGAAGGAAAATGTAAAAGTTGGTAACCTTACGCAAACGTACGCGACGATTACCTTGCAAAACTATTTCCGTATGTTTCACAAGCTCGCAGGTATGACGGGTACTGCCGAAACAGAGGCGGGTGAATTCTGGGAGATCTACAAATTAGATGTAGTGGTTATTCCTACCAACAGACCTATCGTGAGAGATGATAGAGATGACTTGGTATATAAGACAGAGCGTGAAAAATTCAATGCCGTAATTCAAGATATCGTAAAGCTTAGTAATGCAGGGAGACCTGTACTAGTGGGTACAACCTCCGTTGATATATCTGAGAAGCTTTCGCGCATGCTACAAATGCAAGGTATAGATCACAACGTACTGAATGCAAAACAACATCAGCGAGAGGCAGACATTGTCGCGCAAGCAGGTAAGGATGGTCAGGTAACTATAGCCACGAACATGGCAGGTAGAGGTACCGATATCAAATTGAGTCCAGAAGTGATCGCCGCAGGCGGTCTGGCTATTATAGGTACGGAGCGACACGATTCCCGTCGGGTAGATAGACAGCTTCGTGGTCGTGCGGGTCGTCAAGGAGATGCAGGTTCTTCTCAGTTTTACATCTCTCTAGAAGATAATCTGATGCGTCTTTTCCAATCCGAGCGATTAGCGAAAGTAATGGATAAGATGGGGCATCAGGATGGAGAAGTGCTCCAGCACAGCATGGTATCCAAGTCTATCGAAAGAGCACAAAAGAAAGTAGAGGAAAACAATTTTGGTATCCGTAAGCGTCTGCTTGACTACGATGATGTGATGAACATCCAGAGAGAAGCAATTTATAGAAAGCGAAATAATGCCTTGGCTGGAGATCGACTATCAGTAGATATCAATAATATGTTTGGTGGCTTGACCGAGACATTGGTAATGTCCTATAAGGACGCTGACAACTATGAAGGCTTCCGTACAGAAAGTATGCGTCTGATAGGTGTAGATCCTAAAGTGAATGAGACAGACTTTAGAACCAGATCCCTGAATGATGTTATAGATGAATACCAAGCTCAAGTAGCTGAAAAATACGGGCGTAAAAGCCAGAAAATATCGGAAGCATTACTGCCAATCATTACGGAAGTGCATAAGCACGAAGGACATAAGTACAAGCGTATTTCGATTCCCTTTACGGATGGACGTAAGAAACCGTTGCCAATATCTGCAACTCTAGAGGATGCGATAGACACAGATGGTAAATCCATCATGCGCGATATCGAAAAGGCGATTACCTTGGCGATTATCGATGATGAATGGAAAGAACACTTGCGTTCTATGGATGAACTAAAAGACTCGGTACAGTCAGCTTCCTTTGAGCAGAAGGATCCATTGGTGGTATACAAAATGGAGGCCTACAACTACTTTGAAGGCTTGATGCATGGTATTAATGAGAAAGCAACTTCTTACCTAATCGGTGGTGATATTGTATTCAAAAATGAAAATAAATCATTAGAACAAGCAAAGGAGCGTAAAACAGATCATAGTAGAGTGCAGACCAATCGAAGAGAGGAGGATGTACGCGCAAGAGCAGCGGCAGCGGGTGTCAATCGCAAGCAGCAAAAGCCAGAAACATTTAAGCGAGTGGAAAAGAAGATCGGTAGAAATGATCCTTGCCCTTGTGGTAGTGGCAAAAAGTATAAGCAATGTCATGGTAAGTAATAGCGACAACTAATGATGACTTTTTAGGATTAGCTCGTGGAATATATCTATGATTGGTTAAATTATTATATCTTTCGCACTTATATGAACTCTGAAAAACCAATAAAGTCTATTGCTAATATAATAGACCATACATTACTAAAGCCTAATACTACAAAAGATGAAATTAATAAACTCTGTGCGGAAGCTATAGAGTACGGATTCGCTTCTGTTTGTGTTACCCCTTATTTTGTATCTCATTGCCAAAATGTGTTGCTGGATAGCCAAGTAAAAGTGTGTACTGTAGTAGGATTTCCTCTAGGTATATCTTCTTCTTTTGCCAAGGTAGAAGCTATTAAGCGGGCCGTCAGTGATGGAGCAGATGAGGTAGATGCAGTTATCAATATTGCCGCTGTCAAAGACAACAATTGGAATTATGTGCGTAACGAAATACAAAGCTTTACTCGCGCTACTCACCTCAAAGGAAAATTGATAAAATTGATTGTCGAAGCAACAATGTTCGATGCTGAACAATTAAAAAAAATCTGTGATCTAGCCAATACGGAGGAGATTGATTTTATAAAAACATGTACAGGTTTCAATGGCTCAGCAACTCCAGAGATGGTAGCTAAATTAAAGGGAATGTTGATTCCAGAAATAAAAATAAAAGCAAGTGGGGGCATAAAGACAAAGTTGCAAGCGCAGGCACTTATCGAAGCGGGAGCTTCCAGACTTGGTTCTTCTAATGGAATATTACTACTTTAAATAAATTATAATTTGAAAAACATCTTATTCATACTCCTACTTTCGGTTTATAGCAACGTTATCGTTTGCCAAAACATCACAGTAACTGAATCTAGTGATGTACAAATCCTCATGGATCGCTATGGTGCTGACAATAGAATGAGCACCTTTGTGGACGGTTGGCGCATCCAGATTGTATCTTCTACTGATCGTCGAAAAACTACGGAGATGAAGAGTACATTTATCCAAAAGTTTCCAAATATCCCTATTACGACAGAGCATACACCTCCCTATTACAAGATAAGGGCAGGAGCCTTTAAGACAAAGCTTGATGCCATGAGCCTACTATATATTATCAAACAAGAAGTACCAGGCGCCTATCCGACTAAAGATAATAAGATAAGACCAAGTGAAATAGTAGGAATATTTTAATCACGACTTACGCCCTACCTACGATTACCACCTAACAGTCCTAGCAGGATCAATAAAACGGATGCGCCCGCTACTGCCTCTATCAGCTTATTGAGCCATCCTATGCCAGTGCCTAGATTAATATTGAATCTATCAAATAGAAATCCACCAATCATAGCACCTAAGATGCCTACGAATATGTTGACAATGATTCCTCTACCACCGCCACCTACTAGCTGACCAGCAATAAATCCAGCTACTGCTCCGAAAAGAATCAAATAAAGCCATGTTTCCATAATGAATTTGTTTATTTGTGAATAAATAAGAATTGATATATTATAAATCAATAATAGATAGCTTTTATCTAATACCTTAAAAGTACTCTAATTTTTGAGAAATCTAAAAAATGACCTTTTGAATACTAGAGGTTATGACTCAAAATGAAACCAAATAAAACTGATGTTAAACAGTTGTGTTTAACTAGTGACGATGATTGACAGCACCCAACCTACAAATGATTTAAGCACATCTCGAATTATGTTACCCATAGTGATAGGGGCCATGGTGCTGATTTATTTCATCGTCAGTAAAATCAATTTGCAAGATTTTATCAATATCAGCTGGAATGCTAAGATGATATTTTGGGTATGCCTAGCCGTGGTATTTCTCATCATCCGTCATCTTGCCTATGCTATGCGCTTACGCATACTTTCACAAGGCGTATTCAGTTGGCTCAAGTCTATTCAGCTTATATTTATCTGGGAGTTTAGCTCGGCTGTATCCCCTACTGCAGTTGGCGGATCTGCAGCAGCACTTTTCGTGTTGAGTAGAGAGAAAATATCTACGGCACGGGTAACTGCCATTGTGCTTTATACAGCAATCTTAGATACCATATTTTTTGTTGGCTCCCTTCCTATCTTATATATGTTGTATGGTGCATCTATCATACGCCCTGGACTGACGGATTTGGCTAATCTGGATGGCTGGGGCAAGTCATTCGTGTTAGCATATTGTTTCATGGCTATATATGGAATGTTCTTTTTCTATGGACTTTTCATGAAACCACAAGGAATAAAGAAGATCGCACTTTGGATCACCAGTTTAGGATGGCTCAAGCGTTGGCGTAAAAAGGCAGAGAAGCTAGGCGATGATTTCATAGTTGCCTCAAAAGAGTTATCGGCCAATGGATTCAGCTTTGGGCTTAAGGCTTTCCTTGCTACTGCTACTGCCTGGTCGTGTCGCTTCATATTATTGAATTGTCTAATCATCGCGTTTCAGCAGGACGTCTCTATTGATCTTTTTACGCAGGGAGCGCTATTTGGCAGGCTCGAAACCATGTTTGTCATTATGGCATTTAGCCCTACACCTGGGAGTGCTGGTGTAGCCGAAATACTATTTTACAGCTTTATCAATGACTATATCCCTAGTGAAACTACCGCCTCGGTAGTGGCGATTTTGTGGCGATTTCTCACCTACTACCTCTATATTCTCATCGGTGCGCTAGTGATTCCAGCATGGATAAGAAATCTAGTACGACGAAAGAAAACCTGATTTTTTCTAGTATCTTTGACCCGATGACTACTATAGACAAAGGCATTTACAAGACATTTGCTGACGCGAAAAAAACGGGTCATAAAAAGTTTGCTGTATTGATAGATCCCGATAAAGTACGGCTTGATAATATGCAGCAGGTCATTGATCAAGCCACCGAAGCACAGGTGGATTACTTCTTTATCGGAGGCAGCTTAGTCGTGAATAACATGCTGGATCACTGTTTAGAGAGTATCAAGAAGAAGTGCGATATCCCGATGGTACTTTTTCCTGGCAACTCGTTTCAGCTAAGTTATAAGGCGGACGCTATATTATTTCTTTCGCTTATTTCTGGCCGCAACGCAGAGCTGCTTATCGGCAAGCATGTCATCACGGCACCGTATCTGCGCGTGAGCCCATTAGAGATTTTATCCACAGGGTATATGCTTGTGGACGGCGGTGTATCCACTACAGTTTCCTATATGAGCAACACGCAACCTATCCCAGCGAACAAACCCGACGTGGCGATGTGTACCGCACTCGCAGGTCAGATGCTCGGCCTCAAAATGATCTATATGGACGCTGGAAGTGGAGCGGCCAATCCTATTTCTACAGAGATGATCGATGCGGTCAGCAGCACGGTGGATATTCCTTTGATAGTAGGTGGAGGCATCAGCACTCCCGAAAAAGCACTGGCAAATGTACAAGCAGGAGCAGATATAGTGGTGGTCGGCAACGCGCTGGAGAAAGATCCTAGCTTACTCAAAGACATTGCTCAGGCGGTTCACTCTCTGAATGGTCAGCAGACGGCTACCTAGAATATTACTTTGAATTATTATTTTTGCTTGGGGCCATCACGACCTCCGGCGTGACCACGCTCTCCATTCCTACCCCGCTGAAAAACGCGGGATACCACTACGATCCTTTGTCTCTACGTACTTCGTTTGTCGAGCTCGACCTTGACGGTCTCGCGGAGAAAAGGAAATAGAGTTTTAAAGGCATTTGATAATTAGTAACAAAATTGTTACCTAGGGATATTCAGAAGTAAGAGTAGATTACCGCAGAGCAGCTTGAATATCACTAGCCGTGGGTGTGACCGACTGATGCAAAGCAATCAAGATCCAGTGGATCTTGATAAGGAGGA
>ENA-ORXR01000788-ORXR01000788.1-marine-metagenome-genome-assembly--contig:-NODE-788-length-38674-cov-23.162292_pt1 | contig 38674 bp, 33 predicted proteins | sample MGYA00237866_ERZ511479 | MGnify/ENA metagenome assembly ERZ511479
CAAGTGGCTCGGTACTTTCCCGCGACGGCTAAAGTCGTCGGTACGAGGCAGATTAAAAATTTGTCCTGCACCCATTAATTTTCTTTGAAATTGTAATGAATTTTATACCTGCACATAATTAAACGAAAATTTGGCTTATCTTTTGTTTTTTAACCCGGTAAGAAACTTGCTAAAACAGACAAATCAAGGTGCATCCTTTTTGCTTCTCTCCAACGTCTAAATGGACAACTACCTCGCATACATTAATTTTATTTTACACATCATTAAAAATTATTATGTTAAAAAGGATTTTGATTTTATTTGCAGTAATATTAGTAATTGCTGCATGTAATAAACAAGCTGACCTGCTTGAAGACGACCTCCAATTATACAGTGAAGTAGATGAAAGAAGTTCTGACGACGACGCTGACGAGGACGATTCTGACGATGACACCGACGAGGATGATTCTGACGATGACACCGACGAAGATGATTCTGACGATGACGCTGACGAAGATGATTCGGATGATGACACCACTGACGAAGATGATTCTGATGATGACACTGATGAAGATGATTCTGACGACGACACTGACGAAGATGATTCGGATGATGACACCACTGATGAAGATGATTCTGACGATGATACGGATGAAGATGATTCTGACGATGACACGGACGAGGACGACTCTGACGATGACACTGATGAAGATGATTCGGATGATGACACTGACGAAGATGATTCGGACGACGATGCCGACGAAGATGATGGTATGTAATTAAAACTATCGACCATAAACCTGCTTCATATTCACGAATTACGAGGTGGAGTTAAATATTTAGCGGGGCTTCCATCTGTGGTTGCCTCGCTTTTTTTTTAAAAAAAACGTAGATTTATAGTCATGAATTGGTTGTTTCGAAGAATAGACATCAGTACACTCGTATTTTTTCGCATTGTATTTGGCTTATTGGCACTCTATGAAATAGTACATTTTATGGATGACGGTAGCCAATTTAAATGCCTGACGGGTAGTTCGGACTTTAATTTTACCTATTACGGTTTTGAGTGGGTAAAGCCGCTACCACCGGAAACAATGTATGCCTTGTGTTATTTCATGGTCGGGCTTTCGTTGCTGGTTATTATGGGGTATTTTTATCGGATAAGTGCATTTATATATGGATTAGGTTACACGTATATTTATCTGATTGAAAAGGCGTACTATCTAAATCATGGGTATTTATTTGCAATGCTGTGTTTTTTGATGTGTGTGCTGCCTGCCAATCGTGCCTTCTCTATAGATTCGCGGCTCAATCCTTCGATTCGGACACAATTGATACCATATTGGTCTGTTTTTCTGCTGCAGTTTTCGATGGGTGTCGTTTATTTTTATGGCGGTATTGCCAAACTCAACCCTGATTGGTTGCGCGGTATTCCGTTGGTGTATTGGCTCGATGGCAGTGCGGAAGAAATTCCGATTATCGGTCATATTCTTGATTTGGATTGGGTGGCTGTATTTATGAGTTATGGTGGTCTGTTGTTGGATTTGACGGCTGTATTTTTCCTTTCCAATAAACGTACACGCGGTATTTTTCTGATGTTTGTCATCTTTTTTCATGCCATGAATAAGCTGATATTTAGTATCGGCATTTTCCCTTACCTCTCTACTGGTTTGAGTTTGATGTATTTTTCGCCGGATTGGCCCCGTCGTTTATTACACCGCTTTTTCCCGAATTATATTGATGCAGAAGCTACTTTGGATACTACGGATGCTATGCCGTCAATCATTCCCCAAATCTGGAACAAACGCCTTGCGCTTGGTTTTATCGCTATTTTTTGTACCTATCATATTTTATTTCCATTAAGACATTTTTTGATAGAAGGACCTACGGATTGGACGGAAGAAGGGCATCGCTACTCGTGGCACATGATGTTGCGTACGAAAAAGGGCAAGGGTAGATTTACAGTGAAAATTCCTTCGGAAGACCGTGTTATCAAAATCAGCACAAAGGATTACCTGAACAAAAGACAACGCAAAAAACTGTTCACACATCCCGGTATGATACTCCAATTTGCTCATTTTCTGCGAGATAAATACCAGAAAAAAGGTTACGACGATGTAGAAGTTTATGCCAATGTAAAATCAAAATTCAATGGCAGAGGCTACAGCAATATTGTCGATAGAAATGTCGATTTGGCAAAAATAGCTTGTTGCCAACCAATGAGGCACGAAGATTGGATTATCATACGTGATGATGTATATACATATGAGCATCTGGAAGAAAAGAAAAAACAGCGTATTGAGGAGAAAAATGAGGAGATGATACAACCGGATTCAACCGTAGTCGACTCTATAAAGTAGTATGAAATACAAGGATATAAATTTCGATGAAAATGCCCTCATTTTGTTCGATGGCGAATGTATGTTTTGCAATAAAACCATTCAATTTATCTTGAACAATGATAAAAAAGAACGTTTCCTTTTTGCTGCCCTACAATCCGAAATTGGACAGTATGTCAGGGAGTGGCATTTTGGTGACAAGCCTGTACCGGATTCCATCATTTTGGTGGACAAACAAGGCGTTCACCTCAAATCAACTGCTGTTTTGAGGATATTCAAACACTGCGAAAGCACCTCATTTCTATCTCATTCGACAGGCTGGATGCCTACCTCTATACGCAATTTATTTTACGATACATTTGCTAAAAAACGCTATGCAATTTTCGGAAAATCAGATACTTGTATGCTTCCTGCGCCTGATGTACGCAAGCGATTTTTTATGTAAAAATTCCAAATTCCAAGCACTTTGAGTTTTGGAATTTGGTACTTGGAATTTGGTACTTGGTACTTGGAATTTGGTACTTGGAATTTGGAATTTGGTACTTGGAATTTCCCACTTGGTACTTGGAATTTGGTACTTGGTACTTGGAATTTGGTACTTGGAATTTCCCACTTGGTACTTGGAATTTGGAATTTGGTACTTGGAATTTGGTACTTGGAATTTCCCACTTGGTACTTGGAATTTGGTACTTAGAATTTCCCACTTATTCCTCATAATATGCCGCCAACATCACCTCATAATAAGGTTTTCGTTGTGATTTACTTTTTAGCCACACACTATAATTTAGTAATTCATTCGCGCCAATTTCAAAGTGCGTGTATGTACTGACAAATCGCTCTACTTTTTGATACGTACGCGAGGTCTTGAGTGCATCGGGTTTGTTGAGCATGTCTCGAAGAATTTCGAGAAATTGCTTCTGTTCTTCGTAGCCTTTTTGTGCTAATTCTTTCCTGTATTTTCGTCTTAATTCTTTATAGCGATGAATCGCATACTCGTAATCTTCGGTTTCGTAACGGAGCATAAGTTCTACGATACCGATATTGAGTTGCCACGGACGCGAGATGTCTTTATAATCCTTTGAGATGATTACATTGCCAATATATTCCAAGCTTTTATCTGCATTTTGGCAGTAATAATTTAACATAGAGAGGTTTAGATATAAGTAGAAGTAGCTCAATATCTTTTTGTAACGAGGTGAGTTGAGTAACGATTCGAGCATTTGGATAGCAACTTCCGGGGTTCTTTGGATGATGTTGACCATCATTTTGGATTGATAAAACAGCCACAAATATTTCTCCTGCAAAGGCGTAGTAGATTTATTGAGACTAGCTTCCAATTTATTAACGGACTGGGCGATTTTATCAATGGAGCGAAGCTTGGTGGAAGCGTTAGTTATCCAGATGAGCATAACAATTTTTTCTTCATGATTTTTTTTGATAAAAATATTGTCTCGCTCAAATTCCTTATAACTTCTCTCTAGGTACTCGCCTAGTGCCTCAAACTCTCTTTTCTGCAACAAAATATTTCGCGCACAACGATTGATTTTAAGCCGCAATTCGGAGGAAAGATTTTCATTATCAGTCAGCTGGATTTTTTGTTGGATTTGCTCCAAAGTCTCAATAACGCCCTCTTCTTTATTGGAAAAATTAGAACGATGTAATTGGTAGCTGATAGTTGCCAGCAAGCGTTCACTGTGTTGTACCTGTTCATATTTTACCTGTATTGCTTCTTTTCTCTCTAAATAAGGAGCAGGATTGAGTGCATAATTTAAGCTGCATAAGTGTATAAATTTATCATAAATAACATTCAGCAAATTATAGGCTTGATGCTTATTAGCGAGCTTTTCTGCTTCTTCCAGATAGTGCTGCGCCTCCTCATAAGCAGCACGCTGCAAAAAGATACTCGCTAATTTAATTTTATTTATGATGGTAAATTCTTCATCTTTTTCCAGATGAAAAGTAATCATGTTGTGTTCCAAATCATGTAAGAGCCTGTTTTTAAGCCTGTAATATGAATTGCGTCTTTTTTGTGGGAAAAATTGTTCGGTAAGCTTGGTGTCATATTCGTCAGGATTTTTGTAATACAAGGTGTCAAATAGTTCAACAGTTCTTTTTTCCTTGCCTTTCTGTAGATAATTAGCATTGAAAATTTTGTAATATCGAACCTCTTCTACGCGCATGCGTCGTATAAATTTTGTCAGTAAATATTTCATGTGTACAATTGACCTTGTAAGATTTTATTGCAAAAATACGCTCTTTATTATTAATTTTGCCGCATTTTACACTAATTGAGGAAACTATTATCAACTAAAATGAAGTAAGACATGAAAAAATCCAATTTATTCACCCTTCTATGCTGCTTGCTATTGTGCTGCTTTGGTATGGAAGTATATGCCCAAGGAAATAATACCCAACAATATAGTGATGACGAGTTTGAGTTTGAGTTTGAAATTGAATTGATATATGCTGATGATGCCGAAGGAGAAGATGATGAGGATAGTGATGACGATGATGAGGACGACGACAGTGATGACGATGATGAGGACGACGACAGTGATAGTGACGATGATGATGACAGTGAAGCAGAGGACGCATTAATTGGAGTTCAAATTAATGTCGAGAACTCTGGTGAATCTATTATCGATGCTAATATTTTTTTTAGAGCATACCTCTCTGATGAAACACCGGAAACTACTCCTGATACATACGATGCTCAAGAAATACTTTATTTGCTGGACTTACCTTTACAACCTGATGAATCAAGAGAGGTTTTCATAGACCTTTCCGAAGAAAAAGGAAGAGGGAGAGTCGTAATCGTGTGGCCCCTCATTGATGCAGATAAATCAGGAAAAGAAGACACTCCCTTCGCTACCATCATTATCCCGAAAACAGAAATATCAGACAAGATAACTATTGACAATTTTGCATCAATCAAGACATATCCCAACCCAACAATCGGTATTCTAAATATAGATATACCAAACGACATTTCCGTCAGCCAAATAATTATTTATAATGAGACGGGGCAGGCTATAAAGACTTTTGATGGAAATAAAAATGATGCAATCCAACTGGATTTAAGTGATTTACCACGAGGCGTGTATTTTGCTGCTATGAAGAATGAGCAAAAACAAACTATACACTACTCAAAAGTATTCATCCATAGATAATCCAAACAATCTATGTACATTTAGCAATTAGGCGGAGCAAAAGCTCCGCTTTTTGTTTTTTACAAAACTATTATTATTATGAAAAAAATTATTCATTCTATTTTGCTGGTGGCAGTAGCAGGCATGATGATGTACTCGTGCTCCACTAAAGTTGACCTTCCAACAGAAACTTATCTAAAGACAATCACCACATCTGATACGACTATTGTGGATTGTTTTACCCTATTGAGCGATGTTACTATATACACCGACAAAGACACGATTACAGTAACCTCTGACGGAGATTTTGATGAAGAGCTACTTGATTTGCTCATTGATATGGAACCCTTCAGCATCCAATTTCCGGTTGATATAGAGCTTGCCGATGGAAGTGCTTTGACACTCAATAATATGGACGATTTGATAGAGGTATTCACAGATTGTGGAGTCGATTTCGATGTCCATGAAGAAGGGGAGTCAGATGACGACGCAGACGAATCAGACGATGACACGGATGACGACGCAGATGAATCAGATGATGATACGGATGAGTCAGATGACGACGCGGATGAATCAGATGATGATACGGATGAATCAGACGATGACGCAGATGAATCAGATGATGATACGGATGACGACACAGATGAATCAGACGATGATACGGATGAGTCGGATGATGATACGGATGAATCAGATGACGACACAGATGAGTCAGACGACGATACAGACGAATCAGACGACGATACAGACGATTCGGATGATGACACAGACGAATCCGATGATGACACAGACGAATCCGATGATGACGCAGACGAATCGGATGATGATACGGATGAATCAGATGATGACACGGATGAGTCAGACGACGATACAGACGAATCCGATGATGACACGGATGAGTCAGACGATGATGCAGATGAGTCAGATGATGACACGGACGAATCAGACGATGATACGGATGAATCAGACGACGACGCAGACGAATCCGATGACGACACGGACGATTCAGATGATGATTCGGACGACGACACAGACGATTCAGACGGCAATTAACAAATATTTTTATTTATTGGAAAAGCTGTATCGGAGTTTGCTTCGGTGCAGCTTTTTTTTGTGATAGGTAAAAATAAAAAAAGTAGCATCCTGCGATTACCGCGAACAGACGCTACTTATTGAAACTCAAATCTTTTTTTATAGAGAAAAAGTAGCACCCATAGAAAACCAAAAAACACAGATGCCACTAACAATGAAACCAAATGAAAAAAGGTAATTTAGGGGGAAAAGAAAAAGCAGCGTCCGCTGAATTGAGCACACGGACGCCGCCAAAACCAAATGAAGTGTCTTTTGACACATTACCGACAGTGTCCCTTCAACCTGTCAGATATGAAAAAAACTTCCTGTATTTTTTCTTCCGACAAAGATAAATGAGGGCTAGTATATATTTGTGAATTTATTGTGCTATAAGTTACAAGGTTGTTCTGTTCTTTTTTATTTGTGTATTGTGTGTTGAAATAATTTTAATTACAAGGTTAAAATACCTTTGCTGATGTAATAAGTAAAAGAGCTTACATGTTTTAGTGAACATTTAACTCTATATCTGTATTCATATTAATGTCGGTGAAAGATATATTTCTCAAGTTTGGTTTATAAACCCAACTATTTCCGACAATAAGATATAAGCTCAATTCAAACTGTGTCATTTTCGTATAGCTACGTTTAGTTAAACATGCACACACTCTTTGTAAATTACAAAAACGTATAATGCTTTTTATGTACAATAATTTGATAATGTGAGAATTGCAGCTTGAAATTACACTTTTGCACTTCATTATCTCATCGGATTTGGAAGATAGCGCAATTCCATAACCTACATAATTAGACTTTTTGTTTTTCAAAGACAGCAAAGTTTTTTCATGTATCTCTTTTCGTGTTTTTATGTCAAAAATGCGGCTATCTATCATGCTTTTAAAACGTCGAGTCAATTGTTTGTGGATATAGTCATTCATGTTGCCTTTCTATTTATTATGTCACAAAAATAGACCTAATGAGTATTATTTGCTTGTTTAAAAAGATAAATAAATTACATGGTTAAATTGTATTTATATTGAAAAGTAATACGAGAATTGGCTTGTAAGTAACGAGTAAACTTATTATTTACCTCGTTACTAAATGCCTTTTTTCGGACAAAAAATATGACAGTACTTGAAAAAATACGACAACCTTAATACTGTTTTTTGGAATACCTTTTGACATTTGAAACATACAATTACAATTCACTCATTCAAAATTCACTCATTATATATGCGTTCTATTCTCATACTAATCATTGCTTGTTGCACACTTACTAATTTGTCGGCACAAGACTATCACACCCGAAAAACTGCACCCAAAAAAGCCCTCAAACACTACAAAAAAGCCCAACAATACACTTACGCTAAAGACTATACAAAGGCAGTAAAATTCTTTGAAAAAGCGGTCAAGGTGACGCCCAATTTCATTGATGCCCACTTGCTACTTGCCGATTCATACGCTGTATTGGGCAATCGCGACAAAGCCGCAGCAGGTTTTGAGAAAGTGGTGAGCCTCGACCCTGATTACAGACCTAAAATCTACTACGCATGGGGCATATTGGAACGCCAGCACAAAAATTACGATGCTGCTGCCGACAAATTCGAGCGATTTCTCACCTATCCGCAAAAGTCCGACGAACTCAAGCAGAAAGTCGAAACCCTTATCAAAGACAGTCGGTTTGCTGCCGTAGCTACTCAAAATCCTGTCCCATTTGACCCCGTAAATATGGGCGCAAATATCAACTCAAATTGGATGGAATATTCACCATCTATTACCGTTGATGGGCAGCGAATTATCTACACGGTACGCATACGCGGACAGGAGGATTTTTACATTGCAGAAAAAGAAAACGGCGAATGGAAAGTCCGCGAGGGTTTGGGAGAACCCATCAATACGATGGACAACGAAGGCGCACAAAGCATCTCTGCCGACGGGCGATTCCTCGTCTATACCGCTTGCAATCGCGAAGGTGATTTGGGGTCTTGTGATTTGTATTTTTCGGAATTAAAAAATGATAATTGGACAGCACCGATAAATATTGGCGAACCTATCAACAGCAGTGATTGGGAGTCGCAACCTTCCATTTCTGCTAATGCGGATGAATTATATTTTACGAGTAGTCGCAGTGGCGGCAAAGGCAAAAAAGACATCTGGTTGAGCCGTCGAAATGCTGACGGTACTTGGTCTGAACCCGAAAGCCTCGGCGAAAACGTCAATACCTCCGGTACAGATATTTCCCCATTTATTCACCCTGACGGACGCACTTTATATTTCGTTTCGGATGGGCATCCGGGCATGGGCAAATCAGACATTTACCTCTCGCGCCGACAAGCGGACGGCACTTGGGGCAAAGCCGAAAATCTCGGTTATCCGATTAATACCGAAGAAAAAGAATTTAGCCTCATCGTCAGCACCGATGGCAAAACGGCTTACTTTGCTTCCGACCGTGAAAATGGTTTGGGCAAAACGGATTTGTACCAATTTGACCTTCATGCGGACGCGCGTCCTACGCCCGTTACCTATGCAAAAGCCACCGTTTTTGATGCCGAAACACGCCAAGCAATTCCGGCTAATGTCGAACTCATCGACCTTGCCACAGGTAGCACACACACCAAGTCGGCTACGGATGAAAAAGGCGAATTTCTCGTCGTACTACCAAGCGGTACAGATTTCGCCCTGAATGTCAACAAACAAGGCTATCTGTTTCATTCTGAGAACTTTGCATTAAAAGAAAAAAACACATTGGACGAGCCGTATTTGTTGGAAATTTATTTACAAAAAATAAAAGAAACACCCATCGTCACCACCCAACAACCCGACAACTCATCAACTCCAGAACTCGTCAAATCAAAACCCGTTATCCTACGAAATGTATTTTTTGAAACAGGTTCGGCTGATTTAAAAAATACTTCACAATCGGAACTCAATCGCCTCAAAGATTTACTCAATGAAAACCCAAATATCTACATACAAATCAACGGTCACACCGACAACGTAGGCGCAGCATCTGACAACCTAAGTCTCTCCGAAAATCGCGCAAAAGCCGTTTTTAATTATCTCGTAAAAGCAGGTATTTCCTCAACACGCCTCAGCACACGCGGGTACGGCGAAACTCAAGCTATCGACACCAATGACACGCCCGAAGGCAGAGCCAATAATCGTAGAACGGAGTTTGTGATTGTGGAATGAGGTAGCGTAACGCCTCCGGCTTGCGTTTCACGTTAATTTGGAATTTGCAAAAATGATAAATATTTCTTATTTTTGTTTAATAACAATTAATGTTTACTGAAAATGAACAAAATTAAAAAAGCAGATATTCTGGATAAAGCTAAGTTGACTTTGGAAGATGTATTCAAAGATGAGTTGACTTTATTGGATAAAAATTGGATAGCAAATGGCGATACAGGCATTGACGGTCATTTACTGTTTAATGGTGTCGAATTTCCATTTATTGCCTTTACACAAGCTACAACGGGTAAGGTAGTAAAGTCTGTCAAGAAATTTCCCAAAGAAAAGAATATCCTCTTTATGTTGGATTATGCCAAACCCGAAATGATTCATTTTTTCAGGCAAAATAACCTCTTTTTTGTCGATACCGCAGGGAACTGCCATATCAATTTACCGAATTTCAAAATATTCATTCAAGGAGAAAAAGATAGATATGGCAAATTGCCCGATACTAAAATCGCTTTCCAAAAAACAGGCTTAAAATTAATCTATCAACTACTAATAGAACCTGAATTGGCGAGTGAAAATTATCGTACAATCGCCTCTAAAACAGGCGTTTCACTTGCATCTGTGAATAATATTTTTGAGGAGTTGAAAGAAGATAATTTTATTATTGAAGTTAATCATAAAAAAAGAAACTTGTATAATGTTGAGCGTTTGGTGACGAAGTGGGCAGTTGGTTATGGAGAGATATTGCGTCCTAAAATTCATCGTGGTTATTTTCGTTCTTTAAGCTCTGATTTAGAAACACTTATCTTTTCAGATACGGAAAATGAAATATATTTTGGTGGACAGCTTGGTACACGTTATCTAGAGAATGGATTAACAGGAACAGAACCCATAATATTTTCTAATCTCCGTTTGCGTGAAATGGTAGAAAAATATAAAATAGTTCCGATTGGCGCATCACAAAATCATCCACAGGAACGTATAGAGATTTTAGAAGTTTTTTGGAATACAGTGGAATCTAACGGGAATAATTCAAACAAAAAAATAAAAAACACAGTCGATCCTATTCTCATTTATGCTGATTTGATGATGTCTATCAATTTCAGAAGCATAGATACTGCTAATAATATACTTCAACATGAAATTCGAGATAAATTCATCGGATATAAACTTTCGTGGTAGAAATTTTATTGCCTTTTTTGAAAACATCAATAAAGCCTGTAACTACTTCGGAATCAGTTATTTCGTTGTTGGTGCATTTGCTCGGGATATTATTCTGAAAAATATATTTAACCAAGCAACAGGACTTGATACGCAAGATATTGACATTGCTATTCGGTTAGATAATTGGGGGAATTATCAACGATTTATCGACTATCTGAAAACAAATTGTGGCTTTAGTGAGGGCAGAAATACGTACACATTTATCTCTCCTGAAGGTGTACTGACTGACATATTGGCTTATGGAGAAATAGAAGTGGAAAGGAGCATTAGTTTTCCTCCGGATTTCAGGAAAGTGATTAATATGTTTGGCTTTCAGGAAGTGAGCGATGCGTGTGTACAGATACGATTCGACGGAAAAATTGACCTCAAAATAGTTTCCACGGAAGGTATCGCTATCCTCAAATTCATTGCATGGAAAGACCGCGAACCAGCAAGAGTTTCTGAAAAACACACGAACGATATCGGGCTGATTATAAATGCTTATTTTGATGCAAAGGTCAGTGAATTTGCAGTTGAATTTTCAGATTTATTTTCTGATGTAGATGATGATGATTTTGATGCAACCCTTTGTGGTACAAGAGCTTTGGGGCGACGTATGCGGCAACTCAGCAATAGTTCAAATCCATTAGTAGATGAATTGACTCAATTATTCTCATATATTTTGAAGGATAAAGACAACTCACTTTTTGTGAAACAGTTAGCTACTTTTATGCGCTATGAGGATGAATTTGCTTATCGAACAGTCGAAGCACTTGCACAAGGTTTTCAAGAATTTCAATCGTAGCGTAACGCCTCCGGCTTGCGTTTCACGTTAATTTGGAATTTACCGGAAGATTTTATCCACAAAAAAAACTCGCCTTGCATTTCCAAAATGCAAGGCGAGTTTTTTAGCTTAATCCAATCAAAAATCACTCAATCAAAAATCCACAAGTCTCTGCCGTTCCCGATTCACCGTCAACTTAGTCACATCAGGGCGCGAATAATGCCCAACAGGGTCAAAATTCTGCCGTTCTTCCAACACTCGATTAAAATCTATTTCACTCATAATCAACTCTTCACGCCCGACCACAGGCTCCACCACCCACGACCCATCCGGCGCAGCGATACACGAACCACCATCGGAGAGTACAGGCGGCGCATGTTCCAAAATCAAATCTAAATGCGGTGTGTTTTTCGGAAAATCTTCCACGCGCATCAGCCCCGAAACTGACACCGAAAATGACCGACCTTCCTTAGCGATGTGTCGCGTCAGGTCTTCCGTATTGCGAAGTGCACCGGGCCACACAGCGATATGCAAATTTTCGCCCATGCCATACAAAGCCGCCCGCGAAAGCGGCATCCAATTTTCCCAACAATTCAAACCACCCACCGTAAACGCCTTCAAGGGATGCACTCGAAGCCCATGCCCATCGCCCGGCGACCAAGTGAGTCGCTCCTCATAAGTCGGCTGCAATTTGCGATGTATGGATTGGATAATTCCTTGATTATCAATATAAATCAACGAGCAATACAAACTATGTCCGCCTCGGTCGGCAGCCCGTTCAATCGTACCGAGATAGATGGCGAGTTGGTGTTCCCGCGCCTTCGCGCATATCGCATCCAAATCCCCCGCTTCCGGCTGAATGGCATTGCGGATATAATGCGCGTGTATTTCCTTTTGCACTTTCGAGTTAAATTCCGCCCCACCCGTCAGCGACAACCAAAACGGATATCCGGGCAATAATGCCTCGCCAAACACGACCAACTCTGCTCCCGCAGATCCGGCTTGGTCAATGTAGTCGATGATTTTTTCAGTTGTCTTTGCCTTGTCGAGCCAGACGGGGGCGATTTGGGCGAGGGCGATTTGGAGGGTGTGGTTCATTGTATTTTTGATTTTTGATTGAGTGATTTTTGATTGTATAAATTAGCGAAATTCAACCAAAAATCAAAAATCACTCAATCGAAAATATTTGTTCTATCCACTACACTCGCGGCTTCTTCCACCCATTATGATAAGTCGCATTAATGAGTTCATTCGCCTGTTTATTATCTTTAAATTGCTTCGCTTCGTCGTCCCAATAAATTTTCTGTCCGGTTTTGAAGGCGATATTGCCCATTTGAGCGCATATCGCTGCCGAACTGCCCGACCAGATATTCGTAGCCAACACATCTGAATCGTTTTTATCAATAGCTTGGATAAAATTTTTCGTGTGTAAATCAAGGTAGCTCACATCATCAGGACGTGCATAGTTTTCGATGGCTTCCATCTTCGAATCGCCCCAACCGGAGTAGCCCTGCTGTTCGCGCTCGACCATGACGCGATAGCCGTCGCGGTTGACCATAAGCGTGCCGTTATTGCCGATAAATGCGATGCCTTCGCGCTCACCGTAAGGTCCGTTGTCGATACCAACGGCGTGTTCCCATAGCAAGTTGAAATCCTTAAATTCAAAGACGGCTTGCAGCGTATCCGGCGTCTCGGAAGGGTCGTCGGGATAGGCAAATTTGCCGCCCGAAGCCATCACAGACACAGGCGTATCCGCGCCCATCGCGTATAGTGCGATGTCGAGTTCGTGTACGCCCCAATCGGTCATCAAGCCGCCTGCGTAATCCCAAAACCACCTGAAAGTGAAGTGAAAACGGTTGGGATTAAACGGACGTTTGGGGGCAGGACCGAGCCACATATCGTAGTCCACACCCTTCGGCACGGGCGCGTCCGGCAGGTTCTCCATAGGACGCAACCAACCCTGATACGCCCAACATTTGACCAAGCGAATATTGCCCAAAACCCCTGATCGCACCACCTTCAAAGCATCCGCATAATGCGTTCCGCTACGCTGCCACTGCCCGACCTGTACGATTTTGCCGGACTTCCGCACCGCATCTTTCATGATGTAACATTCCTCAATCGAATTGGCTATCGGCTTTTCGACATAGGCGTGTTTTCCGGCATCGACGGCATCGACCAGCATCTTGCAATGCCAGTGGTCGGGCGTACCAATGACGACCAAATCAAGGTCTTTTTTACCCAATAATTTACGATAGTCTTTATATGTTTTAACCTTATTATCACGCAATTCGGCGTAGCTTTTCTTTCGTTCTGCCAATACGCTTTTATCGACATCGCACATGCCTATCAACTCCGTTCCGGGTATTTTAAGCAAGGAATGAGTGTCTGCCCAACCCATGCCTTTCGCGCCGATGAGTCCGATATTGATACGGTCATTCGCGCCCAATATACGCGCGTAGCTGCTGGCAGGAAACGCTAATGCGCCCATGCTTAATGCGGTATTTCTGATAAATTTTCTTCTTTTCATATCCAATGAATGAGTGAATGAATTTTGAATGAATGAATCATTTTAATGCGACAATGCTGTAATGCGTTAATACGACAATGATTTTGATTGTGTTTTTATAATTAAAAATAATATTAGTAAAATTTATAATAAAACAAAAACACCATTTTGAACGTGTAGAGAAAATTCATGAATTTTCTCTACACGTTCATTCGCCGTCAGGCTGACAGCGTTACACGTCGCAAATGTCGATGGATTCTCTAAGGGAATCAATCGGATTTTCATAGGTCGGAATAAATTCTTGCGCTACGTAACCCTTGAATCCTGTTTTGAGAATCGCCTTCATGATAGCAGGGTAATTAAGCTCTTGTGTATCGTTGATTTCGTTGCGTCCGGGTACGCCTGCGGTGTGGTAATGAGCGAAATACGGATGGGAATCTTGTATGGTGCGTATGATGTCGCCTTCGTTGATTTGCATGTGGTAAATGTCGTAGAGGAGTTTGAAATTTTCGCTGCCGAGTCTATCGCAGAGCGCGATGCCCCACGGCGTGTTGTCGCACATGTAATCGGGGTGGTCTATTTTTGAGTTGAAAAGTTCCATGATGATGGTGACGCCGTTTTCTTCGGCGAGGGGCATGATGGTATTCAAGCCTTTGACACAGTTTTTTAGCCCGACCTCATCGTCCATCCCACGCCGATTGCCACTGAAACAGATGAGGTTTTTGTAACCTGCTGCGGCGACTTTGGGTATCATTTCCGTGTAGTTTTTGACGAGTTGTTCGTGAAATTTTGGTTCGTTCCAACCATCTACGAGGTTGATTTCTGCGCCATTGCACATGGAGCAGTCGATGTTGTGTTTTTTGAGCAATTCCCAATCGTCCGGCCCGACCAAATCAATGGCAGGAATGCCTACATCTTTGAGTATGGGTAGAAATTCTTCGAGCGGATATTTGCCGAAACACCAACGACTGACGGAGTGGCGGATGTTGCCTTTGCGTACTGTGGGTTCGGGTGTGGGTGTGCTGTCGGTCATGGTAGTGGAGGCGGTAGTCGCGCAGCCTGTGGCAGTGAGCATTGTGCCTGTAGTTAGGGCTGCTGAATTTTGTATAAATGTTCTGCGTTTCATAGTTAATAATGAGTGAGACGTAACATAGACATTCTTGTCTGTACTTCACGCAGTACGGACAGGAATGTCCGTGTTACGATGAAAAATTTTGCATTGATATTAGACTTTATTCAGAAAAATTTTGTATGCAGCTAACTTTGTATTTTTCCGATACTCTTCCCCTATTTTTCGCTCTCCCGATAGCTATCGGGATAGGGTATGCGGCTCAAAATGAGGCTCGATTATCGAAAAAATACAAAAGTTCCATGCATACAAAATATTCCTAAATAAAGTCTATTAAAAAGGGGGAGAAAATATAGTTTTATCAAAGTTATGAAAAATATTTGTTTGCAAGTAAGTGAAGGGAAGATATTTTTTTGGATTTTAGAACACAATAAGATATGGCGTGAAATTCACGTTTAGTATCAATGGATTGCTTTATGAAGGGCAAAAGATTAGTTGCCCGATGATGAGGGCAAAAGCCTTGCACTTGATGAAACAATGATAATCAGATGTTTAAGCTGATTGTCGTATTATCTTGTTAACCCTGAAAAATTGAGGTTGAAGTTGAGGTTGAAGTTGAAATTGGATAGGTTTCACGCTTCCTCTCCACCATTCTCTTTCTCCCACTCCTTCAAATCCCGATTCACCGCGATAGCCGCGTTCAATTCAAAACCAATCAAGAGAATCAGTGAATTAAGATTCAACCAAATCATCACCACAATCAAGGTGCCGAGCGAGCCATATACCTGATTGTATCTGTCAAATTCATTTACAAAAAAAGAAAAACCTACGGAAGTGAGTACACACAAGAGCGTAGCTACCGTAGCACCGGGCGAGATAAAAGGAAACTTACGCCTAGTCGAAACTCCTAGGCGATAAATCATCGAAATAGCCGTATAAAACAGCAGTAAAATCACCAACCAACGCAGTGCTGTCACCGCGATATAGGCAAACCTGTCGGCGTTAATCAAGTCCAAGCCGTGTTGGATAATTTTCCCACCAAAAACGACCAATACAAAGGAAGCTAAGAGCAAGACAAATAAAACAATTAATATTTCAAAAGCAGCTAATCGTTGTCGCAGGACATTCCGCCTTACAAAGGTAGCATGATGGCTTTTCTGGAAAGTATGCATCATACTATAAACTCCTGATGATGAGAACCATATCGCCAAAATAAAACCCAAAGACAGCACCCCGCCGCGCGGAATATTCACAAGGTCGGCAACGGTTTCCTCGAATAGACTGTATGCGTTTTGAGGCAGCAGATCTTTGACGAAGTAAAGGATAGCAGAATCCAGATTCGGGATAGGAATATAGGGCAATAAGGAAAACAAAAAGATAATCGACGGAAAGAGTGCCAACATAAAACTAAAGGCAATCGAACGCGAACGAACCGGGAGTTTATTGCGGCGTATTTCGTTGTAAATGAAGGCACTAATGTCGTAAATCGGTATCCCATCGAAGCCTGGTAGGGTAGTAGTCTTCGTCCATTCGGTCAGCCACTTAAAAAGCGGTTGTTCCGTTATGAAATCGACGATATGTTCAAACCATTTTTTTGTCACCACAGCGTAATGGCAACTTCAGTCGCCAATTTTATATACTTCAATTAAGAACTTGGCGATTGAAGTCGCCGTTACAGGAAATTCGGTCGCAATACCTCCAAAAGCGACTCCGGCGCGTGGCTTGTTTTCATCGTCTTAGCATCCACGAAAGCGAGTCTGACCTCTCCGGCATTGGCGAGTTTCCCATTTTCCAACAAAACTTCCATATAAAAAGTTACAGTCTTGCCGGGCAATTTTTTCACTGTCGCCCGTATCGTAATCAACTCATCGTACTGCGGCGCACGCAAAAAACGTATCCGAATCGACGCCACCGGACACATCACGCCTTCCTCTTCCAGCCGCTTGTACGGAAAGCTTACCGAGCGCAAAAATTCTGCCCGTCCAATCTCATAATAACGCGGATAATGCCCGTAATAAACGTAGCCCATCTGGTCAACATCGGCATAACGGACGCGGATTTGGTGTTCGTGAGACATCATAATACAATGCTTAAATGATGAAATGCTTTAATGCTACAATGTTTTCAATGAGTGAATGAGCGAATTTTGAATGAGTGAATATTTTTAATACATTAATATTATAATGAGATAATGAAAAAGCAATTGTAGCATTATTTATTTATTTATTTATTTATTTATTCACTCATTCGCTCATTCAAAATTCACTCATTATTCCCCGAAAATACTCTGCGGACTTGAGCAAACGACTACCATACCACGAAAACATTTCTCCATCTACAATCATCACTTTCGCATTGGGGCAAGCCGTTTGAAATTCTTCTAAATGTTTGGTTTTAAAGGGATAAGGTTCGGAAGAAAGTAGAATGACTTCGGGTTGTAATGCTCGCAGTTCTTCTAAATCGGTGGTCGGATAACGCGATTTCTCTTGATACACATTCGTGAAACCCGCTACACGCATCATCTCGTCGATAAAGGTATTTTTTGCAGCAACCATATATGGTTTTTTCCAGATGAAATACGCGGCGCGTTTTGTTTTTGTGTAAATGTTTTTTTGAAAACTTTCTTGTAAACGATGAATTAGATGAGTCGCTTCGGCTTCCTTTTGAATGAGTTTGCCGACCATTTGTATCATTTGCAGCGCATCTTTCAGCGTCACTATATCACTCATCCAAACGGGGTATTGGGTAGCGAGTTGTTCGATTTGAGCTTGTTCGTTTTCTTCTTTATTGCCTATGATAAGGTCGGGATTTAATGCGGCGATTTTGTCGAAATGAAATTGTTTGGTGCCGCCTATTTTTACCTTTTCTTTGACTTTTTCTTTTGGGTGAATGCAAAACTTCGTCACACCCACCACTTCCTCATCCAAGCCCAAATCGAATAGGAGTTCCGTTTGAGAAGGGACGAGGGAGATGATGCGTTTTGGGTGTGTGGGAACGCGAACTTCGCGTTCCATTTGGTCACGAACTAAGTTTAAGTTTAAGTTCAAGTCTAAGTCTAAGTTTAAAATGAAATTTTCGCACAGCGAAAATCAAAAAACGTCAGCACATCAGCACACCCACACGTTAGCACACATCTACATCGCTTGTATAATATCATACTTCGTAATCACATACATCAACCCCGCCTTATCCTGTGCCACCACAGCCGGAATTTGCTTATTGATATACTGTCTTAAACGACTGCAAGGCACATCAGTTTTCACCATCGGGAAGGGTTCATTCATAATCGCTTCCACTTGTTTTTCGGTATTATTCATGGGGTTTTCGAGAATATAATTGAGGATAGAAGTCTCTGTCACTGAGCCGACTATCGAACCATTATCCATCACAGGCATTTGCGAGATGTCGTTTTCCTTCATCATATTCATCACGCTGCGGACGGTTTCGGTTTTTTGTATCGAATAGAATGTTTTATCGTGTTTTTTCGAAATCAAATCACCCACATTCAATTCATCGTCGAGGAAGCCGCGCTCACGCATCCAATCATCATTAAAAATCTTCGCCACATAACGGCTACCATGATCGTGAAACAGCACGACCACCACATCCGTCGGCTTCAATCTATCTGCCAATTGAATCACACCACCGATAGCCGAACCCGCCGAATTACCGACCAACATTCCTTCTTCACGCGCCAGTTTGCGGGTATAAACAGCCGCGTCTTTATCGGTTACTTTTTCAAAATAATCAATCAACTCAAAGTCCACATTTTTCGGCAAAATATCTTCTCCGATACCTTCAGTTACATATGGATAAATTTCTTTTTCGTCAAAAACACCTGTCTCATGGTACTTTTTAAATACCGAACCATAAGTATCAATTCCCCAAATTTGTATATCAGGATTTTTCTCTTTCAAGTACTTTCCGACACCTGAAATCGTACCGCCCGTACCTACACCAACCACGAAATGCGTGATTTTTCCTTCCGTCTGTTCCCAAATTTCCGGTCCTGTACTTTCGTAGTGTGCAGTGCGATTCGAGAGATTATCATACTGATTGCACCAGAAAGAATTGGGTATTTCTTTACTCAATTTTTCGGCTATCGAATAGTAGGAGCGCGGGTCGTCCGGCATTACATTCGTCGGACACACAATCACTTCAGCACCAACGGCTTTAAGGATATCGACCTTCTCTTTCGACTGCTTATCCGTTGTCGTAAAAATACATTTATAACCCTTCACAACACTCGCTATCGCCAAGCCCATACCTGTGTTGCCGGAAGTACATTCGATGATAGTACCGCCCGGTTTGATGTCGCCGCGAGCCTCCGCATCTTCAATCATTTTGAGTGCCATACGGTCTTTGACCGAGTTGCCGGGATTCGGCGTTTCGAGCTTCGCCAATATTGTAGCATCTATACCTTCTACGATTTTATTGAGTTTGATAAGCGGGGTGTTGCCGATAGTTTCGAGTATATTTTTATAATACATTTTTATTGTATAAATATTTTTAGTTATTTGTAGTGTAATGTTTTTATTTTGCCCTAACTTATGACTAAACTAACTCGAAACGAGATGGAAGCATCGTTCTACGTCATTTCAAATAAGAAAGTTTTACATGAAATTTCGGGTCAATCGCGCCAAGCACTCTTGCTACGTCCGGCGATACGACGACTTTTACGTTGTAGCCATGCACTGCTGACGAGACGCGCCCGATTACACGTGCAAAGATAGTTCGATTATTCATTGGATTGGTTATTTTTACAATAGAATTTTCAGGAGCTTTGTTGTGTGAGCAGTACAATTTCGCACCAACGGACATATCCGTTTTGTATTGCCAGAAAGCGATACCGTTTTCGTCACGTTCGGTACGGGTGACACTTTGGGCAAGATAGCGTTCTCCGAGTCGGTCACTTGCTTCCATCGCCGGGGCAAATTCGCCTGTATATTTGGGCTTCACATCGGTGAGCCCATACACGCTAATCCAGCCAATCAAGACGGTGTCGCCGGGACTGATAGCATTGTTTTTGATGTCGGGATTGTGGATAGAAAAGAGTTGTGGTGTCGTATTAAAATAGGTGCGGGAGATACGATATACCGTTTCTCCCGGTTGCACACGATAGCATACAGGTACATTGAGCTTGTCATTGAACTTGCTGTCTTTCAGGCGTTTAATGGCGCGGGTAGGAATGGGAATTTTGAGATGTTGCCCCAATGAAAGCGGTGCAGTTTTTACTACAGGATTGTGATAATATATCATCTCCTGACTGACACCATAGTATTTGCTGAGGGCATAGAGCGTATGTCCTTTTTCGATAATATGCGTAATCGTTTGCTCGCCATCAGGACTAATTTCGATCATTAGCGTATCTTGTGGCGTGAGCAGTTGGTAAACTCTGTGGGGTGGGGTAGGGAGTGCTTGGGCAAAAGCCGCCACAGCACAGATAAGTAAACAAAACAGGGCTGAAATTTTCATGATTTTTGATTCAGTGATTTTTGATTTTTGATTTGGTGAATGTCGTAATTTTTGATTGAAAACGAAGATAATCATATTCTTTTGTATTCAAAAATCATGTCAATTGGAAAATCAAATCCCAAACACCACATCCGAAATTCCAAATTCCAAGCACCAAATTCCAATTTAAATGTGTCTTATATAGTCAATGTCTTCGCCAGATTGAGAATGTTTAAATGAAATAATTATCAACTCTCAATTATCAATTTTTCATTTGGTATATATTTTTTGAAAATAACAAACCATGCAGTACAAAATATCAAAATCAAACAAACAACTAAAAGGTGAAATCACCTTGGACGGGTCCAAAAGTATCAGCAATCGCGCCTTGATTATTCGGGCTTTATCGGGTTTGGATTTTCCGATTTATGGACTGGGCGATTCGCAAGATACTCAGACACTTATACGGCTTTTGAGTAGTGATGAAGAAGTGTTGGATGTAGGACCTGCGGGGACGACTTTTCGTTTTTTGACGGCATATCTTGCTATGCAGGAAGGAACGAAGACGCTGACTGGTTCGGCGCGAATGAAGCAGCGACCGATTGGTATTTTGGTGGATTGTTTGCGCGAATTGGGCGCAAATATTGAATACGAAGAAAAAGATGGCTATCCGCCTCTGAAAATCCATTCACCGCATCCCTTTAAATCTAATGCTCATATCAACATTCCGGCTACGGTCAGCAGTCAATATATTTCTGCTTTACTGATGATTGCGCCTTGTTTGTCGGGGGGGCTGCGTTTGCAATTGGAGGGGGAAGTGGTGTCGCGTCCATACATCGAAATGACGCTACGCACGATGGCAAATTTCGGGATTGAACATACTTGGGAAGGCGATACCATTCACATTGACGAGCAAGCCTATCAAGCTAAAGAATTTACAGTAGAAGCCGATTGGTCGGCGGCTTCGTATTACTACGCATTGGCAGCTTTTTCGGATGATACGGAATTGTATCTCAATGGTTTACACAAAGAAAGCTGGCAAGCAGATGCCGCTATTGTACAGATTATGGAGCAGTTTGGGGTACAGACCAATTTTACGGAAAAAGGCGTCCATTTAACTAAAAAAAATACCGCGATTACTCGTTTTAATTATAATTTTTTGAATTGCCCCGACATCGCACAAACCCTTGCGGTGATATGCGCCGGACAGCGTTGCGCCGCCCAACTCGAAGGACTTCAAACCCTTAAAATCAAAGAAACCGACCGTATAGAAGCTCTTACTACGGAATTGAAAAAAATCAATATCGAAGCAGAAGAAATCAACGAAAATATACTACAAATCCATTCATCAACTCCACAACTCATCAACTCCACAACTCATCAAACCCCAACTTTCGATACCTACCACGACCATCGAATGGCAATGATTTTTGCGACACTCGCCTTAGTCGTTGGTGAAGTGGTGATAGATGACCCGCTTGTGGTGGGCAAGTCGTATCCGGCATTTTGGGAGGACTTGAAGAAGTTGGGGTTTCGAGTTTCGAGTTTCGAGTAGCGAGTATGGCTTACGAATTATTTTTTTCGCAAAGCGAAAAACTCGCTACTCGCTACTCGCTACTCGCTACTCGAAACCCCTCCGTCCACGAACCTTGTAAAGTACTCGGTTCGTCAATAGCTTTCAGTCGTTGAACAAAGTCTTTTCGGGAAATAGCTTCTGCTCCGAGACTGATGAGGTGGGCTGTACCTTGCTGACAGTCAATGAGATCAAAGCCTCGTTCTTTGAGTTGTTGTACCAAATGAATGAAGCCTGTTTTGGAGGCATTGCTGACTTTGGCAAACATAGATTCTCCGAAAAAGAACTTACCTAAAGACACGCCATACAATCCGCCCACAAGTTCTCCTTCTTGCCAGACTTCCACGGAGTGGGCAAAACCCGCTTTGTGCAAATCAGAATAAGCTTTGAGCATATCTTCTGTAATCCAAGTGCCATATTGACCATTGCGGCGTGTGTCACGACAGGCACTAATTACCGCCTCGAATTCAGTGTCGTAAGTGACCTCAAAAATCTCATCCCGCAAGACCTTCCGCATACTTTTGGAAACTTTCAATTTGTCGGGAAAAATAACATAGCGCGGATTGGGCGACCACCATAGAATGGGTTCGTGTTCATTGAACCACGGGAAAATCCCCATACGATACGCCAATATCAGACGATTGACGGACAGATCGCCGCCGATAGCCAATATGCCGTCATTCCACGCATAATTTGGGTCGGGAAACCATAATGAATCGTCTAATTGATATACAGGCATAATTCTGTGGCTCACAAATTCGTTAGTTAGAACCTTTAACGAGTATAATTAACGAGAAAATAAGCCAATAGTTTTTGAATTTTTAATTTGATAATTTAAATAAATTATCATATATTTAGTGCGTAAGTTTGAATGTACATTATTGCTTTTATACAGGTTCGTTTTTATATAAAAAAATAATAATCACAATGTCTTCGCCAAATTGTGAATTATGAATTTTGAATGATAAATAAATTTAAATCTTATTTTATTTCTTACTGATAATTAATAATTAACAAATTATATATTTTTTATCATTCAAAATTTTTCATTCAAAATTGGCGAACACATTGTAATCAATGTTTTATTTTAAACAAAGATTAAATTTAAATAAAAAAAATTATGGAGCATTTAGATAAAATTGATATATAAAAAACGTGACAATTCCCCTATATACCTCGTCACTATTTTACGATTTCCTCACATGAATGTCAGTAAGGGAACAAAGAAATTAAAATTTGCATAAAAAGTACTGGTTTCAATGCAACAAAATTCTTTAAAATCGGTACTTATTTAAGTGGATGATTGGTTTATAGAGTTTATTAAGTTTATAAGGTTATTATTTTCCTGATGAATTTCGCGATGCGAAATACCTATTTACCTTATAAACTCTATAAACTAATCACTACCACGCGCTCCGCCTCACCATTTACCAAATCCCTGAAAACTGTTTGAATTCATATTTTTAAATTGAGAAATAATTTTTGAAAATGACTAAGTATTTGTACTTAATTGCTTGCTTGTGTGTGTTATTGTCACAAGCTAATGCCCAAGATGGTCAATTTGACCTACATTTTTTACTCAATCAAGTAGATTGTGAAAACATGAAAGTCAGTGCTGATATTACACTTAAGGCGAGTGATAATAGCTCAACTTTCAGTATAGCAGAACAGAACTATCGGATGTCTTTTCCGAGAAATGCTGTTGCTAACCCAACGATTCTTGAAGAATTGGATTTGGGAGGCTTCACCCAACTCCCTGACGGAACGAATGTCCTTTATAGTCCACACTCACTTGTCGGCAGTATTGATACCGTATTGTCGTATAATGTTGAATTACAGAGTGATGCAGGAATGCCCGTCAGTGCATCCGAGTGGACTGGTGTAGGTAGATTGCAATTTGATATTGTGGATCCGACAAAGTGTTTGAATTTGTTTTGGCATACTTATTCCGAGGTACACTACCCGAATACTGTTGTGGTAGAAAAATTCAATGGTGGATTGCATGTAGTTCAGGAAGGTGTCTATGCAGACCTTAATGTATGTTTCTACGATTTTTGTTCGGTGGCACCTACGGCTTATGACGACTACATTGAAGCAATGCCAAATGAGTCAATGACCGTTAATGTATTGGATAATGACATCGACTTGAATGACGATTTGGACATGAGCACTTTTACGCTTATGAGTACGCCACCTACACAACAAATGACTGTAACGACGACGACGAATCCCGGTGATTTGGTGCTTACACCTATGATGGGTTTCATTGGTGAGGTTGCGCCATTTGAATATAGCGTTTGCGATATGGATGGTCAATGCGCTACTGCCAAAGTATATGTTGCTGTTGATGAGATGGTTACGAGTATCAACGAACCGGAAAGTCGTTATAATATTCAATTATCTCCTACCGCAGCGAATGATTTTATCACGGTGCAATACCTCAATATTCCTGTCCAATCTGATGCACAAATCATCATCACGGATGTCAACGGGCGTATTCTTGATACACATAATAAGCTGATTGCCAATAACCCAATCTATCGCTTTGAAGTAGCCAACTTTCCACAAGGCGTTTATTTCCTCAATACTTTGATTGAAGGTGAATGGGTGGCAAAGAAATTTGTTAAAATCTAAAGATTCATTAAACAAAAAAGGCATAAAAATAATTATATTTTAAATTAATATGCCTCACATTAATCAACTGCGGACGCGCGAGCTTGCTCGCGCGTTTTTTATTTGTGTGTTATAACCGAAGGTTTTGGATAAGGTAGTCTGTTATTTGCTCATGTCTTTGTTTAATGTAAGTCTCGTCAATGTCTATTTTTTGTGAGAGTTCGTAGGTCATTGGAAGTTTTGTTTTTTCATAGGTCTGTTTTTTTTGAGCAAAGTCGTAGTTTTTTGCTCTCGAATTCATACTGCGTGTGAGTAGGGTCATGTTGCCTAATTTGTAGGTATATTCTTCGCGAAATGTATCAGAAAAGTCTGTTTTCCAATTGGTGTTGTCATTGGGTTTTTGTGGAATGATATGTTCTAAGGTCGCTTTTGAATAGCTGAGTTCTACGTTAATGACATCTTCGGGTTCGCTCATTTCTCTTGCCCATACATAACGGGCGATGACGAGTTTTGCCCATTTATTGTCATATATGTTACTATTCTTTAAAATATTTTTCAGGTCATCTCTTTCACTTCTATTTAAGGTTATTTTTTGGACGGCGTTCTTGAAATCTCCTTTATTTAGTAAGGCAATTGTTTGAAAAATAGTTTTGGTCTGGAATCTCTTTGAAGGTCCTAATAATTGATACAATACAAAACATTCAAATTGGGTGAGAAATTCAATTAATTTTGCCTCATTATTATCAGTTTCTCGGATAAGCGCAAGGAGAAGATTGTTAATGTATCTGGAATTACCTGAATTTTTTAAAAAATTTATTCTATGTGTAATTTCCAGATTATCAAAATTTAACAGTTCTAAATCAGAATAGTAGGTTAAATTTTTTTCTATATCCGCGTAAAAAACTTCTGCTTTATTCTCACCTATACCCTCTTTCAAGTTATCATAGATATCCTTAACTTCATTGAAAGCCGAATAGCGTTGTTTTCGTGCATTTTTACTTTCTACATAACGTCCTAAGAACTCTGTGGAAAACTCATATTCGTCTAGCTGTAACCACTTTTTTGTAGGATTTTCTATATTATATTTATCAAGTTCTTGGATGATAAAATTTCTGAATAAATCTTTATTAGAAAGTTGTAATCCGCGGTTATTGAGGATTTCAAAAATTTTGTACGCTACCTTTAAGCTATGACAAATAATGCGTATGATAACTACTTTTTCCTGGAGAAATTTGATAAAGTCGTTTAGTTTGAGAATTTTCTCTTGTGTAAAAACCCCGTCATTAAAAAAATATTCTTTTAGCTTTGCCACAAAATATTGCCGATTATCAAAAAACCGATTGACTGCTCTTTTTTGCTCTACGGATGCCTCTTTGAAATTGATTGTGTTAATGTCGCCACATTCCATAGCTACTTTCAGAGCATTATCATAATCAAAACCTTCAAAACGTTCTATCCGTACTTTTTTCTTTTGAATGAAGGTACCATCCCAGATTTCATTGAAAAGAAAACTATCAAGTCTTCTTTTTGCTCCTTCATTAATATAATTTCTAATACCTTCTCTATCCTCTTCTTTTATTTGTTCATCTTTCAGATTTTCCAATATACATTTGATGGCAACAAATAACAAAGTAAGCGTTGTTAATCTCTGTTGACCATCCACTACCTCAAAAGCATTATCCTTACCAATAAGTACCATTGACCCTATAAAATAGTGATTGTCTCCATCTTGCTCAAAATGGTCTATAAGGTCTTCCCACATGACATTTACTTGACTATCTGCGTCACTTTTGCCTTTTGATTCCCAAGAATACAAACGCTGATAACTTGGAATGACATAATTGGTACCATCAATAAATAACTCATTTAGAGTCTTTTCTGTAGGAGTTAAAAATTTCATAAATCCGTTTTTGGAAAATTATCGAATGAACAAAGATAACAAACATATTTGTAATCAGTCCAAAATAGTAATTTTCATAACCCCTTAATCTCCCCCGCCAATTTCTGCAAACTATCCTTCGCATCACCAAATAACATCCGCGTTTTCGCATGGAAAAACAGCGGGTTCTGAATCCCCGCATAACCCGGACGCATACTGCGTTTGAGGACTATAACGCTTTTTGCTTCCCATACATTCAGCACAGGCATACCGTAAATCGGACTGCCCGGGTCGTCCAATGCAGCAGGATTTACGACATCATTTGCACCTACAATAATCACTACATCAGTACTTGGTAGCGCAGCATTCGCTTCGTCCAAATCTTTTAATTTCGGGTAAGGCACATCGGCTTCAGCGAGTAAGACATTCATATGTCCGGGCATCCGTCCGGCTACGGGGTGAATGGCGTAAGTGACTTCCACGCCATTAGCTTCGAGGAGTTCATCTACTTCCTTGCAGACTTTTTGCGCTTGCGCGACTGCCAAGCCATATCCCGGCACCACCATCACACTTTGCGAATAAAATAGTTGAATCGCTGCATCAGAAACCGTTGCGACTTTTGCGACTTGTTCGCCGTCTGTTGCCTTTGCAGCCGCAGCACCGCCACCAAAGCCACCAATCAAGACATTCAACAAAGAACGATTCATCGCCTTACACATCAATACCGTCAAAATCGTACCCGACGCCCCCACCAAAATACCACCAACGAGCATGATTTTATTATCGTAAATCAAACCCGCCGTAGCTGCAGAAAGTCCTGTAAATGAGTTGAGTAGAGAAATCACCACCGGCATATCTGCCCCACCGATAGGCGCGACAAATGAAAAACCATACACCAAAGTCAGCACCGCAAAAATCGCGATAATGACTGTCGTATAAGTTCCCGTAAAAATCATATAGCCACCCATTCCAAGTACGATGAGCAGCAAAATATTATTGATAATCGTGTGCTTGGGCAGCGTCACTTGACTATCCCACACCTTACCATCAAGCTTCAAATACGCCAACATACTCCCCGTAAACGCCACTGCACCAATCAGCAAAGTAAACACTAAGACGCTCAATTCGCCCAACCCGGCAGTTGTACCGCTTTTTTGCAAATTCATAAATTCGATAATCGACAGCACCACTGCACAAGCACCACCAAGCCCATTGAAAATCGACACCATTTGCGGCATCGCAGTCATCTGTACGCGCTTCGATACCACCCAGCCAATGCCACCACCAATCATCATCGCCACCGCAATCCACAAATAATTATTCGCCGCACCGGAAAACGGATAAATCAGCGTAGCCAGTATGGCAATACTCATCCCGACTGCCGCAATCATATTGCCACGCCGCGCCGTATCCGGCGAACTCAATCGACGAAGCCCGACCACAAATGCCAGTGCACCAACGAGATAAGAGATATTCAGTATAGAAGTTAACATAGTTTTTCTAATGATTAATGGTTAACGATTAATCATTAATGATTTTTATTTTCGCTACGCGAAAATCCTATTCCGCGTCAAAAAATTAATCATTAATCGTTAATCATTAACCATTAAAATTTACTTTTTCTTTTTAAACATTTCAAGCATACGGTCGGTCACAGCGAATCCGCCGACGACATTGACCATGCCCAATACAATACCAAGCGCACCGAGCGAAAGCGTCAAATAATCATCCGAAGCCGCATTTCGCATCAAGATAATCGCGCCTATAATGATGACGCCACTCACGGCATTTGCCCCTGACATCAAAGGCGTATGCAGCACCGTAGGTACTTTTGAAATGACCTCAAAGCCCAACAAAATCGTAAATGCCAAGAGGTAAATCAAAATCAAATTGGAGTCGATAAATTGTATAAGTTCGTTCATAGTTTTTAGTTCATAGTTCATAGAAAAGTGTGAACACACCGTCCACCATCTACCGTCCACCGTCCACCGTTACCAAAGTTTTCGCGATAATTTCGTTGTCCATATCTACATTAAGAGTGCCGTCTTTGACGATGATTTTGAGGAAATTGAGGTAGTTATTACTAAGAAGCAGGCTGGCATCTTCGGGCATTTTTTGTGCTAAATTGGAATCGCCTACTATCGTAACACCTTGATGCTGAATGATTTCGTTGTTTTTTGTCAATTCACAATTTCCACCCGTAGAAGCCGCCAAATCGACGATAACTGAGCCGGGTTTCATATTTTCGACAGTAGAAGCCGGAACGAGAACAGGGGCTTTGCGCCCGCGTACCTGCGCGGTAGTGATGATGACATCGGCTTTCATGGCGCGTTTTTGGACTTCTTCGCGTTGGCGTTTGAGGAAATCTTCGCTTTGCTCTACGGCATAACCTCCGGCGGCGGTATCGTCTTTCGCGCCTTTGACTTCCACGAATTTTGCACCGAGACTTTCGACCTCTTCTTTCGCTGCTTTTCGTACATCAAATGCCTCTACTTGTGCGCCCAATCGCTTGGCAGTCGCTATCGCCTGCAAACCCGCTACACCTGCGCCCAACACGAGTACGGTTGAGGGTTTGATGCTTCCTGCTGCCGTAATCATCATCGGAAAATAACGCGGCAAATTTGTCGCTGCTGTCAGCACTGCCTGATAGCCCGCAATCGACGCCATCGACGAGAGTACATCCATCGACTGTGCCAATGTAGTACGCGGAATATTATCCATACTGAAGGCTTGAATTTCGTGTTTTTCTATCGCAGATTTTATGTCAGGATTATTAAATAAATTAAAAACGGCAATAAAAGTGGCCTTCGGATTCGATTCTAAATCAGCGATTTGTGGTGGATTGACAGAGAGAACTACATCAGATTTCAGCACTTCTTCACGAGATACAATTCGAATATCGATATAGTCATTATCCGAAAAATTACTACTCACTCCTGCGCCCGTTTCCATCAAAATATCAGGTACGAGTGCCTTGTATTTGGCAATGGTTTTTGGGGTGAGTACGACCCGATTATCCGTTTGTTCTTTTAATATGCCTAATTTCATAATTCGCTTTTGATGGTATTATTCGGGGAGAAATATGGAACAAATAGGGTGAACGCAAGAAAATTTTAGTCATGCGTAATTGATTGATTTTTAATTTTTCTGGAGGCTTACTCGACGGACATTTTGAAAATGTCCGCCGACTCACGCTTACGCTCCAATTTCAAAAATACACATTATAGAATTTTTCTTGCGTTCACCCTACTTTTTTGGTAGAAACAAATCTATGAAAATAATTTTGCGAAGCAAAATTGAAAAAATCAAAAATCAGAAATCACTCTATCAAAAATCCTACGTCGGCATTGGAAAAGCCAATAAATCACCAATACCCAATGCAAATAACCACAAGCCGTAAATCGCGTGTTCGATAGAAACGACCAGCAAAGATTTCGTTTTATCATAAGTATAAGCGAAAAATAAACCACCGACAAAAGTCATCAGCAAGACGACGGTATTTTCAAACATAATATGGGCTAAAGCAAATAAAAAAGCATTGGTAATCAGGAAGATAGCCGTGCTATTAAATAATTCGCAGTAGCTATGAAAAAAGAAAGTACGATAAGTAAATTCTCGTGCCGTGACCGACAAAAACGAATAGACAATTGCCAAAAACGTGCAAGAGTTCATAATTAAGTGCCTATGTAAAGTTCAAGTTAAAGTTCAAGAACAAGTTCTCCCGATAGCTATACGGAACAAATTTAAGCCTCCTTCGGAGGAACAAACCAGCACCGCAAATTTATCGACAACATGTTGGGTTCAAAAAATTACTAAGTGCCTATCTGAAACGCGCTTCCAACCATTATCTGGAAGCGTGTTTATTTTTTCTATAAAAATAATATTCGCAAAAAAATTATTGTTATACGATAAAAAATTATTATTTTTTTTTTGTAAAAAAAATGAATCTTGTTGATACTTTCCTGATTTTAAGTTACTTTTGTACTGTCACAGGTCTTGATACCAAAAAGCGAGGTAAGAGTATTTAACTAATTTGATGACAAAAATATAAAAACCGAAAGACAGATCTCTCGACTGAACTTTTTATCTATTTATACTAGACTCGTTATCAAACACAAAAGATAAAATAGCTGTATAGACATATGTCTGTGAGGCTTTTACGTGTTAACATAACAAAATAATAGGAACGGATAATTAATTATAACTCAAGTCAAACATACCGATTTAAATAAACACTTTATATATAAAAATCTTAGTGACAGTGCGAAAAATCTATTGTCACAAAAAAAATCTCATAAAATCTCATAAAATCTCGTAACATTCCTAGACATATCTCCGTTAAAGTATATAAGTGAGGTCTTGGATTAGCGTATTTTCTTTTACACAAAACTCAGCGACCATGAAAATTTTTACACTTCTGCTCCTAACCTTCGTGTTATCACCCACCCTTAACTACACGAATGCACAATGCCCGCCCGGAGACGTAATACTCAATAGCCAAACCGAAGTCAGTGATTTTGTAGCCAGCTACCCTAATTGCACTGAAATCAGCGGGACTTTGAAAATCGGCTCTATTGCCTTTGGGTCGTATTCCAATATTTATGATGTATCCGGTTTGGAAGGCATTAATACCGTCACGGGCGATCTGTTGATTACTGCTAATAATAACCTGACAAGTATTCACGGACTCGATCAACTTAGGCATGTAGGTGGCAACGTTCATATTTTCTATAATCAAAACTTGACCAATTTGGGCGGTTTGGGAAAATTGGAAACCGTAAATGGCAATCTAAAGATAATTAATAATCAGTCATTGACCACTGTAGGCGGTATGCAAAACCTTATCAGTGTAGGGGCTGATGTGGAAGTTTCAGAAAATGCTGCTCTGCTGAATCTGAATGCTTTCGGAAAATTGACTACCATAGGCGGATACTTTTCGATATGGGGCAATTCTTCTTTAGGAAGTGTTGGCGAACTGACCAAACTCGGTGCAGTAGGAGGCAATCTTTCTATCAATCAAAATTATTTGATTCAAAATTTGCACGGCTTGGAGTCTTTAGTGACTTTGGGTGGAGATTTCAATATCACACAGAATGTGAGTTTGACTGAAATAGGCGATTTGAGTCCAATCATGCAACCTTCTGCGGTACTCCGTATCGCTTTCAACTTCAACTTGTCAGAATGTGCTGTTGAAGTATTTTGTACCCATATTTCAAATGAAGGTGGCACCGAAATTATCGGTAATGGCGAAGGGTGCAGCTCTATCATTGAAATTGAGGGTTCTTGTGCTTCTACCTTGCCTGTAGAACTTGTAGGTTTTCGTGCTGAAGTGAAAAATAAAAACGTATTGCTGACTTGGCAAACGCTTACAGAAAATAATAATGAAGGCTTCGAAATTCAACGAAGTAATAACGCAAACGACTGGCAAACAATAGGTTGGGAAGCCGGACAAGGTGACGCAACCACAACCCAAACATATACTTTCACGGACAGCCGCCCGGTGCTCGGTAAGAGTTATTACCGCCTCATGCAGATGGATTTTGACGGCAAAGCCGAGTTTTCGGAAATCGTGACTGTGGCTTTTTACAACGGCGTCGTGTCCGTATATCCCAATCCGGTTAGTAACGTCTTGAAAATCGCCGTGGCTGATGAAATGCCGATTGAAAGTGTCATCGTATATAATACATCCGGCAGCGAAGTAATGCGTACAACTGCCCTTACAAATAGCCTTAATGTCTCCCAACTCAATCCCGGCACGTATATTATCGCCGTTCAGGTGGATGGTGAAACCACGCGCCAAAAATTGGTGGTGGAGTAGGAGAGGAGTACTGAGGAAGAATAAGTTTAAGAATAAGTTTAAATTTAAATAAAAAATTCACTTTCAGTGAATTATGACAACTTAAAATGCCTTAGTTCAGTCCAAATACTTACTAATCCCAAACTAAAAAAGCCCGTAGTTTTCGTCGTTTGACTGAACTACGGGCTTTTTCTATTTCAAAAACAGAGACTTTAGTGATATTTGTCTGTCTTATTTATGAATGGACTTAATTTTGAATTTTGAATGAGTGAATTTTGAATGTTCTAACTCACTGATTACCAGTATTTATTTTCTCAATAATTTTTTTCAGAATAACCTCTAAAAGTTTAAGGTTAAGCTCAAGTGTAAGTTTAAATATTAATAATATGAATTATTTTTTGCATGTTTAGAATGAATGTAAAATGTAAAAATTGTAAGGCGCGGGACGAACATATTTTTTTCGTATTGTATTGATTTTTATTGTATTGAAATATAAAGAAAAATTAGATGTTCGTGTACGTACTACAAGCACTTTTACATTTATTATTTTACATTTTGCATTTTTCATTTCTAAAGATGTCTATTCTTTAAACTTATTCTTAAACTTAAACTTATCATGAGACTATATCTGGTTGTTGCCTTACTTATGTTTAACTTTACCTGTAAATCACTCAAAAATTCTGCCCCTGTTTATTCTTCAAGCACAAATATGGACATCAAAATCAAAACCGGTCAAATCTTTGAAATTGAATTGGAGAGTACGCCATCTTCGGGCTTTCAGTGGTTGATAGTAGAACCGCTCGACGATAAAATTGAGTTTGTAGATACTCGCTACGACGACCCGCCTAAAGAAGATAATCCCGATGGATTTATGATAAATAATGCGGTGCGCGAATGGAAGGTTTTTAAAGCCCTCAAAAGTGGCGAAGTCACCCTCCAATTGAAGTACGCTCAACCTTTTAACCCCGACGACCCGGAGGCTAAAGTTCAGACTTACCAAGTTGTTATTGAGTAGCTCTAAAAGAAATACTCAAAAACGCTAAGAAATTTATTTGCTCGTTACTACTCTACATGAGAAAAAATATTTTTTGTAATATGAATTGAAATTAGAAGTCAAATCTGCCCTAAAACTCGCCTTGCATTTTGAAAATGCAAGGCGAGTTTTAGGGCAAAAGCAAGTTCACATTATGATTTTAAATTTTTCTCATGTAGAGTAGCTCGTTACTTAAAATAAGAATTTGATACTTGAAATTTAGTTTTTCTCTTTCTTTTTCCTGCCATTTTTTCTTGAAAATTAATTACTAATACAATATTTTTTATACGTATAAATAATTAATTTTCAATTACTTTAAAATTTTTACACCTTACATGTAAGATATTCCGACAACGCATTTTTACTGGAAAATTTGATTTTTTGTAGTTGGTACAGGCTGATTTTAAGTGCAACTTTGTCGTATCAATTAACAATTACCAAACACTCCTTAAATAAACTCGCAGTAAAGTGTGGTTGTATAAACCAAGGGAGCAGACCATTTGGTCTGTTCCTTTTTCTTAAAATTGTAGGAAAAAACAAAACAATCGAAATGTAAATAACTTATTATCAGTTAATTAACTGGATTTTGGACAAAAAGAGCCGCATTAATTGTTTAATTTATTCATGGGAATTGCCTTAACAAAAAACCTTGTCTGAAAGTTGGTAAACACTTACTTATATTTGTCAATGAATAGTTAATCATAGTGTTTTACACACAAACTATAACATATTGATTATCATTAATTTAAAAATATTTAACCATTGTTAAATACAACCTTTTTTTCGTAAAAACGCATCTATAAAGAAAACAGTAAGCCAACATCTATTCTTTGAACAAGCGATTAAAGTTCAAATCGAACCCTACGTTCTTTTACTTAATGGATCCCAAACGTGTCGAAGCCACGAATTGTTTTACTGTTTATAACAATTTAACAATCAAGCAATTTGACAATCATGACTTCCTGATTACCTCCGAAAAAACATGGAAATATTTTTTAACATCAATAAAATTTTAGACATGAAAACAGTAAAAGTAAAAAACATCTTCTTAGGTTTACTGACAATTGTAGCACTGTCAACGGTGCTGATTTCTTGTGAGCAGGACACCTTTGAAGACCTCACTCCAACTACCGAAAAACAACTCACGGAGATGGAAGACCGAAACTTTGGTACGCTTTCCACCAAGATAGTTGGAACATGGCGACACTCGCACGAGGAAAACACCAATCCAGAGGTAGAAAGCGTCTATCGTCCGGATGGGTTCGACTTTCCGGCATCAAGAGGGCGTAATGGATTCAGGTTTTTTCCCAACGGTGACTTTGTATATATCTACCCCGATCCTACCGACGAGCTAATGGAGCGAACAGGTACTTGGAGAGCATTCGGAAATCAGAATATTTTGATTTTCTTCGACCCTGTACTCGGTGGTTTGCAATTTCCGCGATTAACAAAAATTAAGGTGATTTCTATTGCCGATGACAAGCTCGTGATAGAACCCTTCAATTGGTATTAGAAACACGACAAGCTCAAAAGAACATTCAACATTAACGCCTTAAACTCACTATGAAAGTCAAGGGTAGGCAACTGAGACAGCCTACCTTTTTTTATCTCCTACTTATATCTTTTCCCTTTATTATTTTTATAATCCATAAAAACAAATTCGCCTAATCCCTTCAAACCACTATAAAAAGCTTTGCCGTTATTTGCCTTTGTGAATTTGTCAACAAACTGCATGAGGTATGGGTCGCGGGCAATCATAAAAGTGGTAATTGGGATGTCGAGTTTGCGGCAACGTTGAGCGAGGTTGAGCGTACGACCAACGATTTTTCTATCCAAGCCAAAGCTGTTTTTATAATAACTTTTACCGCGTTTGATGCAAGAAGGTTTTCCGTCGGTAATCATAAAAATTTGCTTATTCGGATTACGTCTGCGGCGGAGAATATCCATTGCCAACTCAATACCCGCTACGGTATTCGTGTGATACGGACCGACTTGCAAATAAGGCAAATCTTTCACCTCAATGCGCCACGCGTCATTTCCAAACACAATAATATCAAGTGTATCTTTCGGATAGCGTGTATTGATAAGTTCAGAGAGTGCCATTGCGACCTTTTTGGCGGGTGTAATGCGGTCTTCGCCATATAGAATCATCGAGTGCGAAATATCAATCATCAAGACGGTACTCATCTGACTTTGGTAGTACGTCTGATGCACTTCAAGGTCGTCTTGTGTGAGCATGAAATCGTCAAGACCATTATTGATATAGGCATTTTTCAACGAATCAGAAATCGCAATTTGGTCGAGTTTGTCACCAAATCGGTATGGGCGTTTTTCGGAAGTATGCTCATCACCCATACCACCAAAATTGGTATTGTGATTACCGCGTTTGGCTTTTTTCAATTGCCCGAAAATATCTTCGAGTGCCTTTTGCCGCATAGAGATTTCCATTTTTTTTGAAGGTATAAAATTCGGATTTTGAGGGCTTTGTGCCTGTATATATCCTTTGTCAATGAGGTCTTGAATAAAATCCGCCATGCCATACTCCTCGCTGGTCAAGCCGTATTCTTTGTCGAGTTCGGTCATCCAAGAGAGGGCTTCGCTCACATTGCCCGATGTATATACGAGCAAATCCTGAAAGATTTTGAGCAAATCCTCAAAGGTATTGGCGGAATGTTCGCCGGGTACAAATTCTGAAAAACGCCAACCTATCATCAAGTTACGAGTTTGCGAGTTACGTTTGCGAGTTTGCAAAACGCGCTCTAATTTTTTTCTTTTTCGGAGATGATTACAAAGAAGTTCACGTTCGCCTATGGACTATCGACCATTGACTACGGACTGTTTACGCTAATTTACAATTTTTTTAACAAAAAAAATCGCATGAGGTTGTACGATGAATGTTAAGAGCAGCGTTTTTGGAATTATAATTGCAATTTAAGTCTTACCTGCAATCTCAATTTAGACTTAATCTTAAACTTAATCTTAAACTTAAAAATGAGTCGTACAGCCATATTTACCTTATTAATAATATTGTTTGTGGGAAGTGTTTTTGCCCAAACAAAAACCTACAAATCCATAGAAGAAACACGCGGCAACGAAGACCAAGTCGTCAAACTGAGTCTCACCGGGCAACACTTGGAAGAGATTCCTGCGGAGGTATTTGCCCTCAAAAATTTGAAATTTATAAGTCTCAAGGATAATAAGATAGACAGCATACCACCCGAAATTGGGCAGTTGAAAAATCTGGTTTATCTGGATTTTACGAATAATAATATTAGCGAATTACCCGCTGAAATTGGCGAATTGACCAATTTGCGATTTCTTGGACTGGGGAACGCATCAAGTGAAAATAAGATAAAATTCACCGGAAATAAGATAGAAAAGCTGCCGGATGAGTTATTTAACCTCGTAAATCTGGAACAATTAGATCTGTCACAATTACGTATCAAAAGAATACCGTCAGGAGTTGGGAAATTGACCAAATTGAAGGAGTTATTCTTGAGTAGCAATCTATTGAAAGAACTACCTGTGGAGATAGGAAAACTGACTCAATTGACGAACTTAGGTTGCTCCGGTAATTACCTCAAAGAAGTACCGCGAGAGTTGGGCAATTTGACCGAATTGAAGTGGTTGTGGTTGGGATATAATGACCTCACATTTTTGTCGCCTAACATGAGTAAATTGACAAAATTAGAATCATTATACCTGAAAGGTAATTTATTTACAAAAGTCCCTAAACCCTTATTCGGATTACCTGCCTTGGTAAAGTTAGATTTGAGTAGAAATGAAATCAAAGTTCTACCCGATGAATTAAACGCGATGACACAACTCGAAGTACTTGTTGTAGAAGACAATCGACTGACTTCCATTGAAGGTAAAGTTAGTAATTTAAATAAATTAAAACGTTTGGATATTCGTAATAACAAGATTCCTGTCGAACAATTTCGCCGCTTACAAACACAACTTCCCGGTACAAAAATCTTATACAATTATAAGAAAAACGGCTAAGTATTGACCTATAAACAATAAGAAAAGGTATCAAATTATCTAATAATTTGATACCTTTGTGCTTTTATATGCAACCTTTCTTTTACATTCCTCAACTAAAATAAGTGATTTCCACCTAATAGAGAAACAAACAATTAACTCTCTCGTATTCCACCTATACATTTTGAGCAAACATAGAACGCGGTATTTTTCAGAGGAAAATACCGGACACCAAATCATTTAATCTTCGGATAGTAAAATCCGTTAAGTTTTTACACAAACAATTACAAACTGAGGTATAAAAATATCTAATTTGTATTATAATTTTGTGACGTTGTTTTTTCATATTTATCAAATAAATAAAGAGATAAATTACGGCTTTTTTTCAAGTCACAATTGTGCAATAATAATACAATTTTACGGAGAGTTAAATGACTAATTTTCCGCATATTGTGCTTACTATTTCTATATCTCAATGTTTTAGTACAAACAATCCAAACTACAAAACTCAACTCAATATGCTTAGTATGCAAAAGAATCTACGCTCAATTTTTTCTGCACTCACTTTTACACTATTGGCAACTATTGGTTCTGCTCAGGGTACTTTCGATGTTCGATTTCTTGTCGATTCAGTCGATTGTGTCGGTAGCAAACTATTTGTTGATATTGAAGTGCGTGCAGACAATCCCGGTCAGGAATACTTTTTAGGTGACCAAAACTATCGTTTTTCTTTCAATAGAAACGTATTAACGAATCCCCAACTCGTTCAAGAATTGGATGTAACGGGCTTTATACCCGGACCAAATTATCCGGGTGACAGTCAGGACTTTGCTTTTTACTCGGCACATACCCTAACGGGATCTCTGGATACAATTGTCTCTTACAACCTCGAATTACAAGGTGGTAATGGACTTTTTGTAACCGACACCGATTATATCAGTGTCGGTAGAATATCATTAGATATTTTAGATTTTAATACGCCTGTATATCTTAGATGGCACAGAGATATTCCGGCGGATTTTCCCAATACTTTTGTAGGGCAAAAACTCAACGGTTCGCTA
>ENA-ORXR01000792-ORXR01000792.1-marine-metagenome-genome-assembly--contig:-NODE-792-length-38499-cov-10.547551_pt1 | contig 38499 bp, 46 predicted proteins | sample MGYA00237866_ERZ511479 | MGnify/ENA metagenome assembly ERZ511479
GAGGACGGGCTGCGGTTCGCGATCCGTGAAGGTGGTCGAACGGTCGGAGCCGGCGTCGTCTCGAAGATCATCGAGTAAGTAGTCGAACGCAAGAGTCCGGGCGCGTCTTTTACGGCGCTCCGGCCCGACGGATTCGATGCAATGCCCCCGGACAGCGTCACTGGGTCCAGGGGTTCGCTCTTTAAATTTCAGGAAAACAGAACTCATGGCAGCCAGCCAAACCATCCGCATCCGTCTGAAGGCATTCGATCATCGTCTGATCGACCGCTCGGCGAAGGAGATTCTCGAAACTGCACGGCGAACCGGTGCCCGGGTATTGGGACCGATTCCGCTGCCGACGAAGAAAGAGCGCTTCACCATTCTCGTCTCGCCGCACGTCAACAAGGACGCGCGTGACCAGTACGAGATACGTACACACAAGCGACTGATGGACATCGTCGATCCGACCGAAAAGACGGTTGATGCGCTGATGAAGCTCGATCTCGCGGCCGGTGTAGACGTGCAGATCAAGCTGAACTGAATAGACCGAAGCCGCCGGGTCGATTCCGGCGGTCACATTTGTCGATATGTCGCGCCAGCGACGAGTGTGGCGTCAGGGGCGACGAGATCTGCGGGTAGGGTAGGACCTTGGCTTGACCCACATCTTGACGCCGTTCCAGCGTGGTCTGCGTATGTGGCTGGTTTCTTTGGATAGTCGAGCATGTAACGGGCATTCAGCAGTGGATCGAGCACGAGTTCGCTGATGTTGCGTTCGGCGCGCGCCTCGACAGGCGATTTCGCGCCATTTTGGTTGACCTCGCCGGGCAATGCGGCAAGACTCTGGCTAGCAGCTTCGAGTCCTGGTAGAAGATCAAGACGAGCTACCGCTTCTTCGCCAACAAGCGTGTCACTCTGCAGACCACGCTCGCTCCACACATCCAGCGAACCGCCGAGCGTATCCGCAATCACGGCGCCGAGGCCGTGTTGCTGTTGCAGGACACCACCTACTTCTATTTCGGCAAGCGCAAGAAGACCGACAAGCTCGACGTCGTGGGCCGCCACGGGTCGGGTACGCTTATCAAGGGTTTGATGCTGCCCAACACACTCGCCTGCGATGTCGAGGGCCTGCCGCTCGGTCTCGTCGATCAGCGCTTCATCGATCGCAAGGAACTGGGCGTATCCCGTGGGGCGGCGGACGAGAAGGAAAGCGGACGCTGGGCGGACATTGTCGACGAGTTGAAGATACTGGACTTCGGCGACACGCGTGCGGTGCACGTGATGGATCGCGAGGGTGATGCCTATGCCGTCTTTCGGCAGGCCGACGCTGTTGGCGCGCATGTTCCCGTGCGTGCGCAACACGACCGTGTCACCGACAGGGACGATCAGGACGAGAATACGGGCGATTGGCTATTCGACAAGCTTTCCGCCAAACGGGCGCAAGGGCGAACGAGCGTAATCTCCAGGACGCCCTGTGCTGGGTACTGATCACCAACCTGCCGGTGACGAGCACCGAAGAGGCGATCGAGAAGGTGCATTAATATGCGCGGCGCTGGAACGTCGAGGTCTTTCACAAGATCCTCAAGTCCGGCTGTGCGGCCGAGAAGGCGCAGCTTCGGGATGCGGAACGGCTGAAGAACTACATCGTGCTCAAGAGCGTTGTTGCCTGGCGACTGTTCTGGCTCGCCAGACTTCGTGAACACGATCCAGAGGGCTCATGCGAGGAGGTGCTCGAGCCGCTGGAATGGACTCTCCTATACCGGAAGATACATAAAACTAGCGAAGTTCCCGAGACGCCGCCGACGATCGAACAGGCGCTGATCTGGATCGCGAAACTCGGTGGCTATATCGCTCGACCGTCGGATCCGCCACCCGGGGTTGTCAGCCAGTGACGTGGCTGGGAACGCCATGCCGAAATAGTCGACAACTACCGAGATATTTGTGGGTCAAGCTAAGGGCAGGACCCCAGCGCCTCGGCCGGCAGGCTCACCGCCGATCCGCCGCTACCTCTTCGAAGTCGTCGCCATCCCGCGGCGCTCTGAGCCCGTAGATATCACGTGAAGCACCATTAGCCATCGACGCACGCGTATACCTGGCCAGAAGATTTCCTGATCGATCCCAGCCGCATCACGGGTGACGGCTCGGTGGCGGAGCGACCTCTCAGCCAACGTTGATGTGCAGATCCAGCTGAATTGAATCCGACTGAATGCCCTGCCAAGACAGTCGCATTCTCGCTGAAAGATAGCGACCAAGGCCCGCGCAAGCGGGCCTCGTCGTTTTCGGAACATGGAACTAGCTCGAGTCAAGAGAGCTTGAGTAGCCGTATCCGTGACGAATGAGTCGGGCGATCAATACCGGCTGTTCGCATCTCGAGCTCAAGCAACGGCGCTACTCGATCGACCCGCAAACCCGACCGAACCCCTGCTTTTATGCAACGCCCGCGGCTTGAATATCGATTTTTAATCCTGAAGTAGTTTCCACGATTATCTCTCGTGATCACAAGAAAAATGAAATGCGATTGTCCTGGTGATGAACCTGATCGAAATCAAATCTCCTGTTCTTTGGTCTAAAGCCACCCATTTGGATGAGGACAGGTATCTGGCTCGAGAGTACTACTGTAAGCGTCACAGCGGGATTCCAGCGCAAGCGAATAATCCGGTGTGATGACAGGCGAAGGACTTTCAATGTCTTCGCTTTTCAGAGTGACTTTTCAATTCACCAGAAGTATAAGAGGAAAATCTGATGATTAAATCAATCTTGAAAGCCACGGCTCTCGCCTTGCCTCTCGCATTCGGAACCGCGATTGCGGACGTCGAGTCGAATTCACTGGACATGCTCTCCGGAGCGGCTCCGATGAGTCAGGGCGAACTCGCCAATGTCACCGGAAGCTCGCCGTGGGGATTTTGGGGCGGGCGACAAACTTGTCTCTACTGCGCGAACTTCGCGAATGTAGGCCAGGCGAACTTTTCCGGCCTCAGTGCGTTGGTGGCTCAGAGCAACAGCAGCGGTGTCATTCAGAGTAACAACTGATGTTTTTCTGACGTCGAGTGCACTGGATGATTCCGGTGATCCGACAGTGTAGGAACAACCAACCCTTGGCGAGTCCGAATGGCGGGCTTGACAGCAATCGGAGTTTCATGAAATGAAGAAATTGATAGTAGCGGCAGCACTTGCTCTTCCCCTTGCGGCATTCAATGTGGTGGCGGACGACTCGACGCACGTGTTGTTCGAGGAAAGCCTGACTGTGATCAAGTTGACTGATCAGGACCTTGATTCGGTAAAGGGAACCTACTGGGGGTGGGGTGGCGGTAAGAACTGCTTCGCCTGTTCGAACACGGCGCTCGTGACTCAGTTGAATATTTCGCTCGGCAGTCTTGGAGTGATCCAAAGCAACGACTCGTATATTCAACAGGGAAATAACTAGCGGGATACCGTGTGAGGTTCCCCCGCACACAGGTCATGCATTCGGTAGCGCGCATTTCCATCTAGCTTCCGGATGCATGATCCACTGAGGAAATGGCACGGTCGTCAGGATCGTGTTCGCGCCCAGGTGTTGCCAATCCAGATCTGGTAGGCCGGATCTGGTGGGCTGGATCTGATTGGCAGGATCGAATTGGCCGGATTTAATTGGCAGGATCGAATTGGCCGGATTTAACTGGCCGGATTTAACTGGCCGGATTTAATTGGCCGGATTTAATTGGCCGGATTTAATTGGAGTTAGTCCGATGATCAATAAAAAGACCGGATCATTGCTTGTCATGGTGGCGGCCGCGCTATTGGTATCGGCGTGCGGCGAGCGTCAAGAATCATCAACCCCGAGCGATGGAGCGGAGACGAGTCCCGAAAATATCTCTGCAATCCCGTTTTCAAGCGGCGAGGAGGATTCACCAAGTGAGGATTCACCAAGTGAGGATTCACCAAGTGAGGACGCGACGCTTCGCACCGGTCATTTCCTCGATGCAGCAGTCCAGGGCCTGACTTACGCGACCCGCTCGCAGCAGGGCGTTACCGACGCCGATGGCGCCTACCGGTTCCGGGACGGCGAGACCATCTCCTTTTTCCTCGGCAACCCTTTCCAGGAGATCCCCTTGCAAAAAAACAGCATCGCGCCGAGCGATGCCTGGAAGCTCGGCGAGACCAGTGCAAGAGACTTGATCACGCCACTCGATCTGCTTGGTATCGATATCATCGATCAGCGGGTTGTCAATATCGTGCGATTGCTGCAAACGCTGGATGTCGATCAGAACCCGGAGAATGGCATCGAGGTCCCGACCGATCCCGCATCTCTTCCCGACGGTGGGTTGACTCCGGATTTCACGCTGACAGCGGAAGCGTTTGCCTCCGATCCGATCGTTCTGGACTACATTGCACGGGCGACTCCGCTCACTGGTCTGGTCTCTGCGTCGGCGGCGCGCGATCACTTTCAGCGTACCTTGAATGCACTTATCGGCAACCCGCTGGGAAGCTGGGTGCTCGCGGAAGCGTCGATCGATGGTGACGTCGTGGACCGACCTGGTGCGGGACTCGACTTCGAAAGTGACACCGTCATGCGAGCCCGGCTTGACAACGCTGATATTTACGGACACGTCGAACTGCGCTATCGAATCGAGACCTTGACGCTGCAAAGCGCGCTGAGTTCCGTGAATCTCATGCTGACCGGGTCAGACTCGGTGCAGGTCACCAGCAACGTCGAACTGACCAACCTGCTCGACAATCGAGCTGACGGCCTGTTGCTGCGAACACTGCTCGGACTCGACACAAGAATCAGGATACTTCCCAACACGATTCAACTCGAGTCGGCGGACCGCAGCGTCCTGCTTACCTACGTACGAGGCGAATTCGATAGCGACGAAGTAGCGAGTCATCTCTCGATCGATCCATCCGACTCGGTCACGATCCGACCCGGAGAGGTAGTGCAACTTGTGGCGACGGCCTCGGCGCCGAGCTCGACCGAGGTCGCTGGCGTTCGGTTTACGTGGCGTTCCCAGGCACCCGCGATAGCAACGATCGATGCCGACGGACTGGTGACGGCGCATGCGGAAGGCGTGGCAATGATCACGGTCTCGGCAGCTGGACTGGACGCATCCCTTCAGATCGTCGTGAGCCTTCCTGCGCAGCAGCCGCAGCCCGTCAATACCGATCCGCCCCCTGTTGACGACGTTACACCGGAGACCACAGAGCCCGATGGAGACGACGCACCGATCGTCGTGGCGACGCCCGTCGACGACGATGAGAACGATCCGGCCGTTGGCGAGCCGAACCCGACGCCGGACGATTGTGAGGGGATTCGGAATGTCGAATCAGTGAGTCAGGTCAACGTCGAGGAAACTCATCGCTCCGATGTCGAGCAAATCAGCGAATCATCGATCGACCAGCAAAGTTCGAGTGGCGATTGCATACCAGTGGATATCACGACGATTTTTGATCCCGCTACAGGGGCGCCAGTGCCTTGACTTGAACAGCGCTACTGCCAGCAACTTCAAAGCGACGCCGGCAGTCGCCTTTGGTCTGGATGTGATCAGCGCTGTCGTGACATTATCGAAAAACGAAATATATCGATTTTAAAAAAAATCCTCCATAGCTGTGTGCGGTATATTTTGTCAATCACGTCTAGGCTTGGAACGAGTTACTCGGGCTGTCGACGCCGCGCTCGACAACGAGACGGACGAGGGTAAGCGCAATGGACGATAGAAAACTATTGTGCAAACTTTCGGGAAGCGCGAGCGCTGATTTCGATTCCATTGTCGATGTGATTCGCTACTCAGTGATGGTCGTTGATCCTGAACTGGCGATACTCTGGCGCAACCGTGCTGCACAGCGTTTGCTCGATGTGGGCGACATGTTCAGGAGTTCGCGTGGTCAGCTAAGAACGGCTGACGGAAACGGACAGATCCCCTTGCGAGAATTTCTGAGTCGAATAGTCGATTCTGATCGGAGCACATCCGCGGAGCAGGTAATGTCATTGAAGTGCCTGAAGTCGGGCCGGTATTGTGAGCTAGTCGGTTTCCGCGTCAGGACGCAACGCGTCGAGCCACAATCGCTTGAAGAACGCGCTGTCGTGCTACTCGTGTCCGATCCGGCGCAACATGCCTGGATTCCCGAGAGCGTGCTCGAGTCGTTGTTCGGACTGACGTTCTGCGAGCGTCGATTGGCCCAGGCGATGTTGAACGGTTCGAGTCTGGAGCAATACGCGGTAGAATTCGGTATCAGTATCAGTACCGTGAGAACCCACTTGAAGTCGATATTCCGGAAAACGGAAAGTTGTAATCAGGCTGCTCTGGTGTCTTTACTATCCAGACTCGTGCCGCCGGTGGATATCGAGCGTGAGGATTCATGAGGCGGCATCACACGAATCCCGGTAGTGATCATGACGGTCTTTTCGAATGCGGCGGCCTTCGTCATGCCGCGGTCTGGAGAAGAATTGGCAGTGCCTGGGCAAGGTGTCCGATGCTTTAACTGTCCTTTAGTACGGGTGCTTTCCGTTCAGTGTTTGTGTATAAGTAGTGAGGAAGTTTCCAGTTCGCTAGATGTCATGGGAGAATCAAGATGAAGCTCTGTAAAAACCGATTTGCTATCGCTATGATGGGCGGGTGCATGGCCCTGGTCCCGGCGCTTGGAGTCGCGTCGAGTGAATTGCAACAGGATGAACCGACGTTTTTTGCATTCTCGAGCATGGAGAAGCCTGAGTTACTCATCCTGGAGCCCATGCAGGTCAGCGAACTGCAGCAGGTGCAGGGCGAATACTTCAACCTGGTATTCAATTTCGCACTGGTGCCGCAGATAAACATCTGTCTTTTCTGCGTCGGTGTCAATCAGTCGAACTTCGCGATGGTATTCGGGATCAACAACCTGCCCTGATCTTCGATTGCGGCGCAACAGGTGGGGCCCGGGCAGGCCGTTCGGCTGCCTGCGTCTTGTGCGCCCCGGCGATATCGCGCAACGGGACGACGGTAATTGAAGATGGGGCTCGTAACAGGGACATCTGTAACGGATGACGCGAACTACTGCCGGGTGTCGGTTAACCGGACCTGCAAGTGCGTATCGAAGCTGTTGATGGTTACGCTCATGGCGCTGATGCAGTCCTTTCCGGTCCGTGCTGTTCAGACGTCGCTCGTTTTCCTGCCGGACGACAGTATGCGGGTCGTGACAATGGGCAGCGAGCCTCGGACACTTCCGGAAGGTTGGGCGATGCCGGTCGCGGATCACTACGGGCATTCCGAACATTATTGGCATTCGGATACCCGCCGTCACGATGCTCCGGTTCGTGACGATCCGGCGGGTGCAGCGCCTGTTCCCCGGGGAGCGACTGACGGGCGTCGCGATCGCGAAGGTTCGGAGGTCGGGTACGGTGAACCAGCGCCAGGCGATACGGGCAGTGTGAGGCAGGCCGACGATGCAAGCCAGGTCGACGATGCACGCCAGGCTGACACTGCCGGTGATCTGGCCGAAAGTGAACAGCGTGCCGCCCCCACCCAGGAGCAACTTGCCCGGGAGGCAGAGCGAGCGCTGGACATGTTCTTGCGGGATCAGAAGATCCTGTTCCTGAAGGGCGAAACGGAATTTGAATTGACTCTGCTTCACGCGATGGACACGCAACACAATGCTCGCATTGGCGGAGTTGTCGTGCCAACTCTGGAATCCAACTCTTCGACACTTTCGTTTCGGGTTCGCTACGCGCTCACCAACAACCTGGAGATCAATCTGTCGCTGCCACTCAGCAGGAGCGAGGCAGATTACAAATTCCTGTACCTTCAAAATCCGTCGGGTGCGATCGAGGACTCGCACGATGCCGGTGTCGGCGACGCCCGATTGGGGTTTCGTTATCAGGTGTACAGAGAGCTTGGGCTCCGGCCGGACATCGCCCTGTCGCTAGACTACGAAGCCGATTCGGGTGCGGAAGGCGCCGGCAGCGGCGATCACGCACTCGGCATCAAGTCGACGTTCGTGAAGACCATCGACCCGGCGGTCTTCTACGTCGAATTCGGTTACGAGCACACGTTTCCCGATCGGGAGCTGGATCGAGGGGATGCGCTGATGGCGCAATTCGGAACCGGTTTCTCGCTGAATGATCGCGTCAGCTACAACCTGCAATTCGGGCTTCAAGTTATCGAAGAAACGACATTGAACGGGCGAGCGATCACGGGTACCGCACTTGACGTCGCTAACTTGCAGGTTGGCGTGACGACTCGACTCGCGAGGGACGTCTATGTCGAACCGTTCCTGAGTCTGGGCTTGTCGGATGATGCCAACGACGTCAGCTTCGGCATCAGGATACCGTTCTGACATGGGCCGTTGCAGCGCATCCTGCTTGGCGGTCCTGCTGGCATTCGGTGGTCTGTCGCTGAGTCCTGTCGTACTTTTCGCGGGCGGTCAGGGTGATGGATCATCATCGGAGGGGCGTCGGCACACGCTGCTCGAACGACGCTTCGAGAACATCGTCAGGCAAGAGCTGGATTACTCCTGCGGCGCAGCTGCCGTGTCGACACTGCTGAGCTACTACTACGACGATCCGACCTCGGAGAGGGAGGTGCTCGAGCTCATCGACAGGACACTGACGGAACAGGAAAAGATCGAACGTACGATGAGCGGCTTTTCGTTGCTGGACCTCAAGCATGCCGTCAGTGAGATCGGCTATGACGCCGACGGCTATCGTTTGAGCTTCGAGCAGTTGAGACAGCTCGCCGCGCCGGTGATCGTCTATGTCGAGCCGCTGGGTTATCACCATTTCGCGGTGCTGCGGGGAGTCGTGGGAGACCGGGTCTTCCTGGCCGATCCCTCTCGTGGCAACCTGCGCATGAGTGTCGGCCGCTTTCAGCGGGAATGGGGTGGGATCGCCTTCGTCCTGGGTCGGGCCGGGGAAGCCGACATCGGGCTGCATCCCCTCAGTGTTTCGGATGCGCGGGATGCGCTGACGGATAGACGCCGAATCCAGCACAGTTTCGAGTCTGAAAGACGAATGAGTTACCGCCCGCGTCGCATCCCGCCGGGTCTGCTTTCGCCGCTTCCCTGACTTTCCAGGCCCGGGCGAAGGAACGCCTGTCTCTCGCGTTCGACAGCCGAGCGCACCGGGCAGTCGTGAACATGGTCATTGACCAGCCCGAGCGCCTGCATCAGGGCGTACATGCTGGTCGGTCCGACAAATCTCCAGCCTCTGCTCTTGAGTGCCTGCGCGAGCCGCATTGACGCGGAAGTTGTCGGATTCATGCGCAGCCAGTCTTGGGTAACGACAGCCGGTCTCTCGTCCGGCGGGGGTTCGAACGACCAGAAGAAGCGAGCGAGCGAGCCGAATTCGTCGCGAAGTTCGCGCGCCCGTGATGCATTGTGTATGGCCGATTCGATCTTGCGGCGATTGCGGACAATGCGGGCATCACGCGCCAGTCTTTCGATATTTTTCCCGCCGAATCCTGCCACCGCATCGATGTCGAAGCCCGCGAAGCAGTCGCGGAAGGCATTGCGTTTGTGCAGGATCATCGTCCAGCTGAGCCCCGCCTGGAACCCTTCGAGGCAGACCTTTTCATAGAGCCGATTGTCGTCGCTCGTCGGTCGTCCCCACTCCTCATCATGGTACCGGACGAAGCATGCATCGTGGACGGGCAAGGGACAGCGGTGTTCTGTGTGCATGGGTACGTTCGGGAGTGATTTTTCGGGAAATTGCTCGAGGCGGCGAGCCGAATCGACCTGCTCGGTCCAGCAGTGCCGATACGCCACGAGGCTTGTGCGACACCGCGGCCGGTGTGCTTGAAAAAGCCGTTGCGGCGTGTATCGGCCCTTGAATTTACGTGTTAGTATGCCGGGCTACCCGGAGCCGAAGTGCTCTGTATTTCGTCCGGGTACGGCGTTTGGAAAAGAATTCAGTCCATCGCCCTGGCCTCGCGGCCCGACCGCACGATACGCCATCGTCGCCTGAACTCCGGTTCGCAGGCCGATGGTGTGCCTGCGTTTTTCCCGCGTTTACCTGCCAGGGCACTGTAGCGAATGGCGGAGAAGGCACGATGGCTCTTGGTGTAGTTGGCCGCAAGCTCGGCATGACGCGCGTCTTTGATGACGCGGGCTTGTCGACGCCGGTCACAGTGGTCGAGGTTTCGAAGAATCGCATCACCGCGCGCAAGACGCTCGAGAGCGACGGGTACCCATCGCTGCAGGTCACGGCGGGCGAGAAGAAGACGAGTCATCTCTCGAAAGCGGAGGCCGGTCACTTCGCGAAGGCCGAGGTGGCAGCGGGGCGTGGCCTGTGGGAGTTCCGGCTGGATGCCGATCCCGGCGAGGAGCTGGCGGTCGGTGGCGAGATCGGCCTCGAGCTGTTCGAGCCGGGTCAGAAGGTCGATGTCGTCGGTACCAGTATCGGCAAGGGGTTTGCCGGGGGCGTGAAGCGGCACAATTTTCAGATGCAGGACGCGACTCACGGTAACTCCCTGTCTCACCGTGCCCCTGGATCGATCGGTCAGAATCAGACGCCCGGGCGCGTGTTCAAGGGCAAGAAGATGGCCGGTCACATGGGCAACGAAAGAACAACGACACAGAACCTGACCGTAGTGCGTATCGATGAGGCACGCGAGGTCATGCTCATTCGTGGGCCCGTGCCGGGGCCGAAGGGCGGTGATCTGATCATCTTGCCGGCGATCAAGGGCAAGGCCGCGAGCGCCTGAGGCGTTGCGGGCACAGGCTGACTGAATTCGAGGATCTGGACGATGGATTTGCAGACACACAGCGGCGGCACGGTCTCGGTCTCCGAGCGAGTGTTCGGTGCTGAGTACAACGAAGGTCTGGTGCATCAGATCGTCACGGCCTACCTCGCCGGCGGTCGTGCCGGTACGGCTGCGCAGAAAACGCGCTCGGAAGTAAGGGGCGGTGGAGCGAAGCCCTGGCGGCAGAAGGGTACGGGTCGGGCGCGAGCGGGAACTTCACGCAGCCCTATCTGGACCGGTGGTGGTGTGACCTTCGCGGCGAAGACCCGCGACTACACGCAGAAAGTGAACAAGAAGATGTATCGCGGTGCCTTGCGTTCGATCCTGTCGAAGGCAGCAGCCGATGGAAAACTCGTCATTGTCGATTCGATGACACTGGCCGAGCCGCGCACCCGCCTCATGCGTGAGCGGCTTGCCGAACTCGGTGTCGAACGTGTTCTGATCGTCGTCGACGAGGTAGACGAGAACCTGTGGCTTGGCAGTCGCAACCTGGAAAACGTCCATTTGCTCGACGTCGATGGCGTCGATCCTGTCAGTCTCGTTCGCCAGCCGACGATCGTTGTCACGACGGCAGCCATCAAGCGACTCGAGGAGCGCCTCTCATGATGAACGACAAGCGCCTCTACGAGGTTCTCGTGCGGCCGCACGTCTCTGAGAAGACGGCGATCGGCGCAGAGATGGAAGGGCGTCATGCCTTCCGTGTCGCCAGCGACGCCACCAAGATCGAAGTGCGACTGGCTGTCGAGAAGATCTTCGATGTGAGTGTCAGGAGCGTGCAGATCCTCAACGTGCGTGGCAAGAACAAGCGCTTCGGTCAGATCAACGGCAAACGATCCGGCTGGCGCAAGGCGATTGTCCGACTGGCAGAAGGCCAGGACATCGACTTCATGAACATCGAGGCCTAGAGCATGGCACTGGTCAAGTCCAAACCGACGTCGCCGGGCAAGCGTTTCCAGGTTCGCGCGATCGATCGGAGCCTATCGAAAGAAGGCCCGTACGAGCCGTTGCTCGAGAGCCTCGGCAAGTCGGGAGGCCGCAACAACAAGGGGCGTATCACGACGCGCCACGTCGGTGGTGGCCACAAGCGCCGGTACCGGATCATTGATTTTCGTCGCGACAAGGACGGTATACCGGCCGTCGTCGAGCGTATCGAATACGACCCGAACCGAACGGCTCACATCGCACTCTTGAAGTACGCAGACGGTGAGCGTCGCTACATGATTGCTCCCAAGGGCGTCGCTGTCGGTGAGCGACTGATGTCAGGACGTGAAGCGCCGATCAAGGCAGGCAACTCGCTGCCACTCGCCAACATTCCGGTTGGTTCGACGGTGCATTGCATCGAGCTGAAGCCCGGTCGGGGTGCACAGGTTGCGCGGAGTGCAGGCGCGGCGGTGCAGCTGGTTGCACGGGAGGGCATGTATGCGACGCTGCGATTGCGTTCCGGTGAAACTCGCCGTGTGCAGTCCGATTGCCGCGCGACCATTGGCGAAGTCGGCAATGGCGAGCATGCCCTGCAGAAGCTTGGCAAGGCAGGCGCCATGCGCTGGCGGGGTGTCCGTCCGACCGTCCGGGGTGTCGCGATGAACCCGGTCGACCACCCGCACGGAGGTGGCGAAGGTCGCACATCCGGCGGTCGTCATCCGGTCAGTCCGTGGGGAACGCCCACGAAAGGCCACAAGACGCGCTCCAACAAGCGCACTGACAGCATGATCATTCGTCGTCGCAGCAAGAAGTAGTTAGCACAGCAACTAACTGTTTGCATGAGTTCGTTCTCGCAGCTTGTTTGCGAGAACAGCGATTCCATAAGCCTGGGCGAGGAACTGGAGAGAAGCCTGTGCCGAGAAGTCTCAAGAAAGGCCCGTTTGTCGATGCGCACCTTGCCAAGAAGGTCGATGAGGCACGCGCGGCTAACAGCAAGCGCCCGATTCGTACCTGGTCACGGCGTTCGATGATCCTGCCGGACATGGTCGGTCTGACGATTGCGGTGCATAACGGCCGCGTGCACGTGCCGGTGCTGGTGTCGGAGAACATGGTCGGGCACAAGCTCGGTGAGTTCGCCGCCACGCGTACCTACAAGGGCCACGTCGCCGACCGGAAGTCGAGGTAGTCATGGAAGTTGAATCCAGGTTGAAGATGGCCCGCATCTCTGCGCAGAAAGCGCGGTTGGTGGCGGATCAGATTCGTGGCATGCCGGTAGAGAGTGCGCTGGAGGTCCTGACGTTCTCCGAAAAGAAGGCGGGCGCAATCATGAAGAAGCTCGTCGACAGTGCCATTGCCAATGCCGAGCACAATGAAGGGGCTGATATCGACGAGCTGCGCGTCTCGTCGGTCCAGGTCAACGAGGGGCCGACGATGAAGCGGCTTCGCGCGAGAGCGAAAGGGCGGGCGAATCGCATTCTCAAGCGCACTTGTCACATCACCGTTACCGTCTCGGACGCCAGGAGCTAGTTGGCATGGGTCAGAAAGTACATCCGATCGGTATTCGACTGGGCATTTCCCAGGACTGGAATTCGACGTGGTATGCCGGTAGCGAGGACTATGCGAATTACCTGAACGACGACATCAGGATCCGCGAGTTTCTGAAGAAGCAGCTGTCGCATGCATCTGTCAGTCGCATACAGATTCAGCGACCGGCGAAAGCCGTGATCATCACGATCCATTCGGCGCGTCCGGGCATCGTCATCGGCAAGAAGGGCGAGGATGTCGAGCGGCTGCGTCGCGCGCTTGCGCCGATGCTCGGTATCAACATCAATAACGTCAAGATCAACATCGCCGAGATCCGCAAGCCGGAACTTGACGCACAATTGGTCGCCGAGGGTGTAGCTCAGCAGCTCGAGCGTCGCGTCATGTTCCGACGCGCCATGAAGCGCGTGTTGACGAACACGATGCGTATTGGCGCTCAAGGCGTGAAGATCGCGGTTTCCGGTCGACTTAACGGTGCAGAAATCGCACGCCGTGAGTGGTACCACGACGGGCGTGTGCCGCTGCACACACTGCGCGCTGATATCGATTACGGCACAGCGGAAGCGAAGACAACGTACGGCGTCATTGGCATCAAGGTCTGGATATGCCACGGCGAAGTCTTCGACCTCGAAGAGAAGCGCTCGAAGAGCGTAGTCAGCAGCACCAACAGCAAGTAAGCACAAGAAAGCGCACTCATGCTTCAACCGAAAAGAACCAAGTTCCGCAAACAGCACACCGGGCGTAACCGTGGGCTCGCGCAGAACGGAAACAAAGTGAGCTTCGGCGAGTACGGTCTGAAGGCGACCGATCGTGGCCGCCTGACGGCGCGTCAGATCGAATCGGCACGTCGCGCCATGACTCGCCACATCAAGCGCGGTGGCAAGATCTGGATTCGCATATTCCCGGATACGCCAGTAACGAAAAAGCCGATCGAGGTGCGGATGGGCAAGGGCAAGGGCAACGTCGAGTACTGGGTGGCGAAGATCCAGCCCGGCAAGATGCTCTATGAGATGGAGGGTGTTACCGAGGAAGTCGCTCGTGAAGCCTTTGCCCTGGCTGCAGCGAAACTCCCGATCAGCACAAGCTTTGTGGTGAGGACGGCAGCATGAGCGCGACAGGTAGCAAGGCGGCAAATCTTCGTGAGAAGACACCGGATGAGCTGGATACGGAACTCTCGAGCTTGTACCGGGAGCGTTTCAACCTGCGCATGCAGCAGGGTTCGGGGCAGGATGTGAAGCCGCACGATCACAAGCGTGTGCGACGTGAAATTGCACGCATCAAGACGATCATCAACGAGAAGGCTGCGCACGACGCGCAGGGCGCGGGGGCCTGACATGAGCACTGAAGATAAGCAGGCCGACGGCGAAGTCTCGAGCGACGCGTCCGCGTCTGCTCCCGAGGAGACCGCCAAGCGAGTCCGGACCGAGATCGGCAAGGTAGCCAGTAACAAGATGGAACAGACCGCGACTGTCTCGGTCGAGCGTCGTATCCAGCACCCGATCTACGGCAAGTACATGCGTCGCAGCAAGAAGTATCACGTGCATGATGAGAAGAACGAATTGAACATCGGTGACATCGTGCAGATTCGCGAGTGTCGACCGATTTCCAAGACGAAGTCCTGGACGCTCGACAAGGTGCTGACAGCAGCGACCGAGTAGAGCGGTCAAGAAGACAGACAACGAAACACGGCAGGTTCCATGAAGTCCTCGAGTTCAGGTGAAGGTAGAGTCCGATGATTCAAATGCAGAGTGTCCTGAACGTCGCGGACAACAGCGGTGCGCGTCGGGTTCAGTGCATCAAGGTGCTCGGCGGCTCGCACCGTCGGTACGCACGTGTGGGTGACGTCATCAAGGTCAGCGTGAAGGACGCCATTCCCCGCGGCAAGGTGAAGAAGGGCGAGGTCTACAACGCTGTTGTCGTTCGGACGCGCAAAGGCATACGTCGTGGTGACGGCTCGGCCATCCGTTTCGATGCCAACGCCGCGGTGATACTCAACGCCAAGCTCGAGCCAGTCGGCACGCGCATTTTCGGGCCGGTCACGCGCGAACTTCGCTCGGAGCGTTTCATGAAGATCGTCTCGCTGGCACCGGAAGTTCTGTAGGGGACAAGAGAGACATGCAACGTATCAAGCAAGGCGACGATGTGATCGTGCTGGTCGGCAAGGACAAAGGCCGACGTGGCAAGGTCGATCGAGTCGCTGACGATCGCGTCTTCGTCGACGGGGTCAACCTCATCAAGAAGCACGTCAAGGGCAATCCCCAGGCGGGCGATCCGGGTGGCATCCAGGAGCAGGAGGCGTCGATCCACGTATCGAACGTCGCGCTCTTCAACCCGTCGACCAAGAAAGGTGGTCGGGTCGGATTCCGCGTCGACGATTCCGGCCGCAAGGAGCGATTCTTCCGTGCCGACAACAGTGCAGTGGACGGCTGAGATCATGGCCAGACTCAAACAGCAGTACCGCGAGAACATCGTCCCCGAGATGATGAAGGAGCACGGCTACAAGAGCGTCATGCAGGTCCCGAGGATCGAGAAGATAACGATCAACATGGGCCTTGGTGAAGCGGTCGGCGACAAGAAGGTGCTCGAGAGCGCCGTATCGGACATGACCGCCATCAGTGGTCAGAAGCCGGTGGTGACCGTCGCCCGCAAGTCGATCGCCGGGTTCAAGATTCGCGATGGTTATCCGATCGGCGCGAAAGTCACCTTGCGCCGTGACCGCATGTACGAGTTCCTCGATCGGCTGGTTGCCGTGTCGATTCCCCGCATACGTGACTTCCGCGGTATCAGCCCGCGAAGTTTCGATGGTCGTGGTAACTACAGCCTTGGCGTCAAGGAGCAGATCATCTTTCCCGAGGTCGACTACGACAAGGTCGACGCGATTCGCGGCATGGACATCACCATCACAACGTCGGCAAGAAACGACGAGGAAGCCTTGTCTCTACTCAAGAAGTTCAATTTTCCGTTCCGGCAGCCGGCGCAGAAGGGGGCATAACGATGGCCAAGAAGTCGATGATCGCCCGCGAGAAGAAGCGGACCAAGCTGGTCAAGCAGCACGCAGCAAAGCGTGCGGCGTTGAAGGAAACGATTCTTTCGCAGGAAGTCCCGTACGACGAGAAGATGGCTGCAGTTGCAGCACTTGCTGCGCTGCCGCGTGATTCGTCTGCTGCGCGCCAGCGAAACCGGTGCCGGATCACGGGTCGTCCACACGGGTACTACCGCAAGTTCGGTCTGAGCCGTAACAAGTTGCGTGAGGCTGCCATGCGTGGCGATGTGCCCGGTCTCGTCAAGGCGAGCTGGTAGGAGAATGGTTGCAATGTCCTTTTCGATGAATGGTTCGATGAACACTGTCGTCACGAGCGTCGCGAGTCGGCCCGAGAGGCCCGCACGATGAGCATGTCAGACCCGATAGCAGACATGCTCACGCGTATCCGCAATGGCCAGCAAGCCCGCAAGGTATCGGTCTCGATGCCGGCGGCAAAGCTCAAGTCGGCGGTTGCACAGGTATTGCAGGACGAAGGCTACATCGAGCGCTATGACCAGGCCGTCAACAGCGACGGCAAGCCCACGCTGACCGTCAAACTGAAATATTTCGACGGTAGTCCGGTTATCGAGAGGATCCGTCGTGTCAGTCGTCCCGGTCTGCGTCGGTATTCGGGGAGCGAGACTATCCCGGAGGTGCTTGGCGGGCTCGGCATTTCCGTCGTCTCGACATCTCGCGGACTGATGACCGGGCGCCAGGCGCAGGCCCAGGGCATCGGTGGCGAAGTGCTCTGTACTGTCAGCTGAAGCGCGCCTTGGCGAAGTCCCCCGGATACAGGAACTGAAATCAGATGTCACGCGTAGCAAAACAGCCGGTATCGGTGCCGAAAGGTGTCGATGTCAAGATCGACGGCCAGGCGGTCAGTGCGAAGGGACCGAAGGGCCTCGAGTCCATGGTTCTGCACGACGATGTCGAGGCGAAGCTTGAGGACGGCGAACTTGGGGTCGCACCGCGCGCCGGCAAGCACAACGCCATTGCAATGGCCGGCACCATGCGCTCACTTCTGTCGAATCTTGTCGTCGGCGTCAGTGATGGCTTTTCGAAGAAGCTCGAGCTGCGCGGAGTCGGTTATAGAGCGCAGGCGCAGGGCAAGTCACTGAATCTGACCCTCGGTTTTTCCCATCCCGTCGTTCACGCGGTGCCTGACGGCATCACCGTCGAGACGCCCAGTCAAACCGAGATCGTGATCAGCGGAACGAACAAGCAGGTTGTCGGTCAAGTGGCTGCCGATATCCGTGCTTATCGACCGCCGGAGCCTTACAAGGGCAAGGGTGTGCGATACGTGGACGAATACGTCGCCATGAAAGAAGCGAAGAAGAAGTGATGGACAAGAAGACGACACGATTGCGCCGGGCGCGACGCACACGCGCGAAGATCAGCGAACTCGGGCGACCGCGTCTGACGGTTCACCGGACACCGCGACATATCTACGCCCAGGTCATCGCAGCCGATGGTGCGCATGTGCTGGTGGCTGCGTCAACGGTCGCAAAAGATCTGCGAGCGGGGCTTGCCAACGGTGGCAATGTCGATGCTGCCATGGCGATCGGCAAGGCTATCGCCGAGAAGGCTGTGGCGGCGGGCATCAGCGAAGTGGCCTTTGACCGGGCTGGGTTCAAGTATCACGGGCGAGTCAAGGCTCTGGCCGACTCGGCCCGCGAGCACGGCCTGAAGTTCTAGACCGGTTTCGACCAGGTAGCGGCCAAGGCACCTTCTTGTCCTGACTGCTGAATCTGATTGCCAGCCCGAATCGACTCACCCGAACCGACGATCAAGGCAGATCTTTCGCCGACATAACGAATTTCCCGGATATCACGTATGGCACAGAACGACTACAACCAGAACAGCGACGGCTATATCGAGAAGCTTGTCACGATCAACCGTGTGGCGAAGGTGGTCAAGGGTGGACGTCAGTTCGGGTTCACGGCGCTGACGGTCGTCGGCGACGGTAATGGACGGGTCGGACTCGGCTATGGCAAGGCACGCGAAGTGCCGCTCGCCATCCAGAAGGCCATGGAGAAGGCTCGCCGCGACATGCGCTCGGTCAATCTGGCCGACGGCACGCTGCAATATGCATTGACGGGGCGTCACGGCGCGGCTCGGGTGTACATGCAGCCAGCGTCGGATGGTACGGGTATCATTGCCGGAGGCGCGATGCGTGCGGTTTTCGAGGCGGTCGGTGTCCACAATGTTCTTGCCAAGATCATCGGCACGAACAACCCGATCAACGTCGTTCGCGCGACGATCAACGGCCTTACCGACATGCGCAGCCCGGAATCGATCGCGGCGAAGCGCGGCAAGACGGTAGCTGAAGTCAAGGGAGAAGAAGCGGCATGAGCAGCGCGGTGGGACAGACCCTGAAAGTGACACTCATCCGTAGCTTGCACGGTCGCTTGAAGAATCATCAGGCCTCGGTTCGAGGTCTCGGTCTGCGGCGCATGCATCAGACCGTCGACGTCATCGATACGCCCGAGAATCGCGGCATGATCAACAAGGCCTATTACCTTTTACGCGTCGAAGAATCCGTTCAGGCCTAGTATCGGGCCCCACCCAGATCCTGGTATCGACCACGCGTCGCGCCGGGACAGAGTGCAAATCAGACATCATGAGTCTCAATAATCTCAAACCCAATCCGGGAAGCCGCAAGGTCGCCAACCGCGTCGGGCGCGGCATCGGTTCCGGCAGCGGCAAGACGGCTGGTCGTGGGCACAAGGGCCAGAAGGCGCGATCAGGTGGATACCACAAGGTCGGTTTCGAAGGCGGCCAGATGCCGATTCAGCGACGCTTGCCGAAATTCGGTTTCACTTCGCGCATGGGCAGGCACTATGCAGAAGTCCGCTTGCATGAGCTGGCGCGTGTGCCCGAGGGCGTGATCACGCCGGCGACGCTGATCGAGGCGGGAATCGTGCCGTTGCAGACCAAGACGGTGAAGATCATCCTGTCGGGCGAGATCGCTGGTGCGGTGAAGGTCAGCGGCTGTCGAGTGACGCGCGGCGCACGTACTGCGATCGAAGGCGCGGGGGGCAGTGTCGAGGATATCGTCGTCGTCGCGGCCGGCAAGCCGGTAGCGAAGGCCAGGACCGAGAAGCGGGTAGCAGACGGTGCAGCGAACGAGGCGGCCACCCCTGCAACGACCGCATCGTTGTCGGAGACTGCGTCAGAGTCGGCGTCGGGCGACGACAGCGGTACGGACACATCGGGTGAAGAGCCGACTGGCGACGAACCGGCTTAGGTAACGGCGGAGCATACCCATGGCAGCAGGAGACAAGAAAGGCCCAGCCCTTTCGGGTATCGGCGGTTCATCCGAGCTGCGATCGCGTCTGTTGTTCGTGCTGTTTGCCCTGGTGGTATTCCGAATCGGTTCGCACATCACCATCCCCGGGGTGGATCCGCGCGTCATGGCGGAGTTGTTTCAGGCACAGAGTGACGGCATTCTCGGTATGCTGAACATGTTTGGCGGTGGTGCTTTGTCGCGCATGTCGCTGTTTGCACTCGGCGTCATGCCCTACATTTCGGCGTCGATCATCATGCAGCTGATGACGCACGTGATTCCGCAGCTTGAGCAGCTCCGCAAGGAAGGCGAGAGCGGCCGTCGAGTCATCACCAAGTACACGCGCTACGGCACACTTGTGCTGGCCTCGATTCAGGCGGTCGGTATTGCCATCGCCTTGCAGAATCAGGGAGCGGGTGGCCAGAGCGTTGTCTTCCTGACGGGGCCGGGATTCGTTCTCACCGCGGCCATTACCCTGGTCACGGGCACCATGTTCCTGATGTGGCTGGGCGAGCAGATCACCGAGCGTGGTATCGGCAACGGCATATCGATTCTCATTTTCGCGGGTATCGTGGCGGGGCTGCCGGCAGCCATCGGCGGCACACTCGAACTCGCGCGTACCGGTGAACTCAGTGCGTTCACGGTCATCCTCCTGTTTGCCATGGTCTTCGCGGTCACCGCATTCGTGGTCTTTGTCGAGCGTGGCCAGCGACGCATCACCGTCAATTACGCCAAGCGACAGCAAGGACGCAAGATGTATGCGGCTCAGTCGAGTCACTTGCCGCTCAAGCTCAACATGGCAGGCGTCATTCCACCGATCTTCGCGTCGAGCATCATCCTGTTTCCAGCGACGCTCGGCGACATCGCGACCGACAACTCGAACTCGATCCTGAACACGCTCGTCTCGACCTTGCAGCCCGGACAACCGGTCTACATACTGCTCTACGCGTCGGCGATCATCTTTTTCTGCTTCTTCTATACCGCACTGGTGTTCAATGCGAAGGAAACAGCGGATAATCTGAAGCGCTCGGGTGCGTTCATTCCCGGTATTCGGCCGGGTGATCAGACCGCGCGGTATATCGACGGGGTATTGACGCGACTGACGATGTATGGCGCGCTCTACATCACGTTGGTGTGTCTGCTGCCGGAATTTCTCATCCTGCTCTGGAACGTGCCCTTCTATTTCGGCGGCACGTCGCTCCTGATCATCGTCGTCGTGGTGATGGACTTCGTCGGCCAGGCGCAGGCGCACATGATGAGTCATCAGTACGAAGGTCTGATGAAGAAGCAAGGCGGCAAGGGCAAGGGCGGCAAGGAAGGTGGTACCGGCGGTCGTGCCGGCAAGGGCACCAAGGGCCTGCCGAAAGGCGCACGCTGATCAAATCGGTGACCGCTGTCAGGGCATCGGTCAGCAAAACGTCTACGGACATATTTCTGGAGTATCGGATGAAAGTCAGAGCATCGGTCAAGAAGATCTGCCGCAACTGCAAAGTGGTGCGGCGCAAGGGCGTCGTACGGGTGATCTGTACCGATACGCGACACAAGCAACGACAGGGTTGATCGGGACACCACCATGGCTCGCATAGCAGGCATCAATATTCCGGTCCAGAAGCACGCCTGGATCGCCTTGACTTCCATCTACGGAATCGGCCGCACGCGCGCGCTGAAGATCTGTGATGACGCACAGGTTGCCCGGGACGCCAAGGTCCGCAATCTGAGTGAAGTTGAAATCGAAAACCTCCGCACGGAGGTTGCGAAGTATACGGTCGAGGGTGATCTTCGCCGTGACGTGTCGATGAACATCAAGCGATTGATGGATCTCGGTTGTTATCGCGGTATTCGACATCGTCGCGGACTGCCGCTTCGGGGTCAGCGTACCAAGACCAATGCGCGTACCCGCAAGGGTCCTCGTCGTCCGCTCAAGCGCTGAGCGACCGTCAGCCTTTATTGTAATCACCGGACCCGTTTCCAACAGAGCAAGTCATGGCCGCCAGCACCAGCAAGAAGAAGGTTCGACGCGTCGTTACCGACGGAATAGCGCATATTCATGCGTCGTTCAACAACACGATCATCATGATTACCGACCGTCAGGGCAACGCTCTGTCGTGGGCGACCGCCGGCGGTTCCGGCTTTCGTGGGTCGAGAAAGAGCACACCTTTTGCGGCGCAGGTTGCGGCTGAGCGTGCGGGTGAAGCTGCCAAGGAGTACGGATTGAAGAACATCGACGTGCACGTGAAGGGTCCGGGGCCGGGTCGGGACTCAGCAGTGCGCTCGTTGAACAACGTGGGATTCAAGATCGCGAGCATCATTGACGTGACACCGATTCCCCACAACGGTTGCCGACCACCGAAGAAGCGTCGCGTTTGACCCGCGGCCCGTGCATTGTCACGGGCGACCAGACCAGTTGGGAGTGAATTGAAGCGTGGCCAGATACACAGGACCGAAGTGCAAGCTCAGTCGACGTGAAGGTACCGACCTTTACCTGAAGTCGGGCATCCGTCCGCTCGAATCGAAGTGCAATCTTGAAACACCGCCAGGTCAGGTAGGGGTCAAGCGAGGCCGACCGTCCGACTACTCGATCCAGTTGCGTGAAAAGCAGAAGCTGCGGCGCATGTACGGAGTGCTCGAGAAGCAGTTCCGGAACTACTACAAAGCAGCCGCCTCGAAGAAAGGCTCAACGGGCGAAAATCTGTTGTCCATGCTCGAGCAGCGTCTCGACAATGTCGTCTACCGGATGGGCTTCGGTTCGACCCGGGCAGAGGCGCGACAGCTTGTCTCGCACAAGTCGATCATGGTCGACGGCAAGATCGTCAACATTCCTTCTTATCAGATTCAGCCCAATCAGGTCATCACGATTCGCGAGAAGGCGCGCAAGCAGGCACGCATTGTCGATGCACTGCAGTTGGCGGCGCAGCGCGGGCAGCCCGGCTGGATAGAAGTCGATACGAAGAAATTCGAAGGCATGTTCAAGGCGATCCCCGATCGTGGCGAACTGCCGGCCGAGATCAACGAGTCGCTGGTCGTCGAGCTTTACTCGAAGTAGATCCACTCTGCCGCGCCAGAACCGACCGGCCCCTCCGCCCGTCGGTTCCGGAATTCAATTCAGGCGGCAGCCCAGCCCGGATCCTCGCACCTCACGCGCGGGCACCGGTCCATGGACGTGAACCTCGGGGGTTCGCGTCACGGTACCGTCGCCGCCACTGCACCGGAGCACGATCATCTTGAATGCCATGCAAACAGAATTTCTCAAGCCACATATCTCTGACGTCTCGACCTCAAGCGCGAATCACGCCAAAGTTACCCTGGAGCCGCTCGAGCGTGGCTTCGGGCATACGCTCGGCAATGCGCTGCGCCGTATCCTCCTGTCGTCGATGCCCGGGGCGGCCTTCTATGAAGCCGAAATCGATGGCGTGCTCCATGAGTACACGACGATGGAAGGTGTTCAGGAGGATGTACTCGATATCCTGCTGAATCTGAAGGGTGTGGCGATTGTCATGCACGCCAAGAGCGAAGCCACGCTGAAGCTCGTCAAGCAGGGCCCGGCAGTCGTCACGGCGGGCGACATCACGCTCGATCACGACCTGGAGATCATCAACCCGGATCACGTCATCTGTCACCTGACCGGAAATGTCGATGTCAACATCACGCTGCGTGCGCGCGTCGGTCGTGGTTACGAGCCGGCCTCGCACCGGACGCTCGAGGAGGGCGAGAGCCGTCCCATTGGCACGCTGCAGATCGACTCCTCCTTCAGCCCCGTTCACAAGGTGGCCTACAACGTCGAGAGTGCTCGGGTCGAGCAACGTACCGACCTCGACAAGCTCATTGTCGATCTGGAAACGAACGGCACGATCGATCCGGAGGACGCCATTCGCAAGGCGGCCACGATTCTTCAGGAGCAGCTGTCGGTCTTCGTCGATCTGAAGCCGGAGACGTCTGCCCAGGAAGAGGAGACCGCATCCGATATCGATCCGATTCTGCTTCGGCCGGTCGACGATCTCGAACTTACCGTGCGCTCTGCCAACTGTCTCAAGGCCGAGAACATCTACTACATCGGCGATCTCATTCAGCGTACCGAAGTCGAGCTTCTCAAGACACCGAACCTCGGCAAGAAGTCGCTGACCGAAATCAAGGACGTGCTGGCCCAGCAGGCGCTCTCGCTCGGCATGCGTCTCGAAAACTGGCCGCCACCCGAACTGCAGAAGCAGCGTGAGCTCGCCAAGTAGCATTCGCACGGGCCTAATGACATCCGGATCGAAGACATCTCATGAGACATCGCAAGAGCGGACGCAAGCTGAACCGCAACAGTAGCCATCGTAACGCCATGTTTCGAAACATGGCGGCGTCGCTGGTCGAGCACGAATCCATTCGTACCACCCTGCCCAAAGCCAAAGAGCTTCGGCGCGTCATCGAGCCGATGATCACCGGTGCCAAGCGTGACGACGTGGCGCGGCGACGGCTGGCCTTCTCGCGGCTGCGTGACAAGGCAGCGGTCGGCAAGCTGTTCACGGAGATTGCCCCTCGATTTGCCTCGCGGCCGGGTGGCTATACGCGCATCCTGAAGTGCGGCGTGCGCTCAGGCGACAATGCACCGATGGCCATCATCGAGTTTGTCGATCGTGCCGAGGCTGCCGGCAGCGATGAGTAGCGGTCGAGTAGTGGTCGAGTAATGGCCGGGCAATGGGCCCAGTGTTGGCCCGGGTAGTGGTATGGCCCGGGGTGCGACCGCCTTGCGAGCGCCCCTGAGCGAAGCCCAACCGGTCGCTGTAAATGGCGGCGCGCAGGCAGGCGGTACGGCGGGCGATACGAGCAGCTTCAGTGCGCTTGTCCGCCTGCTTCGCTACGCGCGCGGCTACAGACGTCGAATCGCACTTGCCAGTCTCTGTTCAACGCTCAACGTCGTGTTCGACGTCATGCCGGAGATACTCATCGGCATCGCGATCGACGTGGTGGTCAACCGGGACGAAAGTTTTCTGGCGGCGTTCGGGATCATTGAACCCGAATCCCAGATTCTCGCGCTGGGTGGGCTGACGCTGTTCATCTGGGTCGGCGAGTCGCTGTTCCAGTATCTCTACCTTATCCTGTGGCGAAACCTCGCGCAGGACTTCCAGGCCGATATCCGACAGGACGCTTACGATCAGGTGCAGCGTCAGGACATGGCGTATTTCGAGGTACGCAGTTCCGGCGAGCTGAGTTCGATCCTGAACGACGACGTCAACCAGCTCGAAAGATTCCTCGACGGTGGTGCGAACGACATCCTTCAGGTCGGCGTCAGCGTCACCCTGGTGGGCATGGTGTTCTTTGTCGTCTCGCCCAGTATCGCCTTGCTCGCCATCACGCCGATTCCGGTCATCGTCTGGGGCGCCTTCTTCTTCATGCGGCGAGCGACACCGCTCTATGCTCAGGTGCGCGAAGAGGTCGGCAGGCTCTCGGGTCGTATCGTCAACAGTATTGGCGGTATGGCGACGATCAAGGCCTTTACCGCCGAACAACGTGAATCTGCAGAGCTCGCCCGGGCCAGTCGCGACTATGTGAATGCCAATCGGGCGGCCATCCGGACGAGTTCGGCGTTCGTGCCACTCATCCGCATGGCGATTCTGGTCGGTTTCCTGGCTACCTTCGTGATCGGTGGGCTACGGGCCCTCGACGGCACGCTCAACGTCGGTGCCTATGGCATGTTGGTCTTTCTGACACAGCGTCTGCTCTGGCCTTTGACTCGACTGGCGCAGACGGTCGATCTCTACGAGCGTGCAATGGCGAGCACCCGTCGAATACTGGGTCTTATCGAAGCGGACGTGCGCGTTCGTGATGCCGGTGGGCTGACACTCGCGTCACCGGCCCGCGGAGATATCGAATTCCGGAAAGTGAGTTTCCGCTACCCCGACAGCGGCGCTGCGGTCGAGAATATAGACCTCTCGATTTCCGCCGGACAGACCATTGCACTGGTCGGAACCACGGGTTCAGGCAAGTCGACACTCATCAAGTTGCTGCTGCGCTTCTATCCGCTCGATGAGGGCACGATCACACTCGATGGACAGCCGATCGAGACACTGTCGCTGCAATCCCTCCGCCAGACGATCGGTCTCGTCAGTCAGGATGTCTTCCTGTTCGAGGGCACGGTCGGCGAGAACATCGCGTACGGTGATCCGGGAGCGTCGCACGAGACCATTCGTGCAGCAGCAGTGGCGGCGGAGGCCATCGGCTTCATTGATGCCTTGCCGGAGGGTTTCGACACCCTCGTTGGCGAACGAGGTGTCAAGTTGTCCGGCGGCCAGCGCCAGCGCTTGTCACTGGCCCGCGCGATCATCAAGGATCCGCCTGTGCTGATCCTCGACGAAGCCACCAGTGCCGTCGACAACGAGACCGAGGCAGCCATCCAGCGTTCGTTGGCGGTCATCTCGCGCCATCGTACGGTCATCGTGGTTGCGCATCGGCTCAGCACCATCGTGGCGGCGAACGAGATCGTGGTGCTTGAAAAAGGACGCGTCGTCGAGCGTGGAACCCACGAGTCACTGATTCGGGCGGGCGCTCGCTACGCCGGACAATGGCGTGTGCAGACCGGATCAGCCGAACCGGACATTTTTGTTCAACCACGGGCCGACGAATGACAAGCCGACGCGAAGTGGGCCGACGCGAAGTGGGCCGACGAGAGATGGGCCGATGAATGACGAGCCGACCCGTGAGCCGGATCGAAGTGCACCCGTGGCGGTCATCGGGGCGGGCTCTTGGGGAACCGCGCTGGCTATCCAGCTGGCGCGAGCCGGCAATGACGTCCGACTCTGGGGCCGGGACAGGGAGGCGATCAATGACATGCGGCGCGAGCGGTGTAACAAGCGCTATCTGCCCGATGCACGCTTCCCCGAGCGCGTTGTCGTACAGGCTGATCTCGATCGTGCGCTCACCGGCGCCACGACGGTTCTGGTGGTCGTGCCGAGCCATGCGTTCCGCGCAACGCTTGCCTCACTGAAGGAGCATGCCGATACGATCGGTGACGAGTTCGGCCTGGCCTGGGCGACCAAAGGGCTTGAAATGGCTACCGGTGAATTGCCGCATCAGGTTGCCGCGGGCACCTTGCCTGCCGTGCAGCGCCTCGCGGTTCTCTCGGGTCCGACCTTCGCGATGGAAGTGGGCGCCGGATTACCGACGGCATTGACCGTTGCAGCCCGTCCGATGTCGTTTGCCGACGAACTGGCCGCACGCCTGTCGAGCCAGGCGTTCAGGGCCTACACCAGCGGCGACATGATCGGAGTTGAAGTGGGCGGTGCCGTCAAGAATGCGTTGGCTATCGCCGCTGGCCTGGCGGATGGCCTGGGATTTGGTGCCAATGCGCGGGTCGCGTTGATCAATCGCGGTCTTCGCGAAATGACGCGCTTCGGTATCGCGCTCGGCGCCGACGAGGAGACGTTCGCCGGTCTTGCGGCGATGGGGGACCTTGTGCTCACCTGCACCGATGATCAGTCGCGTAATCGACGCATGGGGCTGGCGTTGGCAGCCGGCCAGGGCGTGGAGCGGGCCGCCGCTGCGATCGGCCAGGTCGTGGAAGGCGTGAAAGCAGCCAAGGCGGTACACCAACAGGCACAGAGGCTTGGCGTCGATATGCCGATCGTCGAACAGATCTACCGGATTCTCTACGAGAACGTCGACCCGCGAGATGCCGTGCAAGCGCTGATGGGGCGGGCGAGCCGCTCGGAAAACGATGGTGAATCATGAACCGGACTTGAGGTATTGAGGCACGAAATCTGCACCAGTTAACGTTTTGGTCACGCCGTCGGTGTGGCCCTTTGATCGGTAGATCACGGGGGTGACCAGGTCGAGTGAAAAATATCGAGCGACGTATCATTGCGGTGGTCAGCGATACCTTCGACGACTATCAGCGTGGCATTGTCCATTGGCTTCATGGCCGCTTCACGCGTGCTCGTTACGGCACCTTGTGTGTGTCGGCACGAGACCTTCGTGACAGCGATGCATTGCGCAGTCACTCTCTGCGAGACTCCCGTGTCAACGGTGGCGGAATGCATCCTCAGGAGGGCTCTGCCAGCCGCCCGGGCCGATTGACGCATCCGCTCGCCGATGGTCTTGACGTCAGCGGCTACGTCATCCTCACGCCTCTTCTTGGACGCGGCTTTCCGTCCGTGGAAATGACCCGCTTCGTCGAGCGGATCTCTGCTCGACCTGTCGTCAGTCTCGGTGGTGTTCTCGGCAATCTTCCCAGTGTCCGCCTGGCGAGCGATGCCGCGCTCGCCGCACTGATGGCACACATGACACGTGACCCGCATCGCAAGCGCTTCGTGTTCCTTCGAGGCTACGCCGGGGAGCCCGACTCGGAGGAACGCGAAAGAGCGTTTCGACAGGGTCTGGTGCGCGCGGGCTTGTCTGTCAACGAATCGCTGATACTCGACGGGCACTTCAGCGCCTCCGATTCCTTTGCTGCCGTGGACGCGCTGCTGCGATCGGGCGAACGTTTCGATGCCCTGGTCGCAGCCAATGACACCATGGCGGTCAGTGCGATGATCGCGCTTGAACGCCACGGTCTCGGGGTTCCGTTCGACGTCCTCGTGTCGGGATTCGACGATCATCCCGTCGCCATCGACAGTCATCCGCCGCTGACGACGATTCGACAGCAGCTTGAACTGCAAGCGGTTGCAGCGGCAGATCTCCTGCTCGACAGGCTGGCAGAAAGGGACGTCGGCAGCCGGCAGTCCATCGTGTCGGTCGACGCTGATCTGATGATCCGGAGATCGAGTGATGCGACCTGGCAGGAGAGTGAAGCGGCCGACTGGCTGGTCGATGCACTGCATTCCGACACTCCCATGGCGCTGCTGGACAAGCATCTGCAACTTCGGCTGCGGCGCGTGTACGTGCCTGACGGCATCGCGATCGACAGGATCGTCAGCGGCATGTTCCATACGCTCGTGGCCGGAAGCGATGCACTCGCCTTGATGATCGAGGAAGCGCTCGAACAATGTCCGATTGATGTACATACCGTGCGGTGGTGGATGAAAGCCGTTCGGATTCTCAAGAGTGTGCGTCGCGCATTGCCGCTCACGCTTGCGCATACCGACGCGGAAGTGGCTATCTCGAGAGTCGTGGACAGGCTCGAGAACAGGTTGGGGAGAGCGCGTGCAACATGGCAGTTCGATCGAATGACGCACCGCCAGCGGCACGAGCACCTGCTGATGCGACTGGCGAGTTGTGCCAGTCACCAGTCGATCTGGACACTTCTGCAGGAAGGCTTGGGTTCTCTCGGGCTGAAACGGGCCTGGATCGCGCTGAATGTCGACACTGATGTTGCCGTCACTGAAAAGGTCCGGCTTGCATTTTCTCTTTCGGATGTACGCAGCGGCGAGTACGAGACAAATTTCGACACGAAGGATGTACTCCCGCAATCGTTGCACAAAGAGCTTGAAAGCGGCTTGTTGGTACTCTCACCTCTCACGGCACACGAACTCGAGCTCGGCTATCTGTTGATCGATCCTCGTGATTGCCTGTCCCTCGAACTGTCGGCTTTGACGACGGGCCTGTCGCTGGCCTTGCATCAGGTGGGTCAGCGGACCGCTCTCAAGAAGCGCGCCGATGCACTCGGACTCGCGAATTCCGCACTATCCACGGTCGCGCGCTACGACACGCTGACCGGACTTCCGAACCGGACTCACTTTCACGAGAACCTTGAACTCGCTCTGCATGACGCCCACAGGACGCAGCACGAAGTCGCCTTGCTGTTCGTTGATCTTGACGGGTTCAAGTTGATCAACGACACACTCGGCCACAGTGCCGGAGATCATCTTCTCCGGGTCGTGGCTTCGCGCGTGGACCGTGTGCTCAGGAGCGATGATTCCCTGTCGCGCCTTGGCGGTGATGAGTTCACGGTCATCGCGGTGCTGGAGCCCGGCGAGAAGTCGGCGACGCGTCTGGCCGACAGTGTGCTCGATGCCATTGCGCAACCCTGTCACCTCGGTGAACGAATCGTCAATGTCAGTGCCAGTGTCGGCATTGCCTGCTTTCCCGATGACGGGCTCGATGCCGAGACCCTTGTTCGCAATGCCGATACGGCGATGTACCACGCCAAGGCCAGAGGCAAGCACCGGCATACGTGCTACACGCCAGTGATGCACCACGATGCCATTCGGGAAATCGAACTTCGTGAGGACATGCGCAGAGGGCTTGCGAATGACGAATTTCGCATGCACTACCAGCCGCGTGTCGAGCTTCCGAGCGGTCGCCTGCTGGGCTTCGAGGCGCTGATTCGCTGGCGCGACGACATCGGCCCGGCCAGTTTCATACCGGTTGCCGAGCAGTGCGGACTGATTTCCTCGATCGACGCTTTCTCGCTGGATTCGGCCTGCCGACAGGCGCGGGAATGGCTTGATCGAGGGCTCTCGGTACAGGTCGCCGTCAACCTCTCGGTCAAGCGATTGCAGGAGCCTACCATCGTCGAACAGCTGGTAAATGCCTTGCGCAAGCACGCGTTGTCACCCGAGCTCCTCGAGCTGGAAATCACTGAAAGTGCCGCGATGAGCGATGTGGACGACAATATCGAGAAGCTCGGAGCACTGCGAGCACTCGGCGTACGTATTGCCATCGACGACTTCGGGACGGGCTACTCCTCGCTCGAGTACCTGCGACGCTTGCCGGTCACCAGTCTGAAGATCGATCGCTCTTTTCTGTCCGGCATCGAGTCGGCGCTGGATGCAGATTCAGCCGATGCGGCGATCGTCCGTGCCGTGGTGGGACTGGGCAGGAGCCTGGGCTATCGCGTCGTTGCCGAGGGCGTGGAGAACGAGGCACAGCTGGACTTCCTGAATTCGCTGGGATGTGATGAAGGTCAGGGTTGGTACTTCGGCAAACCCCTGAGCGTCAATGCGGCTACCGAACGGTTGAAGCACGAGTACGCCATTGAAGCGCTGCCGGGTCAGGTAGACGGCTGAGAGGGCGTCGCCAGGTAGTCCATCAGCGCCTCGAGAAGAATGTCTCGTGGAAAGTTGTTTTCAGTCACCAGGAAACGCGCCAGCAACCGATTCCGTTCGGCAATGGGCAAGGCGATTGCCCAGTGATCTGCATTCACGACGGCCAGCAGCTCGCTAGCCGGGAGAACGGCATCCCTGGCTATGACCTGACTGTCGTTGCCAGCATCGATGCGAGCAAGCACCCGCCACGAGTGGCGAAGGACGCGGGAAACTCGTTCCGGATTCGGTTCGGCGATGATGGAGAGATAGCGAATCGAATCTGGCAGGTCGTGCGACTCAAGCCAGGCACGCCGGAAGGTCGGCGTCAGATCGGCGATGGCACGGCCGTCTCCCTGACCGAAACTGCCGTCGAGTGCCGGCAGCGGCGTGCGGCTCAACAACCAGGCGAGCAAGCGCGGCGTCGAACCTGCCAGTGGCGTCCCCGCTACCACGCCACCGAGACTGGTCAGGGAGCGCAGCGAATCGTGTGTGTCGGGCCAGTCACCGAGCATGTGCAAAGCATCGGTGCAACCCTTGGAATAGCCGACGAGGTCGATGGCGGCCCCCGCCTTGTCGGCCTCCTCCAGCACGATGGTTCGGAGACGGGCCGCGTTGCGTGTGCATCCGGCTCGACCGTTAAGCCAGGCTACCCGCACCGGACGATCCTTGACGGCAAGCGATTGTCGAGCGCACATGAACGGGGCTACCAGCGAGCTCAGGTTATCACCGAAGAGTCCCGGGACGATCAGCATGGGCCTCGGATCGGTCTGCCCGGGATGCTGCGGTGCAATTCGATGCGTCGCTGCGCTTACAGGTTCGACTGACGTGAGAGCCCGGGTGTGGAAATGTGCAGCAATCGACCTCCGCTCGATCCCGCGCCGCTCTGCAATCGCCAGACAGCGCTCGAGGAAGGCTTGACGACCGTCGAGGGCGACCGCGCTCACGCTTGCTGATTGTCGAGCGGCGCGCTGTGTTCTCGCGCTCGGGCGACGCTTGCCGCGACCCGCGCAACAGCCGTCTCGTCCAGCCAGCCTCGTGCTGCGGCATGGCGGGCGGCCGCCAGCGTATCGGGAATCAGCAGCATGTCGACGCCGTCTGCCGCCAGCGCGGCGACGATGTCGCCGACTTCGCGATCGCGAACGTCACCACTGACATCGCGGATGTAGATCGCGAGGATGCGCCCCGGGTACTCGGCAACGATGTCTCGGTAGACTTCGGGGTCGTGCTGACCGCTGTCGCCGATGAGCACGAAGGGCAGTGCAGGGTAGCGATCGAGAACTTCCCTGATTTGCGTCAGCTTGTGGGCGAGATGCGGCCCGGCAACGATCTTGTCGCGATCGAGCCCGAAGTCGCGGAGCAACAGTGGACCTGTGACAATACCGTTGATGCGCATGAAATCGTCGAGAAACTCATGCAGGTTCCAGGGGCTGCTCGAGACGTAGAAAAGCGGGTTGAGTCCCGTGTGCAGTTCGTCATAGAGCTCGGCGACGCCCGAGAACGCAACGCGTGATGCACTCGATTCGAGTAGCGTCAGGCGCATCATCTTGAGCAGCGACGTGGCCTCGGTAACGAGGACCGTATCGTCGATGTCGGAGATTATCCCGAAGCGTGCATCCGCACCGGGCAGGGTCACTTCGGCCGTGCCGTCCTGCATTGCCGTCGGATGATCAGGCAAGGAAAGGTCGATCGTCAGTCGCGTGCTGCCAGGCTGTAAATCGCCAGCCAGGCTCTCAGCCGACACGCCCGCAGTCGGCGGCACGAAGTCGAAATGAAAAAAGCCTTCTTCGTCGGTACGCGTATCGATGACCTCCCCGGCGATACGCGCTTGCACGTGCACGTCCGGTACTTCGTCGGTCTCGAAGCGTCGATAGCTCGCCTGCAAGTTGCGCCACGTCGACTCGAGCGCCGCATCCGGTTGCTTCCGGTAGACGAGCACACGGCCACTGAGCGTTGCCCGCTGCTCGTTGGCAAACCCTCGATAGGCTTGCAGATGCAGCTTGCGGTCTGGTCGGAATCGCTGTGCGAAGCGATGTCTGACCCGATCGACCGCACTTTCGGTGTTGGCCCCGAGCTGGTGGAGAAGCGTTTTCCAGTCGTTTATCAGCGTGCCGCTCACGGCAACAGATAGACCGGTGAAACCGTGGCGCTGGTCTCTGTCGATGCGCGCTTTCGTCGTTGCTCGGCACGGCGTTCGCGATAGTGGGCACAGGCAGCGATCAGGCTGTGCAAGCCATCCATGCCCCGTCGAGCGGCGTACACAGGATTACGACGATTTGCGTAGCTGCTCAATGGCACCCAACGCGCGAGAAAGGCACTCGGCCCGATACCGTCGATGACAACCAGTCGAATCCTGCCGTCCTGCAGGCGTTGTGCGCAGAGGTTCGATGGTGTCAGGTCCTTGACCACCAGCGGAGTGCGTGCGAGCCAGTCATGAAAGTCACTGAAGGCTTGATCCCAGACGATCGGCTCGCGGCCATACTCTTCGTCGTCAAGCGTGTCCGCAAGCGTCGGCGAAGGCTCGTTGGACGATTCGTCGAGAATCCGGTCGTAGACCCAGCCCGGCCCGTGTGTGGTGTGGTCGATGCCTTGGTAGTGCGCGATGTACGGTGTGTCTCGCGTGTTGTGGAAAAAGCTCTGCAATCTCAGGTAGCGCGCCTCGACCCGCGACTCTTTTCTGCCACGCGCGGTATGGGGCACCTTGATGCAGCGGGCAGGATCAAGGGGATGTTCAAAGCAGTCACGACCATTGCCCGAGGCAATCAACCGCAGGACGTTGCTGTCTTGCATGGGTGCCAGTATATCGCTCTTGTCGGCGCCGGTCGGATGTAACTTTTACGTCCCGGCCGGACGTGCGAGGTAGTGCCCGGTGTACGACGTGGCATGACGGGCGAGATCGTCGGGTGTGCCGAACGCGACGATGTTGCCGCCACCGGCGCCACCCTCCGGGCCAAGATCGATGACCCAGTCAGCCGAACGAATCACGTCGATGTTGTGTTCGATGACGACGATGGTATTCCCGGCATCGCGGAGGCGCGCAAGCACACTGAGCAAGGCGCCGACGTCCTCGAAATGCAAGCCCGTTGTTGGTTCGTCGAGAACGTACAGCGTGTTGCCGGTATCGCGCTTGGAGAGCTCACGGGCGAGCTTGATGCGCTGGGCTTCACCGCCGGACAAGGTCGTGGCGCTCTGTCCAAGCGTTATGTACGAAAGGCCGACCTGCATCAGGGTGTCGAGTTTGCGGTGCAGGACGGGCACGGCTGAAAAGAACTCGAAGGCGCGCTCGACGGTCATCGAGAGTACGTCGTGAACGTTCTCTCCCTTGTAGCGAATATCAAGGGTTTCACGGTTGTAGCGCTTGCCCACGCACACGTCGCAAGGCACGTAGACATCGGCCAGGAAGTGCATTTCGACGCGAATCAGCCCGTCGCCTTGGCAGGCTTCACAGCGACCGCCCTTGACATTGAAACTGAATCGCCCCGGCTGGTAGCCGCGCGAACGGGCCTCACGAGTGCCGGCAAACAGGTCCCGGATAGCAGCGAACAAACCGGAGTAGGTGGCAGGATTGCTTCGCGGTGTGCGTCCGATGGGGCTCTGGTCGATGGCGACGACCTTGTCCAGGGTGTCGAGGCCCCTGATGTCGTCCACCTGGGCGACCGGCCTTCGCGAGCGATTGACGACGTTGCTTGCATGGGCCAGCAAAGTGTCGTTGACGAGCGTTGATTTTCCCGACCCGGACACCCCGGTAACGAGTGTCAGGAGCCCGAGCGGGAAGTCGACGTCGACGCCCCTGAGATTGTTGCCTGAGGCGCCGCGAACCGCGATTGACGTGTCGCCGGGAGATCGTCGTACCAGGGCAGGTACCTGTCGGGTACCGGCGAGGTACTGGCCGGTCAGCGAATCCTTGCTCGCGATGATGTCTGCCGGTGTGCCCGACGCCACGATGCGGCCACCGTGCACGCCGGCCCCCGGACCGATGTCGAGCACATGATCGGCAGCGCGAATCGCATCCTCGTCATGCTCGACGACGATGACCGTGTTGCCGAGGTCCCGCAAGCGCGTCAAGGTGCCGAGCAGACGCTCGTTGTCGCGCTGATGAAGGCCGATCGACGGTTCATCGAGCACATACATCACGCCCTGCAAGCCGGCACCGATCTGGCTGGCGAGCCGGATGCGCTGCGCCTCGCCACCGGACAAGGTTCCCGCGCCGCGGGCGAGCGAGAGATAGTCGAGGCCGACGTCGACGAGGAAGCCGAGTCGGCGCGTGACCTCGGTGACGATCGGCGCGGCGATCTCCGCGCGATTTCCAGCCGGTGCGAGAGTATCGATCGTGCGTTTTGCCTCGCCGAGCGACATCGCGGTCAGCTCGGGCAACGTGCGGTCATCGACCGAGACATGGCGGACGGCCTCCTTGAGGCGCGCCCCGTCGCAGCCGGGGCAGGGTTGGCTGGCGAGCAGCTTCGACAATTCCTCTCGCACCGTGGCAGATTCGGTTTCACGGTAGCGGCGTTCGAGATTCTGGATAATGCCCTCGAACGCATGCACGCTCTGGTGTCGCCCGCGCTTGTCGGCGCGCTCGTAACTGAAGGTGATCTCCTCGTCGCCGCTGCCGTAGAGGACAACCTGCCGGACTTTCTCCGGCAATTCCTCGAACACCTGATCGACCTTGAAGTCGTAGTGGCTGGCGATAGACGTCAGCATGCCGAAGTACCAGGCGTTCCTCTTGTCCCAACCGCGGATGGCACCGTCCGCCAGGCTGATGCTCGCATCGCTGATGACAAGCTCCGGATCCATGTACTGCGTCACACCGAGTCCGTCGCAATCCGGACAGGCGCCTTCGGGACTGTTGAACGAGAACGAGCGCGGTGTGAGTTCCGGCACGGAGTAGCCGCAGCGTCGACAAGCGAAGCGGGTGGAGAACACGATGTCGTCGACCTTGCCCACACCCACACCCACACCCACACCCACACCCACACCCACACCTGCACCTGCACCCGCGCCGACATTGGCACCTGCATCGGCATCAGGGCTCGTCGAACGTTTCGCCTTCGACCTGGCCTTCTTTCTGGAAAGAGCCTTCTTTCCTGGCTTCGACTTCGTCGCGCGCTCGAAACTGGTGACGAGCGCCGTACCGTCGCCGAGCAGCGTTGCGGTTTCGAACGACTCGGCCAGCCGAAGACCGATGTCGGGGCGGACCTTGAAGCGGTCGACGACGACGTCGATGCTGTGCTTGCGGCGACCGTCGAGGGCGATGTCGGTATCGAGGTCGACGATGTCTCCATTGATCCGCGCGCGCAGGTAGCCCTCGCTTCGCATGCGCTCGAGTACCTTTGCGTGATCGCCCTTGCGCGCCCTTACGACCGGCGCGAGCAGCGCGAGGGCCCGGCCCTCGGGTTCCTCGAGAACCCGGTCGACCATCTGACTGATGGTCTGCGCCTCGAGTGGCTCGCCGTGGAGCGGACAATGCGGCGTACCGGTTCGTGCGAAGAGCAGGCGCAGGTAATCGTGGACTTCGGTAATCGTGCCGACGGTCGAGCGCGGGTTGTGCGAGGTTGATTTCTGCTCGATGGCGATGGCTGGCGACAGGCCGTCGATAAGATCGACATCCGGCTTGTCCATGACCGACAGGAACTGACGGGCGTAAGCGGACAGCGACTCCACGTAGCGACGCTGGCCTTCCGCGAACAGCGTGTCGAAGGCCAATGAGGACTTGCCACTGCCTGACAGGCCGGTGATGACGATCAGCGCGTCACGTGGCAGATCGACGTCGACGCCTTTCAGGTTATGCGTACGCGCACCGCGTATTCGGATGAAGTCCAATGAGGGGATCGGGACAGGGTGGCCGGCTGGCGGGCTGATATCATAGCGCGGGTGAAGAGCGTCCCCTCGAACAACGTCCCCCCAAAGGGCCTGTCCCCGACCGAACGTCGCGCGGCGTGGTCGCTATCGCTGATCTATGCGGTGCGGATGCTCGGTCTGTTCATCATCCTGCCGGTCTTCAGCCTGTTCGGCGACGACTACGCCAACGCGACTCCGCTCACTATCGGTATCGCGATCGGCGTCTATGGTCTTTTCCAGGCTGTTCTGCAGATACCGTTCGGCATGCTCAGCGACCGTATCGGCCGCAAGCATGTCATCACCTTCGGGCTGATCCTGCTGGCGAGCGGCAGTGTCATCGCGGCAGTCGCCGACGACGTCGCGACCGTGATCATCGGCCGTGCGTTGCAGGGTGCCGGGGCCATTGCCGCGGCCTTGATGGCCCTGGCCGCCGATCTGACGCGTGACGAACAACGGACCAAGGTCATGGCCATGCTCGGCGCAAGTATCGGGCTGTCCTTTCTCGCCGCCTTGATGATCGGTCCCGTGCTGATCGGCTGGTACTCGATCGACGTGCTGTTCTGGTTCACGGCCGGAGCGGCGATTCTCGCCATCGTCATCCTGCACACGCTGGTTCCCGACCCGCTCACCTGCCACTACAGCGCGGACACCGGTGCCAACTTCGCGACGATGCGTCGCCTGATGTCGCACCCGATGCTGTTGCGTCTCGACGCCAGCATCTTCCTCCTGCACCTGTTGATCACCGCGACCTTCTTTGCGGTGCCGCTGGCGCTGTTGAATGCTGGTGTCACCGTGGAGGGTCAGTGGCGCGTGTACGTGCCGGCTGTGCTGATATCGATCGCGATCATGATCCCGCTGCTGATATTTGCCGAGCGACGCGCCATGCGCGGTACCTTGATTTTCTGCGCCGGCGGACTGCTTGTCGCACTCGCTCTGATCGGGGCAAGCGTTGGCGGCCTGCTTCCGGTCATGCCGCTGGTCGCCAGCCCCGTGGTCTGGCTGTTCATCTGTGTCGCGCTGTTTTTTGGCTTCGTCAACGCCTTTGAAGCCCTGCTGCCGTCGCTCGTGTCCCGTCTGTCGCCGGCAGCGGCGAAGGGCAGTGCGATGGGTATCTATTCCAGCAGCCAGTTCCTCGGCGCCTTCGTCGGCGGTAGCGGCGCCGGCTGGTTGTATGGCGTGGTAGGCGCTAGCGGACTGTTCGCGACACTGGCAGCGCTCTGCCTGGCCTGGATCGGCGTGTTGGCCGGTTTCCGACCCCCCGGGCACTTCACCACACACCGTCGCACCCTGAGCGAAGAACAGAGCCTGCGAGCCGACGATACGCTCGCCGAGCTCGAATCGTTGCCGGGTGTGCGCGAGGTGGTGCTCGCACTGGATGAAGGCGTGGCCTATCTGAAGGTGGAAAAAGGCGTGTTTGTGGGGTGAGGGTGGGGCTTCCTGCGGTTCCACCGGCGAGACTAACTGACAGAATGGCCAGTGTCAGCACGGAACCTGGCGACACCGGCCCAGACCGGACACGTCACCGCCGACGTGCCTTCCCAGTCGCGTTAGACTCGGTCTGCGGCATCGGACAGGGATGGGCAGCGCGGGCGAGAACCCGCAGCTTGCCCCGGACGCCGTCTACGAGAGCCTGACGGATCGGGCTTGCAGACAGTCTTCAGGAGACAAGCACATGGCACGAGGAATCAACAAGGTCATTCTGGTCGGAAATCTCGGGGCAGACCCCGAGACACGCTACATGCCAAGTGGCGGTGCGGTCACGAACATCAGTATCGCAACCTCCGAACAGTGGACCGACAAGACCACGAACGAGAAACAGGAGCGCACCGAGTGGCATCGGGTGGTGCTTTTCAATCGTCTGGGCGAGATCGCTGCTGAATATCTGCGAAAGGGATCACAGGTATATATCGAGGGTTCGATCCGCACCGACAAGTATCAGGACAAGCAGACTGGCCAGGATCGCTATTCGACCCAGATCATCGCCCGGGAAATGCAACTGCTCGGCGGCCGTGAGGGTGGCGCTCAGGGTGGTGGCCAGGCTGGAGGCCAAGGTAGCGACATGAGCGGTCAGCAAGGCGGTGGCGCCAGCATGGCAACCGGAAGCGGATTCGATGCCGGTACATCGTCCTCCGGCTCGTCAAACGCGTCCGCCGGCAGCCCGGCGAACGATCGCAAGGCTGAGCCGGTAGCGGCTGGCGAATTCGATGACGACGTGCCGTTCTGACTAACACCTGCTGATAACAGTCATCGGTCCTCTGCACCGTTTTCAGTTGTTCTCGGGACGGGTTTCAG
>ENA-ORXR01000794-ORXR01000794.1-marine-metagenome-genome-assembly--contig:-NODE-794-length-38387-cov-5.143566_pt1 | contig 38387 bp, 33 predicted proteins | sample MGYA00237866_ERZ511479 | MGnify/ENA metagenome assembly ERZ511479
GAATCGGACACGCGGACAGGAACCTGCTCCGCTTCAGCTGGGCCGGGCTCGATGAGTGTGACCCGGCTTCCAGACGTGGGTGGATTCGGCAAGTCAGCGCCGATCGCCTCGACGGCCACGTCTCCTACCACCGTGGAGACGACGCAGCGTTCGTAGCCACGCGGAAGTGACTGACCGACACGAACCCCACTTGATCTCGCTCTCGCCGCAGTTATCTGCGAGGTACCGAGGCCCGTTGTACCATTGGGTCATGTCTGGGACTCTCGATCTACCTCAGGATGTTCTCGATGATTTGCGCGCCGAAGCAGAACGGCGCGGGATTCGACTGACCGAACTGGTTGCCAAACTCGCTGAGGAGTTGGAAGCCGCTGAGGCCCCCGAGCCCGTCGTCGACCGACTGCAAGTGCTTTCCTTCATCGGAATCGGCGCATCGAATTCAGGGCGCACCGCGGCCGAGGCAGATGAGATGCTCGCTGAGGGATTCGGCCAGAGCTGACCGGTGCTCGTCGTCGACACGGGCGTGTTGTTGGCGGCAGCCGACCGCAACGATCCAGACCATGAACGCTGCGCTCAGGTACTTCAGGACGCCGGAGGCCCATTGGCCACCTCGGGATTTGTTGTTGCGGAGACCGCGTACCTGATCCAGCGCCAGCTGGGCCCGGCCGCGGAGTCCGACTTCTTCCGCTCTCTCGCAGCCGGACAGATCCGAATCGAAGCGCTCTCCCCCACTGACCTGGAACGGGTGGCCGACCTCGTCGCCCAGTACGTGGACCTCCCGCTCGGAGGCACCGACGCAAGCGTCATCGCTATCGCCGAACGTCTGGGCCAAACGCAGATCGCCACCATCGATCACCGTCACTTCTCGGTCGTGCGTCCCGAGCACGTCGAAGCGTTCGAACTCCTGCCGTAACCGTGGGCGAACAGAGAATCGACAGCGGATGGGTGATCCACGACGAGTTCGAGCACGGGGATGCAGCCGTCACGGTTTCGCCAGCGCTGAGACTGATGGCAGCGTCCGGCAAGTCGCAGACTGTGGCATGAGCGACCTGGCTGGCGAGCTTCGAAAGCGCGTGCGAGACCTGAGAACGCAACCGTTGATGACCTCCGGGCAGGTTCAATGACCGTCGTCGCGAGACAATCGCAATTCTGCCGATGAAGCGACTCTTGAACCCTTCTCCGCCTAAACACCCCCAACGCCACTGGGCCAACGCATTACCGTTCGAGGCATGCCCGCGGACTCGATAGATCAGCTGTGCGCCCTTGTGGCCGACCTCGAGCCGGAGGACAACTACTTCGCGTACTTCGCGACCCCGTTGCGGTGCCGCTCAGCGGTCATGGATCAAGAGCAGCTTTCGTTGACGATCGACATTCTTGTTGGCGGGTCAATTCACAGCCGCTGGACCCTCGTATGCGAGGGCGTGATTGAACATCGAATCACACTCGGTTCATACGATTGGATAGCGGTTCACGATGATCATCCGCTCCTGTACGAGTACGTGCAGCCCCGCGCTGATCTGTACTTCACCAAAGCAGCTAGCAACCCATATGAGACCGCGGGAAAACTGCGAGGTGCGCATGAGCAAGTACTTGGGGATTGGAGACCCATCCACCAGTACACAAACAGCGGAGTCGAGTTGGCCCGATTGCTGTCTGAACCCTCGGGCCAGCTGGCAGGCGGGCCCAGGAACGTGATCGATGCCTACGCTGCAGCTCTCACCCCTCTGCCGACCACGGTCCTTTCGGTGGGCAACCCGAAACGTTGGGATGCTCATCGAGGCGTGTTTGTCGACATCCCCGAGGTTCGACTGCTTGTGCTTTCGTACGATGAAGAACCAACATTTGCAGTGGCCGAACGCTTCAGCGCCCGCCGCCTGCCAGACGGCGAATTGGGAGACCCGAGTCTGTGAACGAGCACGATGACGGCCTCAACGTGCCCTACCCGCCCCATTCGCTTCTCTTTGCTCTGGCCGATGACGTGCTCGTACTTGGGCCCGGCTACCTTCTCGGTCTTCTCGAAAGCGCCAAGACCAACGACCAACAGGTCGCCGAGTTCACGTTCAATGTCACAGATCTGGCCGTCGACTTTGACATCGGTTTGGCAGTCATCCACGACGTGCTCGACGACTCTGCTGCGCCTCTCACTCTCCCGCTCGCGGTAGTCCTTCGACCATTCAACCTCTGTGCCGAGCTGCCGTCCCGTTGTGTCGCGTTCGTAAAGCGCAACTACACGAGCCGATGGTCGCAGGCCATGGTCTGGCTGTCGCTACTTCCGGACACGCGTCAAGACCGCGAGCGGATCGTCACGGCTGCGGTCGCCCAAAGCGGCGACAACCTGGCGCAACTTGAATATGCAATCGAACTCGGGCGCACCGACTGGCGCGATCTCTTGATGAACACTGATCTCGCAAACGCAGACTGGCCAGCTCGTTTGGATGAAATGCTCGGCGCGAACGATCAAGTCGAATGAATAGCGACTTCACCTTCGGCTGTCTTCGGGTCGCCCTGATGCCATCACGAGACTTGCTGGTTCACCAAGGCGGGTTCATACACCCGTGGTGTCTGCCGGGCAGTTTCCAAGACGGGAAGGCAATCGCTCTCAACGACGCAAAGGGAACGCTTGAGTCGACTGACGAAGCGCGGACCGGCGAGGCGGTGACGATGCGACTCCGGCCAGCGTTGCCGTCCGCCTGGAAGGATCTTCGCCCTAAGGACGAACTCATCGTCCACGCCGGGTTGACACCGGCAGGAACTGCGGTCGTTCTCGAACGAGTGCCCGAGGCCGCGATGAGCGGTTACTTCAGCGACCGGCACATAACCGTCAGCCCCCTAGAATTTGATGCGGTAAACGCAGGGCTTGTCCATGGCATTCTACTCGACCAACGGACCCATACGAGGCTCGTGAACTCTTGGCCGACACCATGGGCGAACTCGGCGTCCCTGTGACTCAGAACCAGCAATCCGAACTCGCAGCGATGCTGCTCGCTGCTTTGGCAAAACGCGCCATGCAACTCCGGACTGCAGCCAATCACTTCTATCGACTTGCCGTCGCTCACGATTACGAGCACCCATACAAAGAAGTAATAACGCTGTATGGACTTGACGATGAGTGGATCGGCGGCTGGGGCCGGACCGAACAGCAACTCGAAGGCGCAACAACCGAAGCGCTGCATTCCATCCTGTCCCAGTCCGAACCAACGTTCGGAGTGCTCGACAACCAAGCAGTCCAAAGGCTGGCCAGGCTGTTGCCCGGGGCACCATCTCGTTAGCCCGCCGTGGTCACGAGGTGGTCACTACAGTTCCGTGATTGGACGAAATCGGGTGGTTATCCACCGGACGATTCGGTACGCGATACCCCCGGAAACCGTTGACACGAAGCCATTTTCCGGGACTTCGCGTGACCCGGCGATACGGGCCTGATCCAGCTCTTAATCCGCAGGTTCCGGGTTCAAGTCCCGCGGGGCGCACTTGCAGAAAACCCCGGTTCGCCGGGGTTTTCTGCCGATTTGGGCTGACCTGTACCTGACTGGCCCGGAAGTCGTCGGCGGTTCCGGGTTCTTTACCGTAACCCTCTCAATGGATTCGGCCTTCTCTTCATGCTGTCGGCCGCAATGCGATGCCTTGCGAGGCTCCACCCCCAACCACCTCTGGGGCCTTCGGGCGCGCCCAGCATCCCGACGGAGATCTCAGAGCCTTGTTCGGCGATCTGTAGACTCGGCCAATGGCTGAAATCAAGATCGGCATCATCATGGGCAGCCAGTCGGATTGGCCCACCATGAAAGAAGCCGCCAGCGTTCTGGACCAGTTGGAACTGACGTATGAGACCCGCATTGTTTCGGCTCATCGCACGCCGGACCGGCTGTGGGAGTACGGGCGCACCGCCGCCGATCGTGGCCTCAAAGCCATCATCGCCGGAGCCGGAGGCGCCGCCCATCTGCCGGGCATGATGGCATCGAAGACGAGGGTTCCCGTGATCGGTGTACCGGTCCAAACCCGAGCGCTGTCCGGTGTGGACAGCCTCTATTCGATTGTGCAGATGCCCCGAGGCTTCCCCGTCGCCACCATGGCCATCGGTTCCGCCGGTGCCACCAACGCCGGCCTGATGGCGGCCGCAATCCTGGCCACCTCTGATGCGACGGTCGCCGAACGCCTGGAGAAATGGCGTGCAGATCTCTCCGCGTCGATCCCCGAAGAACCCAGCGCCGAAGACGCGTGAGCGCGTCAACAAGCGGCGCTGGCACTCCCCTGCCGGCGGGTTCGGTCATCGGCATTCTGGGCGGAGGCCAGTTGGGCCGCATGCTCTCGGTTGCCGCCTCGCGTTTGGGCTTGCGGTGTCACATCTTTGAACCGGGAGCCAAACCGCCCGCCGCTCATGTTGCGGACCGGGTCACCACCGCCTCCTATGACGACACCGATGCTCTGGCTGCCTTTGGCGCCAGCGTGGACGTCATTACCTACGAGTTTGAGAACGTGCCCACATCGGCCTTGGACCAGCTGGAGCAGGCGGCGCCCATCCGACCGGGCCGAAATGCGCTGGCCACGAGCCAGGACCGGCTGGTGGAGAAGGAGTTCCTTCAACGCGTCGGCCTGGAAGTTGCTCCGTTCGCTTCGGTCGACACCGTCGAGGATCTTCCCGTCGCCATGAGTAACGTCGGCATACCCAGCATCCTCAAGACCCGCCGCTTCGGCTACGACGGCAAAGGTCAATTTCGGCTGACAGACGCCAACCAGGCCGCGGCCGCCATGGAGGCGCTTGCCCATGCGCCTGCCGTTCTTGAAGGGTGGGTGAACTTCGATCTGGAGATCTCGGTTATTGCGGCCCGCTCGATCACCGGCGACGTGGCCTGCTTCGATCCTGGCCACAACCTCCACGAGAACGGCATCCTGCGAACGACAACAGTGCCCGCGCCCATTGCATCCGGCCTGCAAGGCAAAGCCGTGGCTGCGGCAACCGCGATCCTCAATGCGCTGGACTACGTGGGTGTCATGGGGGTGGAGCTGTTCGCCACCGGCGATCAGATCCTGGTCAACGAGATTGCGCCCCGCGTGCACAACTCGGGTCATTGGTCCCAGAACGGTTGCGCCGTGGACCAGTTCGAGCAACACATCCGCGCCGTTGCCGGCTGGCCACTGGGCGACCCGGCTCGGCACAGCAACGTGGTTATGACAAATCTCCTGGGCGACGAAATTCACAACGTCCCCACGCTGGCGCAAGAGTCACATCTGGCCATTCACGCCTACGGCAAGGCTGAAGCTCGACCAGGCCGCAAGATGGGTCACATCAATCGGGTGACTCCTCTGTAGCTGCCCCGCTCTGTAGCTTCCCCGCAGCTCATTGCCTAAACCTTGGCCCGCTTGACTCGGATCCGAGCGCCGTCCACCTCGTGATCATTGAGGTTGAAGATGGCGGCTTTGGCGTCGCCCACCTTTGGCATGTCCACGAAACCAAAGCCCTTCGACTTGCCGGTCTTCTCATCGATGACGATGGTCATCGATTGCACCGGACCGAACGCCTCAAACAGATCCCGGAGCGTGGTCTGGGTGGTCTTGCGATTGAGATTCCGAACAAGGATGCGCATGTGGCGTTCAGTGTGCCCGCTGGTCGCTCCCCCACCGCACTGAAATCCACAGGGTTATCCCCTTTTGTATCGAACATATGTTCGATACACTGAAGAGCAATGAAACGCTCTTCTCGTACCTCCGGCTCCGACGCCATGTCCTTTGGCGCTGGGCGGCTCGCGTCTGCGGTGGATGCCGTAACTCTGGCGGTTGATGGGTTGGTGTCGCTGCTGGATTTCGCGGTGGACGCAGGAGAGCTGGGTTCGGTGATGAACGACGTCGTCGCCGTGAAGAACCGGTTCGATCACCTCATTACCGCTTATGTATCTCAGGCGGGGCGGTGCGGTGTGCCCGCGTCCATGGGGTTGCGGACCATGGGGCAGGTCCTCGGAGCCGAAACTCCCGCCGATCCCCGCTGCTATCGACCATCCCGCTTGCGAGGCCAATGGCTGCGGGAGTTCCCGTTGTTCGAAGACGCGGCAGCGTTGGGCGAGATGAGTTCGTCGCACATGGACCTGATCCGCCGCCGATTGGATGGCCCGCGTACCCATGTGTTGCTGCAGAAAGACCAGCAGATCCTGGTTGACGCTGCCCGGGATTGTTCGTTCGCTGACTTCAAGAAGGTTGCTGACTATTGGTTGATCGCGGCGGATCCCGACGGCGACGAACCCCGGGACCAACAGCAACGTTCTGGGGTGTCGTTGCGCGTCGGCCGGGGAGGTCGCTTGCATTTGCGCGGCGAGTTCGATGCCACCACCGGCCAAGCTCTCTGCACCGCCATAGATAGTGTTGCCCAGCAGTTGCGATCATCTGATGAAGAGGCCGGGGTGGTGCGCTCAGAAGCGGCCCGTCGGGCCGAAGCCCTCGCCACGCTCGTCTCCCGCGGTGCGGCCCGCACCGACGGGACCCATCCCAAGCCGCTGATCAACATCGTCATGTCCCAACCCGTCGCTGAACACCTTCTTGAAGTCATGGCTGGTGAACCTGCGCCGGAGCGGATGCCGGTCCGGTGGAATGACATTGATGGCCGGTGTGAACTCATCGACGGCACCCCCATCCACCCACACCACGCATTGAAGCTCTTCGGCGTCGCAACCTTTCGACGCCACATCATGGATGCCAACAGTCGCATGATCGATGTGGCCGTGAACGCGCGATCGTTCCCCAACTGGATGCGAAACGCCCTGCACATCCAAGCTCGCGGCGCCTGCGAGACCAGTGGCTGCGACGCCCCCCATCGGTGGATCCAAGCCGACCACACTCACCCGTGGAGTCGAGGCGGCCAAACCCGCCTCAGTAACGGCCAGAACCAATGCGCCCCCGACAATCAGGCCAAAACCAATACCGTCGGCCGCACCTCATGGCACACAAAGCGGAGAACGCTCAATCCCGTCAGCCGTGGGTCAACGGCTCTGGCCGATGAAGCCGATGATGGCCATTGATTCAATGTGTCCAGCAACCGGCAGTCGCCGGCTAGACAATCCGTTCACCACCGCGCCATGTCTGAAGGACCGTGGTGTCGGGCAGGACGTCGAGGTCGCAGGTCAACGGGTCCGCAGAGACGATGGCAAAGTCAGCGAGTTTCCCCGGAGCGATGGAACCAACGGCGTGTTCCCGATGCAGCGCCCGTGCGCCCTCGATGGTCCAACCACGCACGGCCGTTTCGCGGTCGATCCGGCACTCCGGCCCCAGTACCCGCCCACTGGCGGTCTGGCGGGTAACGGCCGCCCAAATGGACAGGAACACGTTGGGCATCGAGACCGGAACATCTGAAGACAGCACCACCGGCAGGCCGGCGCGCTGAAACAAGCCGCTCGGATACATCCGTTGGGCCACGTCGCCGTAGTCCCGGTAAGCCCCCTCGCCGTACTGGTGAACGTGGGTGGGCTGCGGTACCGGCACCATCCCCAGCGCCGCCATCTGCTCGATCTGCTCATCAGAGGGGAATCCGCAGTGCTCCACCCGGTGCCGAACGTCGGCGCGCGGAAAACGGCGACTGGCGTCGGCCACCGCATCGATGACCATTCCAATGGGGCCCGGTCCCTGGGCATGGGTACCGGTCTGCAGGCCCAGAACGTGCGCTCGAAGAATCAGATCGGCGTACTCGTCAGCGTCGTGGTAAACCACACTCGACCGGTGCGGCGCAGCGCATCCACAAGGCACATCGGCCATGCCTGCGGTCAGCGCCCCGTCGGTATAGGCCTTCATTCCCGAGATCATCAGATCGTCATCGCCAACGGTCGACGCCAGACCGAGCCCTTCGAGCAGATGCAGGTGACTCGACAACACCATCATCCCGACTCGCAAGGTAAGGCGACCGGCATCACGGGCCCGGAGCCAGTTGGTCATTTCCCGCTCGGTGACTTGGCAGTCCCCCACCGAGGTGACGCCTGCGCGGTTGAGCATGCGCTGGCCCAGATCCAACATCGAATCCAGAACGTCGGGCTGCTCGGGGAGGTGCAGGTTGGGTCCGTGGTTGGTGATCTTGACGCCGTCAGGTCCGGTGAGCAGATCGCATGCGGCGTCAAACACCAGCCCGTTGGGTGTGCCGTCTTCGAACCGATCGATTCGCCCGCCGGACGGTGTGGTCGTCTTGGCGTCGATACCGGCCGCCGCCAGGGCGGGCGAATTGACCACGTAGCCGTGACCGCTGGCATGCATGATCTCAACCGGACGCTCATCGGACACGCGGTCAAGGTCACGCCGGGTCGGATGGCCGTCGCTGGCGTCCAGCAGATGATGGTCATAGCCAAAGCCACGGATCGGACCATCGGCGGGCAGATCATGGGTGTGCTCACGGAGAATCTTCACCACCTCATCCACGCTGGAGGCACCCGTCAGGTCCGCCCAGGAAGCGCACTGACCCAGCATCAGCGGATGCGTGTGGGCGTCGACGAATCCGGGCAACATCGTGGCGCCATTCAGTTCGGTGACTATTGGCGACGCGGCGGATGCGGCCAAGCAGTCCGATGCCGAACCGACCGCCACGATGCGATCCCCCACGGTCAGCACCGCTTCGGCCTGACCGTCGGACTCCATCGTCCTGATCACACCCCCGGTGAAAAGCTGGGTCACCGGTTCACCGGTTCGGCGATGTCGTGTGTCACGTCCGTCCGCGCGGAGTGATGTGCCGGCGGTTGTCGCCTCCTCCGATGGGGCGGTCGTATGAGTCCAATACATAGGGGTGACCCGAGTGTGCCCGGTGCCCGCTGAGACCCCACGGTGGTGATGCTCCAGAGATGGTTCAGCCGGTGCTTCGATTGTGCGCCCAGGCAATGAAGGGACCGAGTGAATCAGCATTGGCCAACGAGCCGGTCGACGCCGCCGTTTCCGGGTCGGCACCCAGGATGATGCGCTTGACCGGAACCTCCAGCTTCTTGCCAGACATCGTGCGCGGCACCTCCGGCATGGCCACGATCACATCCGGCGCATGGCGCGGCGAAAGCTGTTTGCGAAGTCCGGCTTTGACGTCGCTTTCGAGCGCGTCATCGAGCTGGTAGCCATCGGCGAGGACCACGAAGAGGACCAGCTCGCCCAATCCCCCATCCTCGTCCTCCAGATGTACGACCAGCGAGTCCGACACTGCGGGAAGGCCCTCCACAAACTCGTAGAAGTCGGCGGTTCCCAGCCGAACTCCCCCGCGGTTGAGCGTGGCGTCGGACCGCCCGCTGACGACCGAGGATCCATCTTCCGCGATGCTGATCCAATCGCCATGGCGCCACATGCCCGGGAACGTTGAGAAGTACGCGTTGTGATACCGGGAACCGTCGACGTCACCCCAGAACCCCACCGGCATTGACGGCGCAGGTGACGTGATCACCAGTTCGCCTTCAACGCCAGACACCAACGATCCGGTTGCGTCAACGGCGTTCACGTCCCAGCCCAACTGACGACACGCAATCACTCCGGCCCGGGTTGGATGCACCGGCGAGGAACCAAGGAAGGCTGAACACACGTCGGTACCGCCGGAGATACTGGCGATCGGAAGGTGACCAATCCGGTTGGTAACCCAGTGAAATCCCGACGCGGGCAACGGCGCACCGGTGGAGCCCACGGTCCGCAATCTTGAGAAGTCGAACTCATCGGCCGGATTGAGGTTGGCAGCATCACAGGCCACGATGAACGGCGCCGACACCCCGGCGAAGGTGGATTGAGTTCGAGAAATCAGTGACCACAGCGTCCGGAGATCCGGATGACCGGGGTTGCCGTCGAACAGGACAATCGAGGAGCCCACCAGCAGTCCCGAAATGACGTAGTTCCACATCATCCAACCGGTGGTCGAGAACCAGAAGAGCCGGTCGCCGGGGCCCAGGTCAAAGTGGAGCGACAGCTCTTTGCCGTGCTCGAGCAGCACCCCGCCGTGGCCGTGAACAATGGCCTTTGGCAACCCGGTCGTTCCCGACGAGTAGAGGACATAGAGCGGGTGGTCGAACGGCACCGGTTCAAACGTCAACTCATCGGCAGTCGGCGCGCACAACTCGTCCCACTCCATGGCATCAGGAACGACGCCACCACCGGGCAGATAGTTGAGCTGGACGGTGTGTTGCAGCGACGGAAGGCCCTCACGAATCTCGGCTATGGCTTCCAAGCATGAAACGTCTTTGGCCCCATACCGGTAGCCGTTGGCTACCAGCAGCACCGACGGTTCGATCTGCGACCAGCGATCGAGCACCGCTCGGGTGCCAAACTCCGGAGCGCATGAGGACCAGATGGCGCCCAGCGAGGCGGCCGCCAAAAACACCACCAGCGTCTCCGGGACGTTGGGCAAATAGCCGGCCACTCGATCGTCCCGGCCCACACCCAGACGCTTCAGCCCGGCAGCCGTGTCACGAACCTGATTGCGCAACTCCCCCATGGTCACGGTGATGGGCTCGCGGCTCTGGGACTCGGCCAGGATCGCCACGTCATCGTCGGTCAAACCGTTGCCGCGCAACATGTGTTCGGCATAGTTGATCTGCGCGCCTTCGAACCACCGACAACCCGGCATGGCTTTGGACGTCATGACCTGCTGGTGGGGAGTGGGTGATGTCACGTCCAAGTAGTCCCACACTGCCTGCCAGAAGGCTTCCGGCTCGGTGACCGACCACGACCACAATGCCTCATAGTTGCCAACGGCCTCCGGACAGAAGCGCTGCGCGAACGCACCCAGATTCGAACGGTCCCAGGCGTCGGCGGCGGGCTGCCACAGCGGTGTGGGATGTGATGTGCTCATGTCTGTTCTCCAAGGAGGTCTTTGGCCTGTGATCGAAGCTGAGTCCGTTGAATCTTGACCCCGTTGGGGCCGTCGGTCACGGGAAAGGCGTCCAGCGCAACAACTCGAACCGGTGACTTGAACTTCGCCAGTGTGGCTTGACAGTGGGTAATGACCCGGTGCTCGTCCAGTGTCTCACCTGCAGCCATGAGCACGAAAGCTACCGGTCGAGAACCGGCCGGCAGATCCACCGCCACCACCTGCGCCGCCACGATTTCGGCCAGCTCCAGAATCGCCGCTTCAATCTCGGCCGGAGCCACCAGAAATCCGCCCAGTCTCATCGTGTCGCCCAAGCGGGTGACGAATCGGAATGACCGCGGACCCTCCGCTTCGGCCAGATCGCCGGTCCGGAACCAACCGTCGTCGTGATTGGCGGCCGTGAGTGCCGCATCCACCTCGCTACCGCCGTCACGCAGATACCCCTCAAACAGACTCGGACCTTTGAGCTGGAGCTCGCCATCGACCACCCGGTAGTCAGCGGTCGGCGAGGTCAGCGTGCCGCCGGCCAGCCATCGGGTGGAGTCCGGCTCGGACGGTTGACGGAAGCTGTAGAGCGCTTGAACTTCACTCATGCCGTAGATCCCAGACAACCGCAAACCATGGACGAGGGCTCGTTCCACGATGCCGTCGAGACTCGAGTTGAACCGGCCATATCCCGCGGTCGTGATGGAACCGAGATTGGCGCCGGATTCGAGCAGCCGATGGAACGCGTCATCGGGTGCGTGCATCGAGGTCACCTGATGAGTTTCAATCAGCCCGGCAACGTCGGCCACATCAAACACTTCAGGCACGACGATGGTGGCGTTTCCGGCTACCGCCCCAAACAGAGCGGTCAGAGCAAAGGTCCCGCAAAGGGGTAGTGGGATGAGAACGGTTGAGGCGGCGGTGTAGCCAAAGGTGCGCGCCACCTCGGCCGCGTGGTGCGCGATCGATCGTTGACTGTGCACGACCAGCTTGGGGTCGCTGGTCGTGCCCGAAGTTGTAAAGATCACAAATCGATCCTCCGGTTGCGTCTCTGCTGCGTTGACTTCGACCCGTTCCGGCAGTGCCGCCACCTCGGCCGAATCTCTCAGAACCAGCCGCGCTCCCGACCGTTGGATGAGCGATGCCGCCAACGAATCGGAGAAGCGGGTATTGACCGACATGATGACAAACCGGCCGATGGCCGCGGCCGCCAGCAGATCCAGGTAGCAGGGTGTGTTGGTCATCTGGACCGCAACCCGGTCGCCCGGAGCGATTCCCGCCGCCGTAAGTCGACCAGCAAGTTGGATCCCGGCTTTGAGAATGTCGGCTGCTGTTCGGACGGTGCCGTGACAATCGATGACTCGGGCCGATGATGAGGCCAACAGGCCGACGACCGTGTGCGGAACGGGTTCGCTCACCTCGTACCCTTTGCTGCTTCCAGCAGTGGGGTGCCGTCGTCGATGTCATCGATTGTGGACGCAACACAGATCCCCAACTCCATGCAGTGGATACTGTCACCCCCATGCCATGGATACTGCCACGCCGCCAAGAGGCAACCTTCCTGCTCGGTGATTTGCACTTACAGGCGTCTTTCCAGATCTCGTCTGCTGCCCACAACATTTGGAGTCCCAACCATGAACCCATCCGTATCCACGTGGTGGCGCGACAGTGTCGTCTACCAGGTCTACGTTCGTTCCTTTGCCGATGGAAACGGTGACGGCCAGGGCGATATCAATGGCCTGCGGTCTCGACTCGGCCACCTGTCGTCGCTGGGCGTCGACGCAATCTGGCTCAACCCCTGGTATCTGTCGCCGCTCGCTGACGGCGGATACGACGTTGCGGACTACCGACAGATCGAACCTCGCTATGGGACCCTCGAAGACGCCGAAGAGCTCATCAACGAGTGCCATGAACTCGGTATTCGGGTTATCGCTGACCTGGTTCCGAACCACACGTCTCGTGATCATGTGTGGTTCCAGGAAGCGCTCGCTGCTGCCCCGGGGGATCCGGCTCGCGATCGTTACATCTTCCGACCCGGCGTTGGCGACAACAGCGAGCCGCCGAGCAACTGGCAGGCGGTTTTTGGCGGTTCGACCTGGGAGCCGGTCGGCGACGGCGACTACTACCTGCACATCTTCGACACCAGCCAACCCGACCTCAACTGGGAACACCCCGAGGTGCGGGACGAGTTCGATGACATCATTCGATTCTGGCTTGATCGAGGGATCGATGGGCTGCGGATTGACGTTTCACACGGCATGGTGAAGGACCTCGATTTCCCTGACCTGGACCCCGACGTTCTCGGTTCGTTTTCCCTGCTCGAAGGGGACGAACCCACGGCGCACCCGTTTTGGGACCGCGACGGTGTGCACGAGATCAACCGCCGCTGGCGAGGAGTGCTGGACGAGTACGACGATCGCATGATGGTCGCCGAGGCGTGGGTACACGCCAAGCGACTGCCGCTGTACCTGCGGCCCGATGAATATCACCAGGCCTTCAACTTTGACCTGCTCGAAACGCCATGGTTGGCGAGCGCCTTCGGTTCTGTCATCACCGACTCGCTGGCAGCAGCCAATGCGATCGGAGCAACAACGACCTGGGTCCTGTCGAATCACGACGTCATGCGCCACGCCACGCGCTACGCATTGCCCCTCGATGTGGACTGGCGGCGATGGCCGCTCGATGGACCCCATGACCTCCTGGACCAGGAAACCGGCAACCGGCGTGCGCGAGCGGCAGCGCTGATCAGTCTGTCGCTGCCCGGCTCGGTCTACATCTACCAGGGTGAAGAGCTCGGACTGCCAGAGGTCTGGGACCTGCCCACCTCGGTGCTGGACGATCCAACGTGGGAACGAAGCGCCCACACGGAGAAAGGCCGCGATGGGTGCCGGGTGCCACTTCCGTGGACCGCCGACGGGGCATCGTTTGGATTTGGAGCGGCCGCGTGGCTGCCGCAGCCGCCGGTGTTTGGCGAACTGGCGGTGGAGGTTCAAGATGGCGATCCAACTTCGACGCTGTCGCTGTATCGGTCAACGATCGCGGCCCGCAAACAACACTTCGCCGAAGACGACCACTTCGAGATGGTTGATCTCGGTGAAGGTGTGCTGGCCTATCAACGCAGCGACATCCTGATCGTCGTGAACATGTCCGCCGACGCTATTGAGCTGCCCGCCGGTGACGTGATTGTCCGTTCGACAAGCACCCCTCTCGCCCGGCTTGAGAAGGATGCTGCGGTCTGGCTCCGTCTGCGCCAGTAGCTGCCAACGGCCGAAACCTCGCCGCCCTTGATCGGAGGGCGATAGGCTACGCGGCTTGTCCAGCAGGAGAAGTCGATGACCAATCAGAGCTCGGTCCCCCTCGAAAAGCAACTCGAGGTACTGGCCCGGAACCACTTCTGGACCTGGTCGCCAAGTACCAACGAACTTCTCGATCGCCTTCCCGGCGCAACGGCCGCCCAGCATCCGGCCACCACCGTTGCGGCCCTGACAACAGTTGACTGGCAGGCCATTGCCAGCGATGAAGCATTCACGGCCGAAATCGCTGCTGCCTACACCGCGCTGACCTCGCTCATTGCTCAAGCCCCCGACCGTCCGACTATTGCGTACATCTCGGCCGAATTCGGCATCTCCGAACTGGTCCCGCAGTACTCGGGCGGGTTGGGCATTCTGGCCGGCGACCACCTCAAGGCCGCAAGTGACCTGAACCTGGAGCTCTGCGGCGTCGGCCTGTTCTATCAGGAGGGCTTCTTCCGCCAGGAGATGAGCGGACCGGATCAAACCGAGAAGTATGACGTGTGTGATGCGGCCGGAACCGGCCACATCGATACTGGCGTCACGGTCCAGGTCAACGTCGGTGGCGAAGACGTGACCGCTCGCGTCTGGCGACTCGATGTAGGTACCGTCCCGCTCTTCCTGCTCGACACGAATCTGCCCGAGAATTCTGCCGCTGGGCGGGCCATCACTGATCGCCTGTACAGCGGCGACCGGGAGCACCGCATCCGCCAGGAACTCATCCTTGGCATTGGTGGCCTTCGAGCTCTCCGGGCTCTGGACCTGGACCCCGAAGTCGTTCATCTCAATGAAGGCCACGCCGGTTTCGTCCTCTTGGAACTCCTCGAAGACGAGATGCGGGCCGGATCCACGCTCGCCGAGGCGATCGTCGCGGTGAAAGCCCGCACCGTCTTCACCACCCACACGCCGGTCCCGGCCGGCATCGACCGCTTTGATCGTTCCCTTATCGAGCAGTACCTCGGCTCCTGGGCCACCCGAAACAAGCTGCCACTCACGACGTTGTTCGAGTTGGGTGCCAGCGCGGACGATCACGACATCCCCAAGCCTTTCAACATGGCCGCGCTTGCGTTGAAGCACACCGGTGCCGCCAATGGCGTTTCAAAGTTGCACGGCGAGGTCAGCCGTGACCTGTTTGCGAATGTGCCCGGCGGGTCCGAGATCGGGTCCATCACCAACGGCGTGCACGCTCGAACCTGGGTGGCTCCCGATCTTGCCGAAACTTTCGACACCGTCCTCGGCCGCAACTGGGACCGCGGGGACAGCGACGCATGGGCCAACGTCGATGCCGTTACCTACCATCAGATGCGAACAACCAAGACCGCCGGTCGGACCCGGATGATCGACATGATCTCGGGCGCCGGACAGGACGCCTCGAACCTCTCAGCCGACGCGCTCACCGTCGGGTTCGCCCGGCGCTTTGCCACCTACAAGCGAGCGGACCTGATCCTGCGCGAAGTGGACCACCTCACCGCAATGTTGGCCGACGATAACCGTCCCATCCAGTTCGTCTTTGCGGGCAAAGCTCACCCGGCTGACGTCCCCGGAAAGGCGCTGCTTCGGACAATTGCCGACTTCGCGTCATCGCCGCAGGCGAACGGCCGCTTCATCTTTGTGCCGGACTACGAGATGGCGGTGGCTCGGGCCATGTACGCCGGTTGCGATGTATGGCTCAACAACCCCATTCGCCCTCGCGAAGCCTCCGGAACCAGCGGAGAAAAGGCCACGCTCAACGGCGGCCTGCAGTGTTCCATCGCTGATGGCTGGTGGGCCGAAATGTACGACGGCGAGAACGGCTGGGCCATCCCCACGTCTGATTCAAGCGAAGCCGAGGTGCGCGACAGCGAAGAAGGAACTGCCATCAGCGAGCTGTTGCGCAGCGAGATCATTCCGCTGTTCTACGCCGATGGAATCGCCTCGGGCTCTGATGCCTGGCTGGACAAGGTCCGCGTCAATTGGCGGACGCTCGGCCCGCAGGTCACCGCGGCCCGGATGGTGGCGGATTACCGCGACCAGGTGTACACACCGGCGGCATCAAGGTTCGCCGCCCATCGCGACGCATAGGCTCTTACCTATGAGCAGTGAGATCTGGCCCGGGGAACCGGAGCCGCTGGGCGCCAGCTTCGACGGGACCGGAACCAACTTTTCCGTTTTCTCCGAGATCGCAGAGCGGATTGAGCTGTGCCTGTTTGACGATGCCGGTACCGAACGGCGCCTGACCCTCCCGGGCCACACGGCCTTTGCCCATCACGGCTATGTCCGTGGGGTGGCTCCGGGACAGCGCTACGGCTTTCGGGTTCACGGCCCGTGGAATCCGCCAGCTGGTCAGCGCTGCAATCCGCACAAGCTCCTGCTCGATCCATACGCCCAGGCCATTGAGGGCCAGGTCGACTGGGGGCGTGAGGTGTACGGCCACATGGCGGACGACCCGGACGAAATCGATGGTCGCGACAGTGCCGATCACATGCCTCGGTCGGTCGTGGTCAACCCGTTCTTTGACTGGCGCAATGATCGGCCGCCGCGCACCCCAGCCGCCGACAGCGTCATCTATGAAGCGCACGTCAAAGGCCTCACCCAGCTCCACCCGGCAGTACCTGCGGAGCTTCGGGGCACCTACGCGGGCCTCGCCCACCCTGCGATCATCGAGCATCTGCTCTCGCTCGGCGTGACTGCGGTCGAACTTCTCCCCGTCCATCAGTTCGTGCCGGAGCACTTTGCGGTATCGAAAGGCCTCACCAACTATTGGGGTTACAGCACCATTGGGTACCTTGCACCACACAATGCCTACTCCTCGTCCGGACAGTCCGGCCAGCAGGTGTTCGAGTTCAAGTCGATGGTGCGTTCGCTTCATGAAGCCGGCCTTGAGGTCATTCTGGACGTGGTGTACAACCACAGCGCAGAGGGCAACCACCGTGGCGCGATGCTGTCGATGAAAGGCCTCGACAACGCCGCCTACTACCGCCTCAACCCTGACGACAAACGGCACTATGTCGACTACACAGGCACCGGCAACACGCTCAACATGATGCACCCCAACGTGCTGAAGCTGATCATGGACAGCCTGCGCTACTGGGTGCAGGAGATGCACGTCGACGGATTTCGATTCGACCTGGCTGCGACACTGGCGCGGGAAGAACACGCCGTTGACCGACTGTCCGCGTTCTTTGACCTCATTCACCAGGACCCCGTCATCAACCGTGTCAAGCTCATTGCCGAACCCTGGGACATTGGTGACGGCGGATATCAGGTTGGGAACTTCCCCGCGCTGTGGTCAGAGTGGAATGGCAAGTACCGCGACACCGTCCGCGACTTCTGGCGCAACGCTCCCGGTTCCGCAGCCGAGTTCGCCGCCCGCTTTGCCGGCAGCGAAGACGTGTTCGGCCACCAGGGGCGTCGACCCCAGGCCAGCATCAACTTCATCACCGCGCACGACGGGTTCACGCTCATGGATCTTGTCTCTTACAACGACAAGCACAACGCAGCAAATGGCGAATACAACCGCGACGGCGACTCTCACAACCGCAGCTGGAACTCCGGAGTTGAAGGCGCCACAACCGACGCCGACGTCGAGAATATTCGGGCGACCCGCGCCCGGTCGCTGCTGACCACGCTGCTCCTCAGCCAAGGCGTCCCCATGCTGCTTGCAGGCGACGAATTTGGACGCACGCAAGGCGGAAACAACAACGCCTATTGCCAGGACAACGAAGTGTCCTGGGTGAACTGGGCGGATCTTGATGAGGATCTTTTGTCCTTCGTCACCAACCTCATTTCCCTTCGCCTCGAGCACCCGGTCTTTCGACGTCACAACTGGCTCACCGGACAGACCAGCAATCACGATGCCGGACCTGACGTCCGATGGTTTGGCGCAGCCGGAATCGAAATGATGTCGACCGATTGGCATCAACTGGATGCCGTGTCATTTGCGGTGACATTGAACGGAGCGGCGCTTGAAGCCCAGAGCAGCCGAGGCGAACCCATCACCGACGACAGCTTTTTGATCCTGTTCAATGCCCACGGCACCGATACCAGCTTCGTCATTCCCGATGGATTTGGGACCACCATGTGGCAGATGAAGATTGATTCGTCAGACCCGAAAACCCACGAGCTGTTGGTTGGCGCCGGTGACAACTGGACAGTGCCGAGCTGGGGTACCGCGGTCTTCCAGCAGTTCCCAGAACCTGCGTGACATCCTCCCACTCAACCACCGAAAGCCAACGATGAAGATCCTCTTTGCAACGGCAGAACTTGCACCACTTGCCAGCGCTGGCGGAATGGCTGAAGCCTCCGCCGGACTCATCAAGCAGCTCCGCGCGTATGGCCACAAGGTCAACGTTGTCGTTCCGGACTACCGCGCCGTATCGCTCCAGCAGCAGACAGAAGTCACCCTCGATGTACCTGATTGGGTGGGCGGCGCCCGCGCCCGAACCGGTCAACTTGAAGGCGTGGGCGAGGTCACACTGGTCGACGTCCCCGGCATCGCCAAACCGCACCCATACAACGACGCTGATGGTCGAGCCTTTGAGGACAACGACCGCCGGTTCTTCGGTTTCTCCGCGGCGGTTGCCGCGCTGGCGCAGCAGACCCAACCGGACATCCTCCATCTCAATGACTGGCACACCGCGGCCACCGTTGGCCTGATGGAGTCAGCGCCGCCCACCGTTCTGACCATCCACACCCTCGGCTATCAGGGGATCACCCACTCGATGTGGCTGGAGAAGTTGGTGCAGGACCCGTTTGCCTTTTCGTGGTTCGGCGGGACAAACCCGTTGGTCGGAGGCATCGCCCTGGCCGAGCGCATCGTCACGGTGAGCCCCAACTACGCCCGCGAGATTCTGACCCCCGATCACGGTATGGGTGTCCATGAACAACTTGCCGCTCGTGGGGACGATCTCATCGGCATTGTGAACGGCATCGACATCGGCGAATGGAATCCAGAAACCGATCCTCACATCGCCGAGCAGTTTGGCCCGTCCACCCTTGAGCGCAAGGCGACCAATCGCGCACACCTGCTAAGGAGGTTTGGTCTCAATCCCCACAACCGCGCGGCCCCGCTCTTTGGCGTGGTTACGCGACTGGTGGAACAAAAAGGCGTTGACCTGCTTGTCGATGCGGCGCGCTTTTTGGAGAACATCCCGGCTCAGCTTGTGGTTCTGGGCTCCGGCGACGCGCACCTGGCGGCGATGGTCGAGGAGTTGGCGGCGACGATGCCCGACCGGGTGGCCTTCCACAACGGCTACGACGTTGCGCTGTCGCATCAGGTATTCGCCGGGGCTGATCTGATGTTGATGCCGAGTCGCTTTGAGCCATGCGGTCTCGCCCAGATGCAGGCCATGGCCTATGGAACTATCCCGGTTGTCACCGACGTGGGTGGACTGCGCGACACCGTTGTCGACGATGACCTCAACCCGGGAGCGGGCAATGGCATTGTCAGCAGGGCCGTGGATTCGGCCGGACTCGTCGATGCGCTGTACCGCGCCGACAGAGCATGGTCGTGGCCGGCTCGGCGAGGCGCAATCCAAAGCCGGGGCATGCGTCACGACTGGAGCTGGGCCGAACCGGCCAAACGCTACGTCGAGGTGTACCGCGACATCATGTGAGTGCTCAGTGGTTGCGTGCTCGTCGGTTTGAGCACCAGCCGATGGCCAGCTCAGCTGACGATGTCGTCCTTGCCAATCGTGACCACCCCGCCCGGGCTGACATCAAATCGCTCCGCGTCCGCAGCCGGATCCTGCCCGATGACACATCCGGGTGGAACGATCACGTTCTTGTCGATGATCGCATTGCAGATCGTGGCACCAGCGCCAACGGTGACGTCGTCAAGGATGATGGAGTTCTGCACTCCGGCGCTCTTCTCTATTCGTACACCAGGCGAGATCACCGAGTCGAGCACGGTGCCTCCGGACACGATGACGCCTCGGCTGATCAGGGCATTGGAGACTTCACAACCACGTACCCCATCGCGCACGAACTTGGCGGGCGGAAGATTCCGGGAGCGGGTGAAGATGGGCCAATCGTCGTTGTAGAGATTGAACAGCGGCTCCGGGGCGACCAGGTCCATATGGGCGTCGTAGTAGCTGTCGATCGTCCCGACGTCTCGCCAGTAGTGGTTGGTGGGGGACTCTCCGGGCACGATATTGGTGGTGTAGTCGTAGGCGTGCGCCTGGCCTGCTGAGACGAGCGCCGGGATCAGGTCCCCGCCGATGTCTCGCTTCGAGTCAGGGTCACCAGCATCCTCTTTGAGGATCTCGGCCAGCACATCCCGATTGAAAATGTAGTTCCCCATCGACGCCAGCACATGACCGGGATCGTCCTCAAGGCCCACCGCGTCTTCAGGCTTTTCGAGGAACGCAGCGATCTTCGTTCCTTCGCCTTTCTCGATAACGCCAAATTGATTCGCTTCACCAATAGGCACCCGAATGCCAGCCACACTCATTCCCGCACCACTGGCGATGTGTTGATCCAGAAACTGGCGAGGGTCGATCCGATAGATGTGGTCGGCACCGAAAACGAAAATGTAGTCCGGATCCTCGTCTTCGATCAGGTTCATGTTCTGGAAGAGCGCGTCCGCTGATCCGGCAAACCACTCGCGCCCGCGTCGCATTTGCGCTGGGACAGTGGTCACGTAGCTGCCGAGCAACGTGGACAGGCGCCACGTCATCGAGATATGAACGTCGAGGCTGTGACTCTTGTACTGCGTCAGCACCGCTATCTTGCGATAACCGCCGTTGGCCAGGTTCGACAGGGCGAAATCAATCAACCGATACTGACCGCCAAAGGGAACTGCCGGCTTGGCTCGGTCACGGCTCAGTGGCATTAACCGCTTGCCTTCGCCTCCTGCCAACACAATGCTCAATGTTCGAGGGCGATTGGTAGCTTCCATACTGTCCTTTTCTCGTTCAGGGCCGGGCCTGCGTTGCCGATGGTGCTTACCATCATGGCAAACCAGAACCGTTTGCGCCGACACAAGTAAGATTGAGCCGATGCAACTCACACCGCAGGACCGTTCACGCTTCGCAGAAGGCGGCCATGTCGACCTTTCACACGTGCTTGGCGCACACCCGGTGACCTCAGGCGACGGCCAGGCTGCAGTGTGGTTCGCGGTGTGGGCGCCGAACGCAACGAAGGTCACGGTCGTGGGCGATTGGAACGGATGGAATCGCGACGCTGATCCCCTGCACCCGGACGACAGTGGAATCTGGCATGGAACGATTGCCGGGGTTGGCGTCGGAGCCCGGTACAAGTTCCGCGTGGTCAATCAGGATTTCGGATTCGATGCCGACAAGGCTGACCCGGTTGCCTTTCAGACCGAAGAAGCTCCAAACACGGCATCGGTCGTGGCGGATCTTGGATACGACTGGACGGACCAGGCATGGATGGCCAACCGGGCCGCAGCAAACGCCCACGATGCGCCCATCTCCATCTATGAGATGCATCTGGGGTCGTGGCGGTACGAACCCGGCGGCTACCGCGCCATTGCGCACCAGCTGGCTGACTATCTCGAAGAAACCGGCTTCACCCACGTGGAACTGCTCCCCGTTGCCGAGCATCCGTTCTATCCATCGTGGGGCTACCAGACGCTGGGCTACTTCGCCCCCACGGCGCGTTTCGGTTCTCCTGCCGACTTCAAGTACCTCGTTGACCACCTTCACAGTCGCGGGTTTGGTGTGCTCCTCGATTGGGTGCCCTCGCACTTCCCTGAGGATCCCCACGGCCTTGCGCAGTTTGACGGCACCCATCTCTATGACCACGCGGATCCCCGGATGGGATTCCATCCGGATTGGAAGAGCTGCATCTTCAACTACGACCGCCCCGAGGTTCGTAGCTTCCTGATGTCGAGCGCCATGTTCTGGTTGGACGAGTATCACCTGGACGGCATCCGCGTTGATGCGGTCGCGTCCATGCTCTATCGCGACTACTCCCGGGCCGACGGCGAGTGGATACCCAATGAGTTTGGCGGCAATGAGAACCTTGGTGCGGTTGGCTTCCTGCGCCAGTTGAACGAGTCGGTGTACAACCGTCACAGTGACGTTCAGATGATCGCCGAAGAGTCCACATCCTGGCCCGGCGTGTCCCGACCAACCGATGCCGGGGGTCTCGGCTTTGGGATGAAGTGGGACATGGGGTGGATGCATGACACGCTGCAGTACTTTGCTCATGAACCCGTGCATCGGGCTCATCACCATGACGAACTGACGTTTCGCATGGTCTACAGCTTCACCGAGAATTTTGTTCTGCCGCTCTCTCACGATGAAGTGGTGCACGGCAAAGGCTCCATGGTCGACAAGATGCCCGGCGACCGCTGGCAACAGCTCGCCAACCTCCGAGCGTTGTATGGCTGGCAATGGGCGATGCCCGGGAAAAAGCTGCTCTTCATGGGATGCGAGTTCGCCGTGTCCGACGAATGGAACCACGAACAGGAACTTCGTTGGGACCTTCTGCAATACGACGAGCATCGCGGGATCAAGGACCTTGTCTCTGACCTGAACCAGCTGCTGAAGGATCACCCTGCGCTTCACACCAACGACTTCGACCCATCCGGATTTGCCTGGACGGTTGGCGACGATCGGGCCCAGAGCGTCGTGGCATTCGAGCGACGCAGCCCCACCGGCTCGCCCATCCTGGTAGTCGCCAACTTCACCCCCGTGCCGCGCAGCAACTATCAAATCGGCGTTTCAGTCAGCGGCGCCTGGCGAGAACTGCTCAACACCGACCACCACTCCTATGGCGGTTCCGGCGTCACCCACGACGGTGAGCTGACAACAGAAGATGTCGCCATTCACCATCACTCCGCCTCGCTTCGCGTAACCGTGCCGCCGCTGGCGGTTGCGTTCTTTGGGCCCGCCTGAAAAGTCCCAAACGCTACTCTCGCTGAATGGGACAGCACATCGGAGACACCATTCATGATTCCGCGCCTGAGTGGCCGGACGCATCGTCTGATTCGCCGGGGCTCAACCTGCTGATCGTGCTGCTTGATGACGTTGGCTTTGCTGACTTCGGTTGTTACGGCTCCCGAATCGACACCCCGGCTATTGATCAGGTGGCGGCGGCGGGGCTTCGCTACACCGGCTTCCACACCACCGCCATGTGTTCGACCACGCGCGCCAGCCTGCTGACCGGTCGAAATCACCATGACGTGGGCATGGGGTGCCTGGCCAACTTCGACAGCGGATTCCCGGGCTACCGGGGCAAGATCAGCGCCAACGCGCCAACCCTGGCCGAGATGCTTCGACCGGCCGGCTACCGCAACTATCTGGTGGGCAAATGGCACGCCACGCGCCTCACCGAAACCGGGCCAAGCGGTCCCTTTGACGGCTGGCCTCTGGGCCGCGGGTTCGATCGCTTCTATGGGTTCCTCGATGCGGAAACTGACCAGTACTCCCCCGAGCTGGTTCGGGACAATAGCCACATCACCGCCCCGGGCACCTGGGAAAGCGGCTACCACCTCACTGAAGACCTGATCGATCAGGCACTGGTGTATCTCAAAGGCCACGAAGCAGCCACCCCGCAGACGCCCTGGTTTTTGATGGTGAACCCCGGCGCCTGCCATGCCCCGCATCAGGCGCCCCGAGACCTGATCGACAAGTACGCCGACCGGTTTGCTGACGGCTGGGACCGCACCCGGGAGCTTCGGCTTGCTCAGCAGCTGGCAAAGGGTATTGCGCCACCGGGGACCGAACTCCCGCCGGCCAACCTTGGCGTCAAGGCGTGGGCCGATCATTCCGTAGATGAGCAGCGGCTGTTCGCTCGTCTTCAGGGCGCATACGCGGCAATGTTGGAACACACCGACCAACATCTGGGCCGGCTGCTCGCCCACCTGGATGCATCGGGCCAGGCCGACAACACCGTGGTGCTGGTTCTCTCTGACAACGGGGCCAGCCAGGAAGGGGGACCGTTGGGTTTTGTCAATGCAATGTCGGCGTTCAACATGGTCCCCGAGCCAATGGAAGAAAAGCTGTCACGCATCGACGACATTGGCGGACCCGACACCCACAGCAACTTCCCGCATGGCTGGGCAATGGCCGCCAACACGCCCCTGAAGCGCTACAAACAGAACACCCACGGCGGCGGCGTTCGGGACCCACTGGTCGTCCGAGTCCCCAACCAGGTGACCGACCCCGGCGGGCTGCGACATCGCTTCTGCCATGTGGCGGATCTGGCGCCAACTGTCCTGGAGCTGCTGGGGGTGGCCACCGACGCCCCGATGACCGGTGTGAGTTTCGCCGCCACGGTGACCGATCCTTCTGCTGCGCCGGACAAGTCGACGCAGTACTTCGAGATGTTTGGCCATCGAGGACTCTGGCATCACGGTTGGAAAGCGGTCGCCTGGCATCAACCCGGGACCGACTTCGCTGATGACGTGTGGGAGCTCTACCACCTGGACAACGACTTCAGCGAAGTGCTGGACCTGGCAGCGGCGGAGCCCGACCGGTTGACGGCCATGAAACAAACCTGGTGGGCCGAAGCTCGCGCCAACAAGGTCCTGCCCCTGGACGATCGCTTCGGTGAGCGATTTGCGGAGAACGCGGAACGCCACACCGGCGACCGTCGGTCCTACACCTTCTGGGCGGGCATGGGCCACCTCCCGTCGGACGTGGCCCCAGATCTTCGGAGCCGCAGCTATTCCATCACTGCCGATGTTGAGATTCCGGCCGGCGGAGCCGAAGGAGTCCTGATTGCCCACGGTGATGCCACCTGCGGGTACTCACTTTTCGTCCAGGACGGCCACCTGGTTCATGACCTGAGCATCGGTGGCAAACACCAACTGGTGCGGTCGGACAAACCGGTGCCCACCAATGGACCGTGCACGCTGGGCTTCCGCATGCAACGGTCGGCCGACGGTGGACGCTTCCCCACCGGCACCGGCACCCTGCTCATCAACGGTGAGTCGGCCGGAACAATGACCACTGATCGGATTTTCTGGCTGATGATCTCCTGGTCCGGACTGGACGTCGGGTTCGACCGGGGCACCACCGTCTCGGACTACGACCGAACCGGTCGCCACGTGGGACCGTTTACCTTCACCGGAACCCTGATCAAGGTGATGGTCATACTTGATGACGACCAGGACGTCGACCATGCGGCCGCCGGCCGGAGCGAGCTGGGCCGGGAATAGGCATCAGATGACGCCGTCGCCGAAGCTGCGAATCGACGTGGTCCCGCCTCGAAACGCATCGTGACCTTCGGCCCACCGGCGAAACTCCTCAAACGGGAAGATGCCCGAGCCGTGCCCATCGTTCCAATCGATATCCAACCCCCACGCACCATGCAATCGAGCGTCCACGATGGCGAGCGGCAGGGGACTGTTCGGACGTGGCCAGGCGTCCTCACCCTTGTCTCGCAGACTCCGACAGGTGGCGCATGGACAATGACGCCGAACGTCGGCCAGCGCAAACCGGGCCACCATGCCGTCGGCAAAGGTCAGCTCCACCCCGGTGTCGCGTTTGACGGTGATGTCGATCACCTCGGTGGGGTCCTGGTCTTTGGTCGCTGATGGTTTCTCGATGGTCACCCCTGCAGTCTGCCGCCTGAAGCGCCGAGTACCGTTCGAGTATGGAGAGCCACTCAGCAGGCGGCGGACGTCTTCGACATTATGGCCCGGGTGTTGGATCACGCCGGCCTGTCGTTTGCCGACGTGCTGGAGATGACCAGCTATCACACCGACGTCGTTGACCTGGACTCGTTCCGAGCGGTTCGAGACACCTGTGTCCAAGAGCCGTGGCCGGCGTGGACGGCAGTGGGTGTCACCGCCCTGGCCAACCCGGCGGCCCGACTCGAGGTGCGCCTCACCTGCCGAACCGCCACGGTCAACTAGCGTCACCGCCGGCCGGGGTCAGGCGGCGGGAATGGTCTCGATCTGTGTGCAGTACGGATCCTCGTCGGTGGGGGTTCCCATCGAACCTTGGGGACACGTCAGAGAGGTGGGGTTCTGCGTGACGATGGCTGGCACCGAAACCGAGCAGGTCGTCCCGCTGGTGGTCAATTCCCCGCCCGGCACGATGGTTGCAGAGCTGGTGCAGGTGGGCAGGACCGAGGTCGTGGGTGGCGAGACCCCGTCATCGGCCAGACAGGTATCACCAGGTCCGGTCACGCTGCCGAAGTAGCCGGGTGGGCACTGCCACCCCGGGTCCGGTACCGACACCCAACACGTGGACTCATCCTGGAAGGCGGCGGAGTAGCCGTCAGGGCATGAATAGGTCGGCAAGGCCGAGCTCGGCTCGGCGAGCACCTGCCGAGTGCATTGGCCATCGGTCGGTCCGGTCCAGCCTTCAGGACACGTTGGAATCGCGGTCGCCGTTGGAATCGGTGTTGCCGTTGAAATCGGGGTCGATGTCGGAGTCGGTGTTGCTGTTGGAATCGGGGTGGAGGTCACAACAGGCGCTGCGGTCGGAACCGGGGTCGGCGTGGCCAGCGGCACCGAGGTTGGCACCGGCACCGCAGTCGATGTGGCCAGCGGCACCGAGGTTGGCACCGGCATCGCAGTTGGAACCGATGTCGATGTGGCCCGCGGCGCCGAGGTTGGCACCGGCACCGCAGTCGGAACCGATGTCGATGTCGGAGCCGGAGTTGCAGACGGGACCGACGTCGATGATGGTGACAGCGTTGATGTTGGAGCCGTCGCGACAGTCGGCATCACTGTTGGTTCGCTGGTCGCGGTCGGCACCGGCGTCGACGTCGGAGTCGGCGCGGTGGCCGCAAGGCCTGCGGACGCATCCTCGTTCTCCGGGGTCGCCACCACCGTTGGTTGGGTTGTGGTCACGACCATGGCGTCATCAGTGTCCAGGAACGAGATGCCGAGGATGGCCACCAGAGTGATGGCCGCAGCAGCCAGGCCAACCGGCATCATCCAGGAGTTTCGGACCAGACTTGTCCGAGCCGAACGCGACGAGCCGGCCAGGATCTGCTCGGCGGTCACCGGCGCGACCGCCATCTCCGCGGCGTCGCCAATTCGCTTCAGGTTGGGCATGGGAAAGTTCGTTGGATCAGTCATGGTTCGCCCCCAGTTGGGTCCGTAGTTTTTCCAAGCCGCGGCTGACATGGGTGCCAACCGCCGAAGCTGATATGCCGAGGGCTTCTGCCGCCTCGGCGTAGGTCCACTCACACGCATGGACAAGCCACACGGCGTGCCGTTGCGCATCGGTCAGTTCGCCAAGCGCCGCATTGAGGCCGGGCTCCACATCGGGCAACCGCACCTGATCGCGCACCAGGAAGCGGACTCGCTTCAACGGCCGAACTCGAACACTTGAACGTCCCACCCGATAGAGGTAGCCGGCCAGATTTTCCATCGACTGGGCCTGGTCCCAGTGCTCCCACGCCCAAGTCAGAGCGGAGGCAACAGCATCGTTGGCTCGATCAATCCCGACGGCCCCAGCCAACGCTCGACGCAGCCGGGGTTCCGTGTCTATGACAAACGTGGTGAACCGCTCGTGGTCGCTGGACGGCGGCGGGGGTTGATGGTCGACCAGCCCCACTGACAAACCACCCCCTCTTCCCGTCCTGATGTCTCGCAACGTGGTGACTTTCATGCCTGTGAAAGGCCCGAAGTGCCAGTTCGCGCCACAACCAGCGGAGAATTTCTTCCTCTACTACTGATCGTGTTCCCGCAGGATGACCAGCTCATCGTCATGCCTGAGGGAATCGAGGTCGACTTCGTCGGGACGGAGACGAGCGTGGTCACGCATAACCGCCACGATGGTCACACCGGACGGAACCGGCTCCCCCCGTCGCGGAACCGGGATCTGGGCCAGCTCCCAGCCCGCCCCTCCATTGAGAATGTCGCTGAGAACGCGTCCTGCGTCCGGCGCCGTGGTGCGCAGACCAAGTAGGCGGCCCAGCGTTGCGGTGGCATCGATGACCTGGTCGGCGCCACCCTGAGTCAGCAGGTGAAGGTTCTCCTGCTCGCGACCCCCGGCGACAATGTGAACCGATGAGTTCATCTCTCGAGCGGTCAGGGTGATCAGCACTGCGGTGTCATCCCGGTTGGGCACGATAATCACCGCCTCCGCGGTTTCGATGCCCGCCTGGTGAAGCACCGCGCGCTCACTGGCATCACCCACGATGCCCACGATGCCCATGGCGGACGCAGCATCAATGGAGGCCTGCTCAACGTCGGCCACAACAATCTTGTCCGCCGGTATGCCGCGGGTCAGCAAGTCACGAGAGACCGCCTGACCGGTTGCCCCGTACCCGCAGATGATGTAATGGTCCTTCACGTTGTTCCTCCAACGACGGGTGAGCATGAGTTGACGGGACTGGTCGGTGAGCACTTCAACGGTCGTGCCAACCACCAGAATCAGAAACAGGATTCGAGCCGGGGTGATAAGCAGGATCGTCGCCAGCCGGGCGCCCGAACTCACCGCCGCAATATCGCCGTAGCCGGTGGTCGTCACCGTTACCGAGGCGTAGTAGGTGGCATCGAGAAAACCAATGGGATCCCCGGTCACATCGCTGTAGCCCCCGCGCCCGAACCGGACGACCAGGGCAACAAAGACCACCAGCGCCAACGCCGCACCGATGCGCCGCAATACCTGAGCCAGCGGCGTGTGGTTGCTCCGGGGTATCTGCACCCGGTCAACAACCGTTCGCCGATCTTGTTGCGCCTGGTTCGGACGGGTCATAACCCGATGGTAGAGCCCCGGTCCCCAATCCACTGGGTTCGGTGTAGGACCGGATCCACAACACGTCACGTCCGGTCGGCTGATCCGGCGATGTAGAACTCGTTAGTATCAATCCATGATCGGCGGCATTGACCACATCAACATCGACACCTGCGACGTCGAGGCGACGGCTGCCTTCTACTCCCGGGTGCTCGGACTCGAAGCCCGAGACAAGCCGTCGGGCAACCCTGGGGTCTGGTTGTACTCCGGCGACCACGCCTGGGTGCATGTCAACCCGGTTGAGGCCGGCGCCACATCCACCGGCCTGTTCAACCACGTGGCGTTCTCCGGCTCCAATCTCGAAGCGGTGAACCGCCAGCTCAAAGAATCCGGCGTGTACTACGAACTGACGCGCAGACCCGACCGCGGATTGGCGCAATTCACGCTCACTGATCCCAACAACATCAACCTCGAAATCACGGTTCCGCTCCCCTGAAGTCGCACCGATGACAGCAGGAGGATGCGACCTGAATACCAACGGTCATCCGGGCTAACGTGCGACCATGGCGCAGGTGGTGATGACCAGCAGTCTCCCGCCCGCGACCACATCGATCAAACAGGCCGAGGCGCATCTGGTTTTTCTGACCGCCACCGGCGTCGGCTCGCAGATGATCGACTTTGTCGACTACCCCCTGCGTCCTGGTCAACTGGTGCACGTCCAGCCCGGCCAGGTCCACCGGCGCGACCCCCGCGGCACGGACTACACCACCACTCTTCGCATTGCGGTCGAGCTCTGCCCGGACGAGTTGTTTGCCGGATTTGTGCCCCGCCCCCACGTCGACCTTGGCCCCAACCAACCGGTGGCAAACGCCATTTTTGTCCAGCTCTCGAAGCAGCTCAACCAGTCGGCTCCGCTCCCACTGGTAGCCGCTACCGCGAAACAACTTTTGAGTCAGCTCGCAGTAACCGGAGATCACAACAGCGTTGGCTACTCCCAGCAGGCCGACCTGGTTCGTCTGTTCCGCAGAGCGGTCGACACCGACTGTGCTTTGGAGCGGCGGGTCGCTTCCTACGCCCAGGCAATCGGATCTTCGCCACGAACGTTGAACCGCGCAACAGTTGCGGTCACCGGTCTCAGCCCCAAGGACATCATTGACGCCCGGGTGGCGCTGGAGGCCCAGCGAAAACTGGCGGTCAGTCCGGCTTCGATCGCCACGGTGGCGATGACGCTGGGCTTTGGTGAGCCGTCCAACTTCTCCAAGTTCTTTGTACGGTTGACCGGCATCACTCCGACCACCTTCCGAGAGCAGCTAGAGCCGACTGGGGCCAACTACGGGAGCGAGTGGGGTTAAGCGCCAGATTTGCGAAGCACATCCAGCGACGGTTAACGGACACGCTTGCGATCCTTGCGGGCTTGCGCCCGCTCCCACTTCTTCTGCCGGCTCCGACACGCTTTTCGACAGAACTGGTGGTTCACGCTCCGCCGTTCGAACAGCCCCCCACACCGCCAATACGCACAGCCGCTAAGCAAATCTGGATTGACATCTTCGTCGAATACGTCCTCGGGCAGATCATCAGGTATACCCAGATCAAAGTCGGCGGCCACCATCTGACCGTACCCATAGGCACACGGGCCGAGGCCAACCGCCGCCGCGGTTGGCCTCCAGCGACCAAGTGGCTACTCGTACTTCTTGTCGTGCAAGTCGGTGGCCTGGCCCACCCAGTCTTCGGTCTTGATGCTGCTTCGGAAGTCACGAAGCTGTTCTTCCAGGTTCACGATCGCTTCATCGTCAAGCTGAGAAAGCTGACGAAAGCTGGTAATTCCCAGTTGCTCCAGCTGCTTGCTCAGGCTGGGGCCGATTCCCTTGATCTCGGTGAGATCATCGTGGGCTTCGTCACCTTCCTTGCCAGTCAGCCAGCTGAAGAGGCCGCGGCGCTTGCGCTTGCCAGCCGAAAGGCCCGCTCCCGCCACACCGGCGGCTTCTGCCGCACCCAGCTTCGACGCTGATCCCGAAGCCTGGTCAGTGGCCGACGAACCCATGTTTTTGAGCCGCTCAGCCGCTTCGCCGGCTTGTGCGCCCGCCTTCTTCACTGCGGCATCAGAAGTTGACGTGTCGACCACCGCACTCTCTGCTTCGGCCTTGGCGCCCACATCGGCATTGCTGACGGCGTCGGGCTTGCTGCGAGCAACGCTTGGGGCTTTGGCTTCGGGAGCCGCCTTCGCCGGTTGAGCTGCCGGCTTCTTCACCTCCACCTTGGCGGCCGGTGCCGCCTTCGCCGGTTGAGCTGCCGGCTTCTTCGCCTCCACCTTGGGAGTCGAATCTGGCTTTGGTTTGTCGGCTGCTGGCTTCTTCGCCTCCACCTTGGGAGTCGAATCTGGCTTTGGTTTGTCGGCTGCTGGCTTCTTCGCCTCGACCTTGGCCGTTGCACCCGATGTCTTGGCCGCAATCGGCATGGCGGTGGACGGGGCGGGTTCGTCAGCCTGTTTCGCGTCCTTGGTTCCCTTGCCGCTGGCCGTCGGTGACACCTTGGCCTTGGCGCTGGCCGCCAGGCCTTTGGCCCTGCCGGTGGTCGCTTTGTCCTCGGACGCACTGCCGCCTGCCGGCGCCTCTTCGACCACGCCAGTCGTGACCTCGGTCTTGGCTGAGTCAGCCTTCACCTGATCGCCAACCGCTTTGGTGCGAGCTTCATAGGCGGTGACTTCCTCCGCCGTAGCGTCGCGTGTCTCGCCTCTGGTGCGTCCGCCCTTCTTGGATCCACGCTCCACTTCGTTTACTCGTTCGGTGCGAATGACGTTGTCGACCGCCGCGCTGCCTTTGACCGCACGGGATCGTCCGACCGGAACCTCGACGATCTTTTCAACTTCGACGATGCGGTCGACCGGAACCTCTACGAGCTTCTCAACTTCGACAATCCGATCCACGAAGCGATCGACAGGAACCTCGACCGTCTTCTCGACTTCGACGATCTTCTCGACGATGCGATCAACAGGGACCTCGACGGTCCGCTCGATGATGGTCTCCACCGGGACTTCGACGATCTTCTCAACCGAGACCTCCACCTCCCGGATCTTCTCGACCGGACGATCGACGATCTTCTCGACCTCGACTCGGGCCTCGACGGGCACCTGGCGTGAGGTTTCGATGATCTTCTCGACATGCACGGGAACCTCGACAATCTGCGCAACCGGCTTCTCGACGATCTTGTCGACATGCAGGATCTTTTCAACCTGCACTTCCACAATCTTGTCCACCTGCACGGGAATTTCGACCGTGGCTTCGACGGTACGTTCGATCACTTTGTCGACGTTGACCTGAACTTCGAGCAGCTTCTCGACCGGACGGTCGATGATGCGATCAACGCGAATGGTCTTCTCGACCGGCTTCTCGATCACCTTGTCAACGTTGACCTGAACTTCGACGACCTTTTCGACCAGCTTTTCGACGATCTTGTCGACGGTGACCTGGACTTCCTGCAGCGTGGGTACCGACTTCTCGACGATCTTGTCGACGTGTACCACCTTGGCGACTGGGATCTCCTTGGGGTTCCCGACAACCTTCTCGACAACGCGATCCACGCTGACCAGTCGCTCCACCGGGCGTGCGACGACCTTCTCGGTCATGACCGGCACCTCGATGACCCGATCAACGGGCTTTTCGACAATGACCTGGTGCTGAACGATCTTGGCGACCGGCTTCTGCACTTCGACCGCCTTCTCGACGATCTTTTCGACCTCGACGATCTTCTCCACCGGCACCTCGACGATGCGGTCGACAAGCTTCTCCACCTCGACCACCCGTTCTACGGGGACTTCGACGATCTTCTCGACGATCTTCTCGACCTCGACCACCCGGTCAACGGGAACTTCGACGATCTTCTCAACGATCTTCTCGACCTCGACGATGCGATCGACGGGCTTCTCGACGATCTTTTCGACCTCGACCCGTACTTCGACGATCTTCTCGACCTCGACCAGCTTCTCGACGATCTTCTCGACCTCGACAAGCTTCTCCACCTCGACGGTGACGGCCTTCTCGACGATCTTTTCGACCTCGACGATCCGGTCGACCGGCTTCTCGACGATCTTCTCGACCTCGACGACGGTTTCGACGTGCACGTCGCGAGGAACTTCGACGAGTTTCTCGACGATCTTCTCGACCTGAACGATCTTCTCGACGGGAACCTCGACCGCTTTCTCAACGACCTTCTCGACGGTTACGATCTTCTCAACCGGAACCTCAACAACCCGTTCGACGATCCGTTCGACTTCGACGATCCGGTCGACCGGAACTTCGACGATCTTCTCGACCTCGACGATCTGCTGGACCGGAACTTCGACGGCGCGTTCGACGATGCGCTCGACTTCGACAATGCGGTCAACCGGAACTTCGACGACCTTCTCGACGATCTTCTCGACGATCACGACCTTCTCGACCGGGACCTCGACGATCTTCTCGACCTCGACCAGCTTTTCAACCGGGACTTCAACGACCTTCTCGACAATCTTCTCGACCTCGACGACGCGGTCGACGATCACTTCAACCGGAACTTCAACAATCCGGTCAACTTCGATGATCCGATCAACGGGGACTTCAACAACCTTCTCGATATACCGGTCAACAGGCACGATGCGCGAGGTCGGGCGGCTGAGCGAAAGCTCACGGCGGTCGCCGGTGACGATGTCCCGGCCGTCAACGTCGATACTGCCGGTCCGGCGGTCAGCGATTGCGGCGCGGCTGGACGCGGCGCGCACCTTTGCTTCGGCTGACGCCGAGCTCTTTTTTGCCGCGGTCTTGGACGCGCGGGCACCAATGACGCCATCGATGTCTTCGACGGTGACCGTCTTGTCGGTGCTCACCGCGGCGGAGTGCGCCGCGGCAATCTCAGACATGGACGCGCCGTCATCGACCTTGATCTCGTCCTCGGTCACGATGTTGCGAGGATCGGCAGCGGCAGGAGTGCCCCTGTTGGCCGCCTTGCCGGCGCCCTTCCTGGCCGCCTTGCCCGTTTTGCCGGCATTGCCGGCATTGCCGGCATTGCCGGTTTGGCCCTCGCCGTCATCCAGCCGTTCTGCACTGTCCATCGGAACTCCTTCGTGTGTGTTCCGCCTGGAGCCGGGACCACTTGTCTCGACACCCCCTCATCGGCCCAGGCGATCGCATCCGATGACCTGAACCTCGTTTCCCCGTCTATCAAAGGGGGACGCTCTCGTCAATAGGACGGGTTTTGCGGCCGAAAGTCGCGCGGGGCCGTTACCTGGGGACGGTTCGGACGATCTGTTCGCGCTTCGAGGTCACCGGATGCACGAACCACACCTCGCTGCCTTTGAGCTCGCTGCGAATTTTGTGGGCGATCTTGTACCCCTGACTCACAAACTCGTGGGCAACAACAGGATCGCCAAGATCACCAGCAACATCGGTGAAGAACGCCGCCCAATCCTCGCAGGCATTCACCAGGCGTGATGTGAGCCCCAGGGCCACCGGCGAAACCGCCGCGCCGTTCAGCCGTCGGATACACGACGCTCCGACGACCGCGATCACCTCGAAGCGTCGGTCTGAGTTCACCTCGGCTCGACGACTTGTCCGCACAACGCCCGCCTCAGGTTGATGGCGCTGCCGCGTCCAGACACTGAAGGATCTGGGCGACGCAGTCCCCAAGTGGCTTGGAGGTATCCACCACCACCTCGGCCGTCGATGGCGGTTCATAGGGCGCCGAGATGCCGGTGAACTCCGGAATCTCACCGGCCCGCGCCTTCTTGTAGAGACCTTTGACGTCTCGGGCTTCGCACACTTCAATGGGCGTATCAACAAACACTTCGATGAATGAGCCTGCAGGATGCAGAGCGCGGACCGCAGCCCGGTCGGCAACGTAGGGCGACACGAAAGCGGTCAGCACGATCATCCCCGAATCCTGAAACAGCCGGCACACCTCGCCGATACGACGGATGTTCTCCGTGCGATCTTCGGGAGCGAAGCCAAGGTCCCGGTTGAGTCCAAAGCGAACATTGTCGCCGTCAAGCACATAGGCGGCCTGGCCGCGGTCAATCAGTGCCCGCTCCACTGCGAATGCCAACGTCGACTTGCCCGAGCCGGAAAGGCCGGTGAACCAAACAGTCCGGGATTGATGACCGAAGTTGGCCGCCCGGTCGTCGCCCGAGACGTGGCCTTCGGCCCGCACGATGTTGGCTGAAATCGGCTCCGGAGCCTCCGGCGGACCTGGTGAGGTAACCATCAGCGGTCGAGGAAACCGCGATCGGTCAGTTGCGTGATGATCAGGTCGACACACTCAGCAACGTCCTGGACCGAGGTGTCCAGTCGAAGATCGGCATCCTCGGGTCGCTCGTAGGTGCTGGACACCCCGGGGAACTGAGGAATCTCGCCCCGGTCAGCAGCGGCGTAGAGACCTTCGGGGTCACGTTCACGGCAAACATCGATGGGCGTGTCAAGGAAAACCTCGAGATAGTGATCGTCGCCAATGAGTTCCCGAGCGCGTTGGCGCACCGAGTTCTTGGGCGCAACGAGCGCCGCAATCGCAATGAGACCCTGCCGGTTGGCCAGCCGGGCAACTTCAGACACCCGGCGCAGGTTCTCCGACCGCTCCTGGGCGCTGAAGCCAAGGTCCCGGCTGATACCCATACGAACGTTCTCGCCATCGAGGCGGATGGTCGTACGACCGCGATCAAACAACCGGCGTTCGAGCGCAGAAGCCAACGTGGACTTGCCCGCCGCCGACAAACCGGTAAGCAGGACAGTGCATGGCCGCTGCCCAAATCGGGCTTGACGCTCTTCGGGCGTGATGCTTGACACCTGCCGGGTGAGGCTGGCTTCGGGAGACTGATCCCACGATGACGAGGCACCAAGAATCATTCCCGCCGCGACCGTTGCGTTGGACAGGCGGTCGACCAGGATGAACGAACCGGTCTGCCGGTTACTCGTGTAGGGGTCAAAGCGCAGCTCACGGTCAGAGCTGACTGCGCAGTGGGCAATGTCATTCAGCCTCAGCGAGCTTGCGGTCTCGCGCTCCAGTGTGTTGATCTCCACCCGGTGCCGAATGGTGTTGATCGATGCGTTGCTGATCCCGCTGCTGGTCTGCATCAGGTACTGACGGCCCGGAGCCATCTCCTCTTCAGACATCCACACGAGCATGGCGTCAACGTCATGACCGCGGAGTGGGCGCTGCCCCTCCTTGACCAGTAGGTCACCACGGCTCACGTCGATTTCGTCGGCGAGCGTGACGGTCACGGCCCGTCCCGGTCCGGCAACATCAAGGTCGCCATCAAAGGTGACGATGCGGTCGACGGTTGAGGACACACCCGACGGCAGGGAAACAACGGCATCGCCCGGACGGATAACGCCCGAAGAAATGGTGCCCGCGTAGCCGCGGAAGTTCAGGTCAGGGCGGGTAACCATCTGGACCGGAAGCCGGAAGTTCTCCAGATCGATCCCGGCTTCCACGTCAACGGTCTCCAGGTGTTGCATGAGCGTTGGACCGGTGAACCACGCCATGTTGTCGCTGGCGTCGACCACATTGTCGCCCAACAGTGCCGAGATGGGCAGGAAGTACGGGTTGAGAAGGTCAAGGCTCTTGCTGAAATCCCGGTACTGCTCGCAGATCTCATTGAACCGATCTTCGGACCAGTCGACCAGATCCATTTTGTTGACGCAGATCGCCACATTGCGCAGACCCAGGAGGCTGGCGATGTAGGTGTGACGCTTGGTCTGGGCAATCACCCCATGGCGGGCGTCGATCAGCAGGATGGCCAACTGCGCGGTTGACGCACCGGTGACCATATTGCGCGTGTACTGCTCATGACCGGGGGTGTCGGCGATGATGAACTTACGCTTGGCGGTGCTGAAGTAGCGGTACGCCACATCGATGGTGATGCCCTGTTCACGTTCAGCTTTGAGGCCATCCATCAGCAGCGCCAGATCCGGAACATCGCCAGTGGTGCCCGAGGTGGTGGAATCGGTCTCCAAACTTGCCAACTGATCTTCGTAGATCATTTTGGAGTCATGGAGCAGTCGACCAATGAGGGTGGACTTGCCGTCGTCGACGCTGCCGCAGGTCAAGAACCGCAGGAGGTCCTTCTGCTCATGTTCGGCCAAATAGGCCTCGATGTCATCGGCGATGAGTTCTGATTGATGACTCATTAGAAGTATCCCTCGCGCTTCTTCTCTTCCATCGACCCCGATTGGTCGTAGTCAATGACTCGACCTTCGCGCTCGGAGCGGGTGGCCAGGAGCATCTCCTGGATGATTTGGGGCAATGTGGTCGCCGTCGACTCCACGGCTCCAGAAAGTGGGTAGCAGCCGAGGGTCCGAAACCGGACGGACTTCATCATCGGCTCTTCGCCTTCTTCAAACCGGAAGCGATCGTCGTCCACCATGATCAGGACACCATCACGATCCACAACCGGGCGAACCGCCGAGAAGTAGAGCGGGACGATCTCGATGTTCTCCAGGTGGATGTACTGCCAGACGTCGAGCTCGGTCCAGTTGCTGATGGGGAAGACCCGAATGCTCTCGTCCTTGTTGACCCGACCGTTGTAGAGGTTCCAGAGTTCGGGTCGCTGATTCTTTGGGTCCCAGCGATGGTTCTTGTCTCGGAAACTGAAGACACGTTCTTTGGCTCGTGACTTTTCTTCGTCTCTGCGGGCACCACCGAACGCTGCGTCATATCCGCCCGCGTCGAGGGCCTGCTTGAGGCCCTGGGTCTTCATCACATCGGTGTAGTTCTTTGAGCCGTGGTCAAACGGGTTGATCCCCTCGGCGATGCCTTCGGGATTTGAGTGGGCAATTATTTCGAGGTCGAGCTCGTTGGCCACTCGCTCACGAAACTCGATCATCTCGCGGAACTTCCACGTCGTATCGACGTGGAGCAACGGGAACGGAATCTTTCCTGGTGAGAAGGCTTTGCGGGCCAGGTGCAACAACACCGACGAGTCCTTGCCGATCGAATAGAGCATCACGGGCCGCTCGAACTGCGACACGACCTCACGCATGATGTGGATCGCCTCGGCCTCAAGTTGTTTGAGGTGAGTCAGCCGGAGCTCAGGAGGAAGGGTGGCAGTGGCGTTTCGTGTCATCGGTACCGTCTCAGAGGGGGCGAGCCCTGCAGGCGCACCGTCAAATCTTGCGTCCTCACGATAACAGGCAAGGCCCTCCGGGAGGTCTCTTCACTCTGGGTGCTTAACGAACCGATCGGCGATCGGACCATGGTTTGGATCGTTGCTGGGCCACGGCCAGCCGCCAAATTGTGTGCGTTGGTAGTCCGCCATCGCCCGTCGAATTCCGTCCTCATCATTCAGGACAAAAGGCCCATACTGCGCAACTGGTTCGCCGATGGGGCGTCCCTGCAGAACCAGGGCCTCACAGCCGTGCGCCCCGGCTTGCAGTTCGGTCACCATCGAAGAATCCAGAACCGCCCCGGTGTTGGTGCCGATGAACTCCCCATTATTGACCGTCAGGTCCCCGTCAAAGACATAGACGACCCGCGTGACCTGCGGGTCGGCTGTTGCCTCGATCTGGGGCAGCTGCAGTTGGGCGTGGGGATCGGACCGGAGGTGCCAGATCGCTACCTGGCTGTCCGGCTTGGAGGCCCACGAGTCCGGCGGCGGGGGCGGCGGAGCGTGGCCATCGAGGACCCCGGCAATGACGGTGACCTCGGTACCCTCACCCGCTACCTTCGGAAGATCGTCACGCCAGTACATGGAGAAGTACGGATCCACCATCTTGT
>ENA-ORXR01000795-ORXR01000795.1-marine-metagenome-genome-assembly--contig:-NODE-795-length-38339-cov-4.108306_pt1 | contig 38339 bp, 29 predicted proteins | sample MGYA00237866_ERZ511479 | MGnify/ENA metagenome assembly ERZ511479
GTTTGGAGTAAGTAGACCGAAGATACATGGAACGCCTGATGAGATGCCTAATGACGTCAGACCTTGAGCTACTGCCTGATTGATATATTCGTTGTGACTCGTCTCTCCTTTGATAACACACCCAAGGCAGATCACCGCATCAAGTGAATACCGCTTAAGTAACATTTTTGCACCTACCGTGAGCTCAAAGGCCCCTGGTACATCAATGTGAAAGATATTCTCTTCTTTTACGTTTGCCTCTCTTAATGTTTTGATACATCCTTCAGAGAGAGAAGTGGTAATTTCAGTATTCCATTCTGAGACTACAATACCAAATTTTTTATCGCTTGCATCTGGAAGCCCTTTAGGACCATATTCGGATAAGTTTTTTAGATCGCTTGCCATCTAACAAAGGTACTGAATCGAAGAGGATTTTATTTTGCTTTGTAAGTATTAATACTGAAAAAGATCTCGATTGCGCGTCCAGACGGATTTTTGTAATAAGGAATTGGCTTTAAAGCTGATTGGAATGGAGATAATGGAAAGACTCAGACCACCTATTACTAGATTTCGTTGGTTGGTATCATTGTTAGCGAATAGGGCGCCTATGGTAAGGCCTAGTCCCGCAAGCGAGGCGACCATGGAATAGTTTCTAACCTCTTTATATTTGTTCCAAGTCGCTATAGATTGGTTGCTTATTTGCATCTCGGTTTGAAGATTAGTCCCCATAAAACCAATCGGGTATTTAACATCGTTTTTTATATATTTATTCCCGACGAGATAGATACTTTCCATTTTGTAAAGTTTGTAGGCATCTTGTGCTGTGGAGTATTGTATAATATATAGGAATAGAAATAAAGACAAGAGAAATTTCATATGTCGAATTGTTTTAATTAAAACCTAACATCAATATTTTTATTGCATGTACAAAAGTTAAAGCAAGTATTGATAATGCATTTTGATGATGAGCTTCATAGCTACCAATCTCTATACTGTATTTTATTGGACGAGCGCTGTGGAATGGTGAGGCCTCTCGGCCGAAGACCAAATCCCGATTTTTTCTATCGGGATGCAGGGCCGAGCGAACAGCGAGCCATGGAAACATAGCGACCTGAGTGGCACGTTGGATATGTGCGAGTGCAAGCGAAGGACGGCCCCAACATAATAAACGGGTAAATCAGAATTCAATCCAATTTACCCGTTCAAGTATTCGTGATAATGCTTAATTATTTTCCTGCAACTGCACTTACTCTACCGATCAGTTTTGCTGACTCAATACCCGCAGCAGACTCTGGATACTTAGTCTCAATTTTTTGGTAAGTGGCAAGTGCTTTATCGTATTTCTGTAACTTTTCATATAACATACCCAATTTTTTAAGGTACTGAGAAGTCAATAATTCGTTGTCACTATTTGCAGCGCTCTCATAGTAGGACGCTGCTTCGTCGAAGTCTCCGAGCTCAGAATATGCATCACCTAACGCACCATTCTTCATGATCGGCATAGTTTCCCCTTTAGCTGAGAAATCTTTTAGATATTCAATTGCCTTATTAAAATCTCCAAGGTGCAAATAAGAAACTCCAGCGTAATAGTTTGCTGCATTTCCAGCAGGTGTGCCGCCATACTCATCTATAATAGCCAAGAAACCTAGATAGCCACCACCTGGATTGGTAAGCGCTGCTGAGAACGAATCTCTTTCAAACTGAAACTGAGCCTGATACATTTGCGTCGCAGCTTCAGCAATCTTTGGCTTTCTGATCAAATTTTGATATGCAAAAAAAGCACCTACTAATACAGCCAAAACAAGAAGTCCTGTTACTATCGTCTTTTGATTCTCTTCGAACCAATCAGAACTTTGCTGCTGACCCTCAATAGTGTCAACCAACACTTCATCTGCTTCACTTACAGGTGTACTTGTATTTCTATTTGCCAAACGTCTCTTTGCCATGTATAAATTTTTGATATTTTGATGCTTTACTTTATTCGTCTTTTTAGAACAAATGTTCGCTAAAACGGCGCAAAAATACATATTCTTAGCTTACCAAACACGTCTTTGTCCAAATTCTTAATATCGATGTAAAAAGAAATGTTCTAACAGACGATTTTCTCTATGTCTTCATAACACAACTATTACGTTATCAGTAAAATACATTTTATGAATAAAATAATACATAATGTTAACATTTATAGTGGATTGTAATTGTCTAATTTTGTAAATTGTCGCAAATTATACCTGTCCATACCTAGTCCTGACTTTATGAAATTACGCACTTCTAATTACCTGATAATATTTATAATAGCTTCTCTGAGTTTGCCTTTGCAAATGTGCCAGAATGCACAGGAAAACAATTTTGATTCTCCGAAACTAGATCTGTCAGGGCCGCTATTTAACCGAGTAAAAGCGAAAGATTCAGGCATTTATTTTAAAAATCCGCTATCTGAATCATCTAGTAATAATCTTATCACTAATAATTTGATATACGCAGGAGCTGGTGCTGCGGCTGGCGACCTTAATGGTGACGGAAAGCCTGATATAGTTCTTATTGCTAATGAAGGCATGCCCGCAATTTACACCAATGAAGGAAATTTTAAATTTAAGTCCGCAATTGTTGGATCAGGAATACAAAAGACGGCTGGATGGCATACAGGTGTGGCTCTAGTGGATATAAATAGCGACGGTAGACTTGATATATATATTAATAGAGGTGGACCGCAAGAAAAAAATGCGGCTTTAAGGACTAACCTACTTTACATCAATCAAGGTAATATGAAGTTTATCGAAAGTGCTAAAGATTATGGTCTTGATGATCCTGGAGCAAGTACTCAAACCGTTTTCTTTGATTATGACGGAGATGGTGATTTAGACGCTTATGTGCTCAACTATTTGTTAGGTGTACAACGCATAGGTTACGATTTGCTGCAAAGAAGAAGAAATGGTTTAGAGGACAGTATGGCTGCTGAATATTCCGACCATCTATATCGAAACGATAATGGAAAGTTTGTTAATGTCAGTAAATCCGCTGGCATACAAAATTGGGGACATGGACTTGGAGTTGCGGTTGGCGATATCAATCAAGACAATCTTCCAGATATCTACGTTTCTAATGATTTTGAAGTGGATGACTTTTATTACATCAATCAAGGGGATGGAACATTCGAAGAGTCTCTAGGGGAACATTTTCCGCATGTATCCTTCTTTGCAATGGGCTTAGATGTTGCCGATATTAATAATGATGGCACCCTAGATGTGTTCGAAGTAGAGATGCTACCAAAAGATAGACAAAGAGCTGTAATGAATATGTCACGCATGGATCGTGGACGATTTGATGACTTAGTGAAGTATGGTATGCAGCCCCAATACATGCGTAATAGTCTACATCTAAATCGTGGTAAAGGCTATTTTAGTGATATCTCTCAGATAGCTGGAGTCGCTAAGACAGACTGGAGCTGGGGCACGCTTATACAGGATTTCAATAACGATGGTCTAAAGGATATTGTAGTAACCAATGGTATAGCCAGGGACATGCGTAACCGCGATTTTCAGCTGAACACCAATAAAAAGTTTGAAGAGGCGAAGGGAAATATCAGTATAGATGAGATAAACAAAATGGTACCCTCTACTAAGATCAGCAACTATGCATTTAAGAATATCACAGGCACACAATTCACCGATCAAACAAAAGAATGGGGATTGGATCAGAAAGGCTTTTCGAATGCTCTGGTCTCTGCCGATTTTGATTTGGATGGCGATCTAGATATTTTAATAAATAATATTGGTGAGTCCCCATTTCTCTATGAGAATACTAGCCATGACCGAGGAGCGAATTTTCTAGATATAAATTTGGATTATACGGACCAAAACAAAAATGGTATTGGGACTAAAATCACGCTTGAGACGGAAGATTCACAACAGTTTCAAGAAATGTACTACATCAGAGGTTTTCAGTCTAGCAGTGAACCTATTGCCCATTTTGGCTTAGGGGATATTCAGGAGGTATTGAAATTAACTATTCAATGGCCAGATAATTCTATTCAAGTTATCACCAATCCGATTATAAACCAGCGACTCAAGGTAAAATATAAGTCAGGGAATATACAAGCTAAGAAGAGCAACTCTTTGCCATGGTTGAGTGAGACTGCAGTGCCAGGGCTTGTCTTTAATCATCAAGAAATTAACTATGACGATTACGCGAAAGAAATCCTAATACCGCATAAGCAATCTCAGAATGGACCTTTTATGAGTAAAGGTGATGTGGACGGGGATGGATTTATTGATATTATTATTGGAGGAGCAAGGGATCAGTCTGCTGCTATTTTTATCCAAGATAAGAAGGGAGGCTTTGTAAAATCTATTCAAGGAGCATTAGAAAATGATGCAAAATATGAAGACCTAGGAAGCGCTTTTTTTGATGCAGATCAAGATGGAGACCTTGATTTATATATTGTCAGTGGCAGTAATGAGTTTGAGAACAATGTAGAAATGTACCAAGACAGATTATATTTAAATGATGGTAAAGGCATATTTACGAAAAGCAATTTGCTCCCTAAGATTACCTCCTCTGGAAGTAAAGTTTGTGCGGGAGATATAGATAAAGATGGTGATGTAGATATTTTTGTCGGTGGGCGTGTCAGCCCACAGGCTTACCCACATAGTCCACAAAGCTACTTGCTGATTAACGATGGGGGAAAATTTGTTGACATGACTAGTAAATATGCTCCGAGTTTGCAAAAATCAGGTATGATTACGGATGCACTTTTTATTGATTTGGATCAAGATAGTGATTTGGATTTAGTCACAGTCGGAGAATGGAATCCGATCACTATTTGGAAAAACGAGAACAAGCATTTTACCCCAGAACCTATTGCAGATACAGAGGGGTGGTGGTTTTCGATTTTAGCAGAAGATTTGGATGGTGATGAGGACATCGATCTAGTTGCTGGAAATATTGGACTTAACCACAAATTTACTGCAAAACCGGAGCAACCCTTCCACATATATTATGATGATTTTGATAAATCTGGTACTCAGGACATCGTTCTTGCATTTCATGCTGATGATAAATTATTTCCAGTACGTGGCCGAGACTGTAGCAGTGAGCAGATGCCGTTTATTACTGAAAAATTTCCCACTTTTGAATCTTTTGGAGGTGCAGAGCTAAAGGATATTTTTGGAGATCAATTGGCAAAAGCCAACCATATAGAAGCTAAGCAGTTTGCCTCGCTTATTCTATGGAACGAATCTGGTACTTTCCGTGGGGAAGAGTTACCTGCCGAAGCGCAATATTCTCCCTTAAATAAAGCCATAGTGGTTGATATCAATCAAGACGGGAAGAAAGAACTTATATCTGTCGGCAATATGTTTACGACAGAGGCAGAAACAAGTAGGGCAGACGCAGGGATAGGTTCGATTTTCTCGATTGATGCTCATGAATTTATCGCACACACTGCCTTAACAACAGGCTTATTTGCCAACTACGATGCTAAAGATTTATTATATGTCCCCTTGGCAGATGATAAAATTGTGATTCTTGTAGCCAATAATAATGGACCACTGCAAACATTCACATTAGATAAACCTAGCCAATAAAAAATAAAAATTTCTCTTTTTAGCATCCCGTATTATGGTCAAAAGTTTTTTTTGGGACCTGCATTGGGATTCTAACAAAAGCAAAAAGGATTTGCTTTGTTAGAATCCCAATGCCGCTATGATACGCAGCTCGGCATTCGCCTCGGTCCTGACGGACTGCCCCATTGTATAGACGCGAAAAATCGACGCCTATACATTGGGGCACTACTTCTCAGCGCTAGGTCGAAAATTCTCTTTTATAGGAATTGACAATGTAGAATAATCATCACTCACTTTTTAACAAATGAAGATTTCTATTAACATTTTATTATAAATATGATACTTCTTGCTGATATTTTCGTCATAAAAATACACGAAAGGATTGCTGATTAAATTGCAAGAACATACAAAAGATTTATAAAGCTCATAACAGTAGAGGTTTAAACTTCACTCTGAAAATATCTATCTATTTGATTGATTTTCATTGTAAACTTAGATTTTATCTCTATATTGTTGTCAGCCACAGGCAGCTATCCTAGCGACAATATTATAATCCTATATTTTTTTATTAACATTTTAAATATTCAAAACGAAGATGAATAGGCCTCTTATTATTATTCTAATCCTACTCTTTCTCGCATTATTAATTTTCGGCGCGCTATTTTTTAGCAGAACCTTTTGTGGCGTAGCAGCTGCAGCAGCACCTGTAGGCGTAGGAAGTTCATGCGGTTATTGGGCGTTTGACGATGGCAAAGCTTTTGAAGCAAAATCTAATCGTTATTACCGATTTAAGAGAAACGAGACAGTCAGTATCGCATCTAAGCAAGATGATTTTACGAACGCTATTGATGGTACAGTTAATTATCTTAAGAAAAATAAAGATAGAAAACTAAAAATTACCGGCTTATATGAATCAGTAGAGAAAAATACTAGACTCAATACAAATCTTGGTATAGCTAGAGCAAATGACATCAGAAGTAAACTAAGTAAGAAGGGTATTCCTATGGATCAACTAGAAGTAGACTCCGAAATTTTGCGTGAAGATGTTGTAGAGTCGGATACACTTTGTAAAGGAGCATATTTTACTTTCTATCCTAAGGGCAATGTTAACAGCACTGCCAGAACAGCTACATCATATATAGCAGCGGCGGGTGTTGCAGCAGCACCTATAGCATCGGCTGGGAAAAAATTAGTAGGTAAGTCGATGATAATTTATTTTGATACGAACAAGGATGAGCTAAACCTTTCTTCTAGAGATAAGCAGGATATGAAAGATATCAAAGCTTATCTGGATGCTAAACCAAGTGCTCGATTAGAAGTTTCAGGTCATACCGATAATAGAGGTAGTGCGAGTTATAATAAGGAGCTTTCTCAAGGAAGAGCCAAATTTGCTGCGGAGCAATTATCAAAACGTTACGGAATTTCGACTTCTAAAATGAGTATTGTAGGATATGGGGAAGAGAAGCCAATTGACAATACCAATACTACTAAAGGTCTAGCAAAGAATAGGCGAGTAGAAATTATGTTGCAAGAGAAATAATAAATTAATTAATTTAAAAATATAGAAAACATGTGGTGTTTTTGGTTACCATTATTAGGAGGATTATTTTTTGGCCTCTTAGGAGGATGGATTGGTTGGTTATTAAAGCGACCAGCAGAAAAATTAATCTATCAAGATAAATTAGTTGAGGTACCTGTAGAGGTGGTTAAGGAGATAGAGGCCGTGAGCTTGATGAGTAGACCAGTTGATGTACCAATTGAAAAAATTGTCACTAAGGAAGTGGAAATTATAAAGGAAGTAGTAAACGAAGAGGAGGTGAACAGATGGAAGAAAAAGTTTGCGGACTTAGAAACTAACCATAGCTCTTTAAATATGAAGTTCGGTGATTTAGATAAATCCAGCATTAATTGGAAGGCTCAAATCGCAACGCTTACTGCTGATCTTGCAAAAAAACCAAAGGAGGTAGAAGTTATTAAGGAGGTAGAAAAGATAGTTACGAAAGAAGTGCCTGTAGAAGTTATAAAAGAGGTAGAAGTAATAAAAGAAGTAGAAAAAATAGTGACAAAGGAAGTAGAAGTTCCTGTGGAAGTCCTTAAAGAGGTGGAGAAAATCGTAGAAAAGAAAGTAGAAGTTCCTGTAGAAGTGATAAAGGAAGTAGTTAACGAAGAAGAGGTTAACCGCTGGAAAAAGAAATTTGCAGACTTGGAAACGAATCACAATTCATTAAACATAAAGTTTGGTGATCTAGATAAATCTAGCATCAATTGGAAGTCTCAAATAGCAATGCTTACTGCCGACTTAGCTAAGAAGCCTAAAGAAGTAGAAGTTATTAAAGAAGTAGAGAAGATCGTAGAGAAGAAAGTTGAGGTGCCTGTAGAAGTGATCAAGGAAGTAGAGAAGATTGTCACTAAAGAAGTGCCAGTAGAGGTGATAAAGGAAGTCGAAAAAATTGTTGAGAAAAAAGTAGAAGTTCCTGTTGAAGTCATAAAGCAAGTAGAAGTAGAGGTAATAAAAGAAGTGGTTAACGAGGATGAAGTAAACCGCTGGAAAAAGAAGACTGCTGAATTAGAGGGTAACTATAGTGCATTAAATAGTAAATTAGGCGAACTAGATAAGACACGCCAAAATCTCAAAACACAAGTTGTCTCACTTACGGAAGAATTGGCTAAAAAACCTAAAGAAGTAGAGGTAATTAAGGAAGTGGAGAAGATAGTGGAGAAAAAAGTAGAAGTACCTGTAGAGGTAGAAAAGATAGTTACTAAGGAAGTACCTGTAGAGGTTATTAAAGAGGTAGTGAATGAAGAAGAGGTGAATAAGTGGAGAAAGCGATATTCCGATCTAGAAAATCAACATAAGACAGTTAACAATAAGATTTCTGAGTTGGATCGTTCTGCAGCTAATTTTAAAACTCAGATTGCCAAATTAACTTCTGACTTAGATCGTAAACCTAAGGAGATAGAAATTATCAAGGAGGTAGAGAAGATCGTAGAGAAAAAGGTACCTGTTGAAGTGATTAAAGAAGTTGAAAAGATAGTTACTAAAGAAGTACCTGTAGAGGTAATAAAGGAGGTAGTCAACGACAAAGAGCTTAATAAGTGGAAGGAAAAGTACGGTCAAATTGAGAATAAATTAGGGAATGCAGATACACGAATCAAGACGCTTGCGAGCTCTACCAAAGTTCTGGAGTCCGAGATTAAAAACCTACATAAAGAATTGGCCAAAAAGCCAAAAGAGGTTGAAGTAATTAAGGAAGTTCCCGTAAAAGTAGAAGTTGAAAAGATCGTCACTAAAGAAGTGGTAAACGAAAAAGAACTCAATAAATGGAAGGCAAAATACAAGGATCTTGATACAAAGAGTTCGACGCTTGCAAAGGACAATAAACGTCTTGAAAAAGAATTGGCCAAGAAGCCGAAGGAAATTGAAGTAATTAGAGAGATCGAAGTAATCAAGGAAGTACCAATCGAAATCGTCAAGGAAGTAGAAGTAGTCCAAGGAATTGACTTCGATACGCTGAAGACGATGATGATGAATATGAATACTGTAGAAGTATCTAAGCAAGTAGTAGGAACAACTCGCACGGCTAAGGATGCAAAAATAGTAGAAAGAAGAGAAGTTAAGGCTGGTACGAATAAACAAGCTTCTAAAAAGACTGCTAAAGCATCGAGTAAGAAAACTGCAAAAGCTACTAGTAAGTCAACTGCTAAAGCAAGCGGTTCAAGACCTACAGGGAAAGTCACCAGAAAAAAAGATGACTTGAAAAAGGTAGAAGGTATCGGACCTAAAATTGAACAGTTACTACACAAGGATGGCATAAAAACTTTCAAGCAACTGGCTGACGCTAAGGTATCCCGTCTTAGAAAAATCTTGGAAGATGCAGGTTCTAGATTTAGAATGCATGATCCAGGATCTTGGCCTAAGCAATCAGGTCTAGCAGCAAAAGCTGACTGGGATAAGTTGAAAAAGTTGCAGGATAAACTGCAAGGAGGAAGATAGATTCTATTAATTATTAATTAAACTAAATAGATGTTTAGATTACACAAGGAAGTGAAAGTTAATGCTCAGATACCTAGCGATCACAACGGTTTAGTTTCTTCAGTACACGTCCTTAAAGAAGGACAAGTCGAGAAGATTTCCGTCAACGTAGATATTAAGAATGCCATACCTAATGATATACAATTGGAACTAGTCAGTCCAAATGGGAAATCGACAGTCTTAAAAGCCAAAGGGGTAAATAAGGGTAATGGTGTAGGAGCACCTACCTCATACCAAAATACATTTACCAGCGAGGCTCTAAATAAAATACAAGGAAGTAGTTCTAAGGGGAAATGGAAATTAGTGGCTAGAAATCATTCTATTGAGAACTCTTCACTGCTTAATAGCTGGTCATTAAATATGGACTGCAAGCCTAGCGCTAATTGTAAGAATGAAGTATTCACTAATCACGCTAAAGCAGAGACTTTAATAAGTGAGCAGCATTGTAGACTAAATGGTTCTGTTAATGCAATGAAAGTTTTTGTAGATATCGACCATCCTAATAAAAAGGATTTATCTATAAAACTGTCTTCGCCTTCGGGAAAGTCTGTTGTTTTGCATGACAAGACTGGAGAAGGGAAGTTTACGGCAACTACCTACGATACGCATGCTACTAAGAGCCTATTTGGCGAACGCACTAGTGGAACCTGGAAGTTAAGCGTACAGGATTTTGATGGCAATACAAAAGTTGGTAAGCTGCGCAAGTGGAAACTTTTTATGGATTATGATCCAATAGATAGTCTGATGAATATCAAAGGAGTAGATAGCAATGCACAGAGAGCATTAGAAACTGCTGGGATAAATTCTTACTCAAAATTAGCTAGTTCACCTCCTAAGCAAATAAAAGAGGTGTTAGAAAAGGCGAGGGTGAATCTAAAAGATTTAGATATTGATAAAATGCGTCAGTTCGCGAAAGAGGCTATTGAAAACTATGTTCCATAGGATTGTTGTATTTTTATCCAACCCTCATTTAAAAAGCCCCGTTTCATGCATGAAACGGGGCTTTTTGTATATATAGACCAACAATAAAATTAGGTCAAAAATGGGTAATCTTCTTGCTGATAGTTATCTGTATATAGCTCACTTGCATCAGGGAAGGAAGATTCTTCAGCAAACTGTACTGCTTCATCAATCTCAACCTTAACCTCGGCTTTCAACTTTTTGATAGCTGCCTCAGTGGTTATCTTTTCCTTGAGCATTTTCTTTTCGAGAATATTGATAGGATCTTTATCCTTATATTCTTTTACTTCTTCCTTAGTTCTATATTTTCCCGGATCGGATACAGAGTGACCTTTATAGCGGTATGTCTTGATCTCGAGGAAGTATGGTCCATTCCCAGCACGGATATGGTCTGCTGCCTTACTGATTGCTTCATGAACAGCCGCGGGATCCATACCATCTACTGGTTCGCTAGGCATTTCGTATGCATGACCTAGTTTGTAGATATCTAGTACGTTGGTCGTTCTTGCAACTGAAGTTCCCATGGCATAGTGGTTGTTCTCGCAAATAAATAATACTGGTAGCTTCCACGTCATGGCCATATTAAAGGCCTCATGTAGTGCACCCTGTCTGGAAGCACCATCACCAAACATAGTGACACACAGGTTATTTGTACCTCTATACTTTTCTGCAAAGCCAATACCTGCACCAATTGGGATTTGAGCTCCTACTATACCATTTCCTCCAAAGTACCTATCTTCTTTAGAGAAGAAATGCATGGAACCTCCTTTACCTTTATTAATTCCTGTTTCTTTACCGTAGAGTTCTGCCATAGCTGACTTTGTAGATACACCACGAGCAATAGCGAGACCATGTTGTCGATATGCGGTAACTAGAGCGTCATCCTTCGTCAAAGCAGATTCTATACCTGCCGCGATTGCTTCTTGGCCAATGTATACGTGACAAAATCCTCGAATCTTTTGCTGACCATACATCATCAATGCTCGTTCTTCAAATTTTCTGATTCTAAGCATCAAGGTGTACCATTCCATGAATGTCTTCTTAGATATAGATGTCTTTTTACCCTTCTTTGCTGTCTTTTTGGAAGCCACAGTCGCCATATTTAATACTTTTTTGCAAGATAGCTCATATTCTCATTCCTTCAAAATACATTATTCATTATATAGCCAAACATTGAGCTTGTAATGCACTTAAAGGGTTTCCTATGATTGTATTATGGTATTTAATGCATTGTAATAGTGTACCATATGCAATCATAAACGTAAATTTTTGTATAAAAGATGATATAAGATAAGTATATCTTCTACGCTAATCATTATATTACTTTTATTTACCATCAAATCTATAAATCATACCCATATTGTATATAAAAGAGATAACGCTTACCAACTTCAAGAATTATCCTGACATCCATTTGGAATTTTCTGAGGGCTTGAATAGCTTTATTGGACTGAACGGAAGTGGAAAGACCAATCTCCTAGATGCAATATATTTTATTTGTATGACTAAATCTTATTTTAATGTGACGGATAGGCAAGTTGTCAATTACGAGGAAAAATTCTATAGAATTGCATCCCAACTCGATCTCAGGGATGAACCCCTAGCAATAGTGATTAAGTACCAAAATGGGCAAAAAAAAGTTGTCGAAAAGAATAAAGTAGCTTATACAAAACTAGCTGAACATGTAGGCTTATTACCGATAGTGATGATTGCCCCCGATGACATCAAGCTGATACAGGATAGCGGGGAAGTGCGTAGGAAGTTTATGGATAATGTGCTCTGCCAAGATGATACTTTATATTTACAGCATTTGATGACCTACAATCACTTGATAAAGCAACGCAATGCCGCTTTGAAAGAAATACGTAAGTCAAATCAATTTGATCCTGCATTAATAGGAATATACGATAAGCAACTTGAAGAACCTGCCACTTATATTCACGAAAAGAGAGCTGCATTCTTAGATGCTTTTTTACCAGTATTTAAGGGCGTTTATTCTGTCATTTCAGATGGTACGGAAGCTGTAAATATTGAGTATAAAAGTCATCTTAATAATCTGGACTATAAGACTTTACTATCTTCCACTTTTGAAAAAGATTTTTATCTGGAATATACTTCAACAGGTACGCATAGAGATGATTTAGTCTTTGTGTTTAGCAGCAAAGCACTTAAAAAATTTGCATCCCAAGGCCAGAGAAAGTCTTTCCTAATAAGTCTTAAATTGGCTCAGTACGAATTTTTAAGGCGCAAAAAGAATATTAAACCGATTCTATTACTAGATGATATTTTTGACAAGCTAGACGCCGAGCGAGTTTCAAAAGTCATTAACCTTCTCCAAGAGGAGACATTTGGACAAGTGTTCATTACAGACACCGATGAAAAACGCATCAGTAAAGTATTAGAAAATATGGATAAGCCTCATCAGAAGTATATGGTTAATGCAGATAAAATAGAAATTTATGAATCGGCATAATGACAAGGATATTAAGGATTTAGTCTCAGGGTTTATCAATCAGTATAAATTGAAATCAAAGTATATTGAGTTTAAAATTAGAGAGTACTGGACTGAAGAGATGAGCCCAATGGTTAATAGATATACTACTGAGATAAAGGTAGTAGATAAAAAATTGATTGTAAATATTAGCTCTGCTAGTATGAAGCATGAGTTACACCTTGATAGAACAAAATTAAAAGATCAAATAAATGTATTTCTTGAAGAAGACTTTCTTGTTGAGGTACTTGTCAAATAGTGCTAATTGCTTAGTATTCTGATTATGTAGTTTGACCAAATATCGAACAAAGTATAGATTATTAGGTTGTAGGCAGAAAGTATATTAATTATATAAACCACATTATCATGAAAAATTTAATCTTAAAATACTTAGCGCTTGGATTCGTAGCCCTAAACTCAGCTGTGCTCGTGGCTCAAGATAAGGGACTGGATATTGATATAGATCTCGGGGGTAAAGAATGGTACGACAATCCAGTTTATGTAGTCGTTGGTGTAGTTGTAGTTCTTCTTATACTAGCACTTATTTTCAAAGGTAGAAAGTAAATTAGGTATGGTTAGACTTTGGTGATGCGAGCCCTTAAAGCTTGTTCATCTAACTAGATAGGGGTCTACTATTATTGCACAGGGTTTCAACTCTATGTAAATGTGGAGGTTGGATCTAATTTGGGGATATTCATATTCTTCTCGCGAATATCCCTAGATTAATGACAAAGGAAAAAATAGAAAAAGCCATTTTGAGAATTATCTCAAAATGGCTTTTCTATTAGATATTGGTAATCTATAATTAAGGCGTTATATTCTTGACCTTTTTTGTTCCTTTTACCGTCTTAGCTTTTTCTACAGCCTTATAAGTATTCACGATACCACCACTTACAGACAGAGATGAGAATGGTACCTTATCGTCTTCGCCAGGAACTTTTACCTGTTCAGTAGATTTGATAGCGCTAGACATCAGAATATTTTTAGTCTGTTCGGCACTCAAAGTAGGAAAATAAGATCTTAATACAGCCGCGACACCAGCAACTACTGGAGCAGCCATAGATGTACCTTGAGCATTCCTATACTTGTCATCAGGTATCGTAGAATAGATAGCAACACCAGGTGCGAAAATATCTACATTCTTTTTACCGTAGTTGCTAAAAGTAGCAGGAAGGTCTTCTCCATCTTTCCATGATAATGCACCAATTTCTAACCAGTTCGGAGCAAATTTTCCTTTTGGCTTACCATTTCTTTTGAAGTATTCATCTCTAGGATAGTTTTCAGAAGTATCGTTATTCTGAGCTGCATTACCAGCTGCATGTACAAGCAATACATCTTTTTTCTTAGCATATTTTACCGCCTTATCTACTGCTCTCTTATCCCAGCTATATCCTTTTCCGAAACTCATGTTAATAATAGAAGCACCGTTGTCTACAGCATAGATAATAGCGTTTGCTACATCCTTGTCTCTTTCATCGCCATTTGGAACTGCTCTTACAGTCATAATACGAACGTTATTCGCAATACCATTCATACCCTTATCATTATTTCTGACAGCGGCAATTATTCCCGATACGTGCGTACCGTGAAATGCATCTGGTCCTTCATAATCATTATTACCATAACCCTTTTGATAAGAATCAGAATAATCGTCACCGATGATAGTCCTAGGATTAAACTCTAGATTATATGCATGATCGATCTGACTTTGGTAGTATTTGCCACCATCCTTTATCTGTTCACCCACCTCTTCTCTTATATCCTCAATAGAACCTACTTCTTCACCATCTGCAAATACTCTACCCATAATATTTTGCGCTACACTCAAAGATTCATTATCAGTTGCGTCTAGTGCATCCACATTTTCTTTCGTCAGTGGCTTGTCATCAAGCGCTTTGCTTAGTTCATCTAAAGCGCCCATAATCATAGATTCGGTACTCGCCAAAGTGAGCAGCTGTGTCTCCGCTTGAGTAATCTTAGCCTCTACTTCATCTTTGACCTTAACGTACATGTCAAACTCTCTCTTCTTCTTACCTTTTAACTTTGATCCATCCATGTCTCCATATTTCGCCTTTAGCTTTTTATAAACTCTGGTAGCTTCATATGTATCCTCATCCACATTACCATTTTTACCACCAATAAAATTCCAACCATGGATATCATCAATATAACCGTTGTTATCATCATCTATTCCATTGTCTGGAATTTCATCTTGGTTAACCCACATAACAGGTGCAAGATCCTCATGCTCTGTGTCAACTCCAGAGTCAATAACTGCTACTACAACTGTCGTTGACTGCATATCCTTTAGTAACTCTTCATAAGCTTTATCGGTACTTACTCCATTGTACCCATCAGACTTGCTGTCCAGATGAAACCAATCTTGTGGTGCTTGACCGATAAGATTCTGCATTGTAAAGACAACGCAAATGATCAATAATGATCTAATAATCATAATTATAGTTTTATATGTATAAAAAATTCGTTCAAAAGTAGGTAATTTAAACGAATACAAAAGCAGATATATGTTATAATAATATCATAAATATTTGCAAAAAGCGCATGAATTAACATTATTTTTGCGTTCACTAGTAGTAAATAACTTATCAAACATAATTCAAACCATGAAAAAAATACTCTTCAACGCTATTGCTACCCTAACATTTATATTAGCCTATCAAGGCTTACAAGCACAGTTAGAAGCAGGTATATCTGTAGGGCTTTCATCTTACCAAGGTGATTTAGCACCAAATTCTATTAGCGGAAGTTTCAGTCAACTTCACTTCTCTGGTGGTGTATTCGGCAGATATAATATAAATAATTTCTTAGCTGCGAAGCTAGCTATTAATTACGGAAAATTGTCAGGCAATGATGAGAGCGCGGCTTCAGAAAGTCAACAATTGAGGAACTTTAGTTTTAGATCTAATGTATTCGAAGCTGCACTTACAGGCGAGATCAATATCTTGGGATATCAACCTTATAATTATGAGCGCACTTTTTCCCCATATATTTTCGCTGGGATTGGGTATTTCCATTTCAAACCAGAAGCTTTCTACGATAATGAATGGGTAGGGCTAAGAGATTTAGGTACAGAAGGCCAGGGTATTGATGGATATGACGAGAAATACAAATTATTTGAAATCGCAATTCCTTTCGGTTTAGGGGTCAAATATGCATTGAATGATCAGTGGAACATCGGTCTTGAAGTTGGACTGCGTAAGACCTTCACGGATTATATAGACGATGTAAGTGGACTGTATGGAGACAATAGTGAAATAAGAGCAGGTAATGGAGCATTGGCAGCTGCACTTAATGATAGAACTGGAGAGCTTACTAGTGAACCACCACTAAGGGTACCTACTAGCCAGCGAGGGAATGCGGATAAGGACGATACTTATATGATCTCTGGCATCTTCATCTCTTATAACTTTGCTGATAATGGCTTAGTAGGAGGTCGCAATAAATCAAGAAAAAAAACAGGCTGTCCGACATTTTAGTCGGATAACAAAAGGTTTCTAACTCAAAATTGGAATCTTATTTGCATTGTAATTTTATATATATGAGGTGAATTACCTCATTAATTGGGCAGTATTTTATAAAACGATATAATATTGCCCAATTATCTTATACTAAATTACTGTAAATGTGTCGATTAGCCTATATTTTACTTTTTTTCTCCTTTTCATTATTCTGTAGTATTTCTCTTTCTGCTCAGTGGTTAGAGACTGGATTCATGGTGGGGACCTCTAATTATATGGGCGATTTAGTGGAAGTGCATATGGATCCTGCGGAGTATAACTCAGCATTTGGCGTATTTGGAAGATATCAAATGTCAAAATTTATATCTTTCAAAGCTTATGTGAACAAGCTTGAGCTAAGCGGATCTGATGCTAATAACGGATCGAGAAGTGGTCTTCGTCAGCGAAATCTTAGCTTCAAAACCAACGTCGTCGAATTAGGCTTTGTCAATGAAATTAGTATTACGCCATATAGTCCACGAGAAAATAAAGACGCACTGCCATATATCTTTGTAGGTATTTCAGGTTTTTATTATAATCCGCAAGCAGATTTTAAAGGCACTTTTTATGACCTCAGACCGTTAGGCACCGAGGGACAGGGAAATGTACTCTCAGGTTCAAAGCCTTATTCTGCCATTAGTTTCGCAGTTCCATTCGGCTTCGGATTTAAGTGGAATATTAGTCCACTAATAAATCTAGGTGCGGAATTTGGGATGCGTATAACTACGACTGACTATCTAGATGATGTATCAGATAAATATCCAAATCTCGAGCTATTAGCAGAACAAAATCCTCTGGCAGCTACCTTATCTTACCGCGCGGGAGAGATCAACCCAGATCTTGACTTGGTAAATGCGAAAGGCAAGAGGAGAGGCAATCCTGATAATGCGGATTGGTATTTTATTGCCGGTATCTCGCTATCTATAAATCTTACGGATGCATATGGTATGGAGTGGGACAAAAACTATCGCACTTTCTCCGATGAGCCTGCACCTGAAAAAGGAAAATACAAGATCAGGTCTACAAAGAAAAAACCTAAGAAATAATCGTCCCTTCTCGTTACCCTCTAAGTCTAAAATCGCTACCTATATAAGTTGTAGTTTAATTTTTATTTGGGAACTACCCTAAAGGGTCGCTATGTTACGTAGCTCATTGTTCATTCGGTCCACACCTAGCCACTCGCACAAGCTAACGGACTTCCTCCTTCGTCGTCACTACTTCACAGCGCTAGTTCAAAAAAAAGAAATACAATATCGCTGATGGATTAAATTAGCATTCTGGTAACGATATTACCATCAATTAATTAGTGAAAGACCTACCTCCGACGATTCTTTCTTGCGACAGAGATAGGAATGGTGACCTCTGCGGGATGGGAGGTGCGCAAGGGAGGTCAGTCACACGGCGGAGGGACGTAGCCGTGGGACGGAAGCGAAGCGTACCCATGGATAGCTCGGTGCTTTAGCAGTCGCCCAAACTAATATATTAAATGTCAATTGCTAAAATAATGGTATTTTTACAATTAAAAATTGACACTCGTCGCACAGCCAAGTATTATACTTAAACAGTTTTGGGGCTATGATGCATTTCGACCTTTGCAGGAGGAAATAATCAATGGTGTGCTAGCGGGAAAGGATACACTTGCGCTGCTTCCTACTGGTGGTGGAAAATCCATTTGCTTCCAAGTGCCTACGCTATGTCGAGAAGGAATATGTATTGTCATCTCTCCGCTGATAGCACTAATGAAGGATCAAGTCACCAATTTACGCAGCAGAAATATAAAGGCGGAAGCAATATACTCGGGGATGTCAAAATCCAGTATTGATCGTGTACTTGATAACTGTAAGTTTGGGGATATAAAATTTCTATATGTCTCTCCAGAACGCCTTAAAAATGAAATAGCAATTACGCGTATAGGTCAAATGAATGTCCAATTGATCGCGGTAGATGAAGCCCACTGTATCTCCCAATGGGGTTATGATTTCAGACCATCCTACTTGGAGATTACTGCGCTGAGAGAAGTTTTTCCTGACGTACCAGTGTTGGCACTCACGGCAACTGCTACCGAAAAAGTTGTGATCGATATCCAAGAGAAGTTGGCTTTCAAAAAGCCAAACCCCATGCAAAAGAGTTTTGAGCGGGACAATCTCTGGTACGTCGTAGTGCATGAAGAGAACAAGCGAAAAAAACTATTGGAGATTTTACTTAAGATACCTGGCTCTGGCATTGTTTACACACGGAGTAGAAGGCGTACCGTCGAGATTGCACAAGAACTTAAAAAACATAACATAACAGCCGACTACTATCATGCTGGACTGGACAATGACCAACGATCAGTCCGACAAGAACAATGGCTCAAAGGAAATATTAGAGTCATCGTATCGACCAATGCATTCGGTATGGGAATCGACAAACCGAATGTAAGAATTGTCGTTCACGTCGATTTACCAGATAGCATAGAAGCATACTTTCAAGAAGCGGGTAGGGCAGGTAGAGATGGAGAACGAGCATATGCCGTGTTGCTTTACAATCTCGAAGACAGAGCAAAGCTAGAACGTAATCTTGAAAACAGTTATCCACCTTTAGAGGAGATTAGACGTGTGTATCGAGCCTTGGGTAATTACTTTCAGATGGCGATTGGATCAGGTCAAGGTCGTAGTTTAGACTTTCACCTAGAGCAATTTGTAAATAGGTTTAATTTTGAACCGCTAATCTGTTACAATGCCTTAAACGTATTGTCAACGAACGGATATATCAATCTTACGGATGCTGTATTTATACCCTCCAAGGTCAAAGTGAAAATCACAAAGGACGCCCTCTATGATTTTTTATTGAAGAATAAAAAATATGAGGGAATCATAAAAGCTATTCTTAGAGTTTACCAAGGGGCCTTCGAATTTCCAGTAGCCATGGACGAAAAAAAGTTGGCTAAATACTTAAAATTAAGTATTCAAGATCTTAAACATAGATTTTCAGAATTGCATAAATTGGGAATCATATATTATACCCCTACAAAAAATAAACCTCAGTTTACTTATCTTTTGCCAAGAGAGAATGCGGATGATTTAGTATTGGATACGAAACGTTTACGTTTTTTGAAGGAGCGCTATCGATCAAACATAGAGGCGATTTTGAATTATGCCGAGAGAGATATTTGCCGGCAAATACAGCTGCTAGAATATTTTGGAGAAGAAGCCCAAGCTTGTGGAAATTGTGATATATGCCGACGTGCAAACTTAGCAGGCTTAGATGAAGCTGAAGTAAAAAAGCTATCTAAGAAGATAAAAAAATTAGTAACTACAGATGATTTAAATCAGAACCAAGTAGTTGAGTCCTTCAATATAAAAACTAGAAAGAAGATAAATTTACTCCTAACATATTTGGTAAATGAAGGTTATTTGATAAACACCAAAGATAAGCTTATATGGACAGACCCAAAAAAATAATCTGTACCGTAATAAATGATCTCAACTATGATCAACGAATGCATCGAGTGTGCACCTCCCTCGTCTCTGCAGGCAATGAGGTGGTTTTGGTTGGGCGTGTCAAAGAGAAATCGCAACCACTCGCTTCTCAGACTTTTCAACAAAAGCGTATTTTGTGTATGAGTAATTCTGGAATTTTGATGTATATGGAGTTTAACATTCGATTACTTTTATACCTATTATTTCACAAATTTGATGTTGTAAATGCAGTAGACTTGGACACAATCATGCCCGCCAGTATTGTCTCTAGGCTAAAGAATAAAGCTATGGTGTACGATGCACATGAGTTATTTACTGAAGTGCCAGAGATAGCTAATAGGCCTTATCTAAAGAAAATTTGGACGTGGATAGAAGAGAAATTTGTACCGTCCGCGAAAGCCTGCTATACAGTGGGGGAGTCCATAGCGAAGATATATACCGAGAAATATCCACAGTCATTTTCTGTGGTACGTAATGTTCCCGTCAGACAATCTACAACTTCTGCATTTACTGGAAAAAAAATAATTCTTTACCAGGGGGCTATCAATGCGGGTAGAGGACTCAAAGAAATGATAGCAGCGATGACCTCACTTGACTCCAATATTCAGCTTTGGATCGTAGGTGATGGGGATCTTTATGAGCAGATAAGAGCAGCTTCGCTTGGAACTGTCGCGAAGCAGCGCATCAAAATGTGGGGATATGTCGCACCAGCAGAATTAAAAGAGATTACTAGACAAGCATGGATAGGCATTAATCTCCTTGAGAATAATGGCTTGAGCTACTACTACTCGTTAGCAAATAGAACTTTTGATTTTATCCAAGCAGGCATTCCCGCTATCCACATGGACTTCCCAGAGTACGCAACTCTGAACGAGAAATATGATTTCTCCGTATTGACCAAGGATTTGAGGATTGAGTCTATCGTGCAAGCTGTCAGTAAATTAGAAGATCCTGCTACTTACAATAGATTAAAAGAAAATTGTTTAATCGCTGCTAACGAGCTATGTTGGGAGAATGAAGAATCTAGATTGTTAGATATTTATAATTCCATAAAATAGGCATATTCAGAAGTAAGCGAAGCTAACCCGAAAAGGGTTTAATATTATAGCACAGGGTTTCCAACCCTGTATAAATGAGGGGTAGATCAATTTGTCGTGATTTTTCAGAAAAAATCATGACAAATTACCAACAAGAATTACCCCCGTTTTTAGCGCAAAGTCTTGAAACCCGAAGCAATCCAAAACCTTAAAATACGAACATCTTCCTGATAAAGAATATCTTAACCTACTTGTGAATATCCCTAAAATGGCAAAAGGGATTAGCATCTATTGCCAATCCCTTTTACTATTCTATCAGCAACAAATTATTGCTTTAGCTGCTTATCAGTTTTGCCAGCCAAGTCAAGAAAAAATGCGTATTGCATAGCAGTTTCTTTGAATCGTTCAAACCTACCAGAAGCACCCCCATGACCGGTTGTCATATTGCAATGCATAACTAAAGGATTATTATCTGTCTTCATATCCCTCAATTTCGCAACCCACTTTGCTGGCTCCCAATATTGTACTTGCGAATCATGTAATCCAGTAGTAACCATCATAGCAGGATAATCCTTAGCTTCAATATTGTCGTATGGAGAGTAAGTCTTGATATAGTCGTAGTATTCTTTATTCTTAGGATTGCCCCATTCATCAAACTCTCCCGTTGTCAGAGGAATAGTTTCATCCAACATAGTCGTTACTACATCTACAAATGGAACAGCAGCAATTACACCCTTCCATAGATCAGGGCGCATATTGATAACAGCACCCATTAGCAATCCACCTGCACTACCACCCATACCAAACAAGTTATCTTTTGAAGTATATTTTTTAGCAATTAGATATTCCGCGCAATCTATAAAATCATTAAAAGTATTTTTCTTTTTGAGTAATTTACCGTCCTCATACCATTGTCTACCCATCTCTTCTCCACCTCGTATGTGTGCAATGGCAAATACAAATCCTCTATCTAGTAAGCTTAATCGAGTACTCGAAAAGTACGGATCCATACTATTTCCGTATGATCCATATCCATAAAGTAGGAGAGGCGTTGTAGGACCTAGTTTAGTATCTTTTTTATATACCAAGCTGATAGGCACATCCACGCCATCTCTTGACTTTGCAAAAAGACGTTCTGATACATAATCTTTAGCATCAAACTTACCTAAAACTTCCTGCTGCTTTAGCAGTTCCATCTCTTTACTATTGACATTAAAGTCAAAAGTACTATTAGGAGTTGTTAAACTAGTGTACCCAATTCTTAATAGATCGGTATCAAATTCAGGATTGACAGAGGTATAAGCTAAGTAACTATCATCAGGAAAATCAATATTGTAGTCCTCTCCAGCATTTTTTATAACCCTCAAATTGGTGATACCTTTTACTCGCTCTGAAATAACTTTAAAGTCTTTAAATATTTCCACCCCTTCTATAAGTACATCGTCACGGTGAGGTATTACCTCCTTCCAATTTTCAATACCAGTCGCATTCACTGGAGTCTCCATCACTCTGAAATTCTTCGCATCCAAGTTAGTCTTGATATAGAATTTATCTTCAAAATGGCTTACACTATACTCCAATTTGTTTTTATAATCTCTAGGTTGGAAAATCTTAAATTCTCCGCGTGGATTATCTGCATCTAATGTTCTAAACTCTGACGCCAAAGTCTGAAAAGACCCGATCATAATATATTTCTTAGACTTACTCTTCCAGCAATAAACATTAAAAGTATCATCTTTCTCATGGAAAAGAAGCTCATCCTTTGCAGCATCTGTACCTAGTATATGTCTATAAATTTTGTATGCTCTCAACGACTCATCCTTCACCGTATAAAATAATGTTTTATTATCGTTACCCCAAACTGCGGAGCCTGTCGTATTAGGAATGACATCAGTTAGCATCTCTCCAGTAGCTAAATTTTTAATCTTCAGTGTATAGATCCTCCTACTTAGCGTATCTTCTCCATAAGCTAAAAGTTTATTGTCAGGACTCACAGATCTACCAGAAATATTATAATAGCTAAAGCCTCTCGCAAGCACATTTACATCCAACATGATTTGCTCTTTCCCATTCTTATCACCTTCGTTTCGAACATATATTGGATACTCTTTGCCTTCTTCATATTTGGTCTGATAAGAGTAGCCATTCTCGGTATATGGAACTGACATATCCGTTTGCTTTATTCTTCCTTTTATTTCTTCGAAAAGCTTTTCTTGAAACGGAGTAGTATGTGCCATGAGAGAATCTTTGTACGCATTTTCTTCATTCAGATACTTTATCACTTCCATATCCTCTCGCTGATTCAACCAGTAATAATTATCCACTCGCGTATCTCCGTGAATACTCAATTCCTTAGGTACTTTTTTGGCCACAGGAGGTTGTATTGACATCTTGTCAAACATTTTAGATTTTACCATCTTACTATCATCTGTTTTAGCTGTATCTCCACACGAAAAAATGCAGCATACTATGCTTATAATTATAAATTGAATTCTATATTTCATATTGATTATTTTGTAGCAATATAGTTATTCTTTAATCATAATTGAGTTTTTTATTTGGGACTTGCGCAAGGGTAGTCTTCTTCCAGTAACTGTTGAAAAGACAGCTACTGGAAGAAGACTACCCTTGCGCCGCTATGTTACGCAGCTCCCTACTCGGTCGGTCCATTCAGAGCTAACAGCCAGCCCGCGGACTACCCCATAAAAAAATGGGGTACTACTGCACAGCGCTAAGTCATAAGTTTCCAATAAGGATGCTGTTTTATTTTTGGGAATACACAATTGTGTACTATCGTCATAAATTAGATAAGGGGTATAGAACATTTGTTCCATACCCCTCATCTATTTTATTAGTTATATCTTTAAAATAGAAATGCCCCAACCAGCGAAAATTCTCTAGTTTTATAGGTTATAGTAGTACTACCACTATCAGAGTTTCCACCGTATTCTTTGAAGCCGTAAGCGGCTCTTAGAGATAAAATAAAGTCATTAAGTCGAATACCAGCACCGACAATATATCCCATGTTGCTTCGATCAAGGCTTTCGTCGTTATTGTAATCCACCTTTGATTCTGTAGTGATTCCCCCAAACGTCACCTTACTTGTACCACTTAAGGCATATCCTCCAAAAAGACCACCAGTCAATTGTACTGCGAGGCCGTCATTATCTCCGAGTAGATTAAGATTTAGTAGAGCATTCAAGTTTAAGTATTGTAGAGAATTTTCTATTTCTGTTGCTAATGGTCCAGCACCAAACTTTGCTTTACCACCTCTAGTATAAAATGCCGCTTCGGGCTGGAACGATAATTTGTCTCCTAACCCTACTACGTATACAGCACCTACTTGGTATCCAGTTACATATTCTTCATTAAAATTTTCATCGTTATCATCAAAATATTTTAAACTACTCAAATTTAGGCCAGCTTTTACACCTAGCTGCGCAGAAGTTGTATTCACCGCAAAACATGTTATTAGAATTGCTATTAAAAAATTAAGATTTTGTTTCATGTTTTAAATTTATAGATTAATGAATATTCTGCTTACAATAAGGCTATCTTTTTGGCAATCACAGGTCCTAGTTCGTAAACGCTATCAAGTAACTCAGGTTTGATTTCTACAACTCTATTTTGCAGGTCATTTGCTTTATATATTTCAGCTGCATGATAAAGTAATTCTGGCTCAAAAGATTTTCCTGCCACTTTACTTTCTATTATTTCGAGTGCATCTTCCTTATTTCCGGCTTTATATTTAGCCCATGCTAATAGATCATAGGACTGAGGGGTAGGCCGCATATCTATTTCTTGTTGAGCCAATAGCTGCGCAGTTTCAAAATCTTTTTTCTCTTCTGCTAGCAGTTGAATTTTATATTTGTTATACATGACGCCATATTCAGGTTGGTTAACCTTTTCGAGATAGGCATCTATCCATTGGTTTTTCTCTTGATTATTACCTTCGTATTCCGCTATTTCAGCAAGTAACAATAAATAATCAGGCGATTTGTGTCTCACTAGCAATCTGTTCAATATTTCTTTTGCTCCTTTAGTATCCTTTTTGTGTGAATACAAAATCCATGCAATACCTTTCATAGCATATGCATCATATGGATTGTATTCTAGAGCCTTTAGGTAGTGATTATAGCTATCTTCTATACGTCCAGCATGACCATAATAGTCAGCAAGATTAGTATAAGTCCACATAATCAAATCTTCATTTTTTTGAAGTTTAGCGTTTTTTAGTGCAGACTCCATATATATAATTGCTCTATCTAGATTTCCAATATGGTCTTCCCATTTTGACTTCCTTATCAGATGGTCAAAGGATGATTTCTCTTCTATTTTGTTAAGATAAGATTCTGCAGTATCGTAATCACCAAGCTCCATATTTATATCGAAAAGCATCTTATTTGTATCATCTAGATTCTCTGCTAAGACTTCAGCATCAAGAAGAGCCTGATGTGATTCTTTAAATCTATGTTGCGTAATATAGGTTTTTGCCGAGCTTCTTAAAATGGCAGCGGAGGTTCTATTGATCTTTTTGTTCGCTGACTCTAAATTGTCATTCGCTAGCGTTAAATATTTAATGTCACCAGTAAGGGCAAATAATTGGTTTGCGGCGCTCGCCAACTTTACTTTCCATGGATATTGCCCAGGAGCTTTCTTTAATTTTTCTTCCCAAAAATTATATTCCTCTTGTAATTTTTTAATCTCTGGATTTACATTAGAGGATAGATAAATATCATAATCTGTTCTGTCAAAAGATTCGCTTAGACTTGCTGCAGTTTCATTAGTAGATCCAAAATCGGATGATTTGGAGTCTTGGCTACATGAAAATAGGTGAAGTAAGATTAAGGTGATTATACTTAAAAAGGAATATCTACGCTGCATATTGTAGGTTTTTATTATGGAGTGATGCCAAAAAAAAATGCAGATTCCCATTAAAGGAACCTGCATTTTATTATAAAACTAACTCTATTACCAAGGCGATGCTAAGTAAGGGAATGTAGTTAAAAAATCTTTGTCGTTGCCATCAACATTATCGTCAGAAAGAGTTGGAGTTTCCATTCCATCTTCCCCACCGAAAATAAGTGTTAATTCCGTAGTAATAACATCATCAGAAAGATTTCTACCTGTTAGAACATTAGTCCCATCAAAGAAAGTAGTGGTTCCATCTAAAGATACAGAAAGCACATCGGTAGCTAATACACCACCAAATGTTTCTGCATCAAGATCTAATAAATTTTTTCCACCATTGCCCCATACAGGCATAGATAAATTTTCTAATCTTTCTGCAAATTTATCTGCGTATAAAGCACCTTGCTCAGAAGGAACTGTAGTATTAAAAGTATTTTTCTCGTCTGATGCTACAAAAACAGTGTTAATAGCTGGTCTTCCCATTTGATCAGCTAATGTATACGTACCTGAAACGTTAGGAATCTCATCTACTGGTGGCATAGTTTCGTCATCTCCGCAATTTTGCAAAGTGAACATAGCTAAAAGTGCTAAACTTAAAATTTTTATATATTTCATTTTATTAAATTTAATTTGATTTTAGATAATTAAAATTGGTGTAGATTACTTTTTCTTAGTTTCTACCCATGTATTGATAGTACCAGAACCACCAACTAGACTTTTAGGAAGTTCAATTACTACTGACATAACATTGGTACCTGCGAAAGTATCATCACCAGGATTATTAAATGACGTAGCCATTCCACCAGTAATTTCGCCAAATCTAGCAAAATCCATAAAGAATGGATCATCTCTTGGTCCAGCAAAAACTTTAATACCATCGTCAGAAGTAGCAATTTCAGCAGACTCTCCGTATTCAGTAATATCAACAGCAGTTACCTCAGCAGTAATGTCAATTGAACCAGTAGTGCCAGTATTACCACCTGCTGCGTACGGGCCAAAGAAGTACATTCTACCATCTCTTGGTATAGCTTGAATAATTAAATCTTCTACATTGTCTTTAGGATCAGATGTATCGATGTTAAACTCAATCATTACGTTTTCATCAAACGATGCAGCATCGGTAGCTCCAGGAGCTAGCAATCCTTGTGTGTTTGCAACAAAAACAATATTATTAGCATCACCACCCTGAAATGCGTAGTAATCAGTGATGTCAGCAGATGTTCCCTGAACAGCTGGAGCATCGATGTGATCGGCTGCAAGAAGTATCATTCCGAAGACGAACAACGCACCGATTTGAAAGCTTAATTTGAATTTTTTCATTTTAAAATTTTGTTTAAGAATTAAATTATTTGATACTCGTATCTACGAGTACACTATTTGTAATGGATTTTTTAATTATTGATTTTTAAGTGTTATTTTTATCCGCACCGAATTAAAACGTACAGCGATTATGTTTTGTGACTCTAGTTAATCATATTATTTAAAATAATTTGATAGAATTGATATTATCACTCCTGCCAAATAAAAGGCAAATATACTAGAAATGTTCATTCCATGGGCACTAAACATTAATGAGCTATTTTGATAATTATAGTCTAACAGTATATATACGGATACTTGCCCATTTTTGTAAGGTTTTGATTTTGTCTAGTTAATTTATGTTCTGCAATATAGCTATGAAGAAAAATTTCATAGGGTGAAAATTATTTGAGAAACTAAGATTATACCCGTTATGAACATTGTTTAGTTTCACAAGTTTTAAGGGCAGTCTCGCAAAGTATTATATTTCTGTTCCGATTCCGAAATTCTAAAGATTATTGACTTATGACCATCCTAAGGAATAAAAAATTTACCATTCCCATTATAATTCTGATTGTCCTGATCGCAATACGAATCTCACTTCCTTTCGTAGTAACTAAATTTGTTAATAAGACACTTTCACAATTAGAGGGTTTTACAGGAAGCATATCGGATGTAGACCTATTTTTACTAGCTGGGAGTTATACCATTTGCGATCTAACGTTAGAAAAAAGGGTGGGTAATATCAACGAACCATATCTAAAAATACCAAGGTCAGTTTTATCAGTTCAATGGAAAGCACTATTTGATGGGGCCATAGTAGGTGAGGTGGAACTCACTAGGCCTGAACTTAATTTTATATTTGGTGCTACTGAAGAGACCTCTCAGACCGGTGCTGAAGAAGATTGGGTAAAGTTGGTCGAAGACTTGATGCCAATCAGAATTAATCGCTTCGCAGGCACTGATGCCATATTCAATTTTAAGTATACCGCATCGGAGCCTAACTATGCAGCTGATTTTAAAGAGTTTGAATTTGATATTGGCAACATAAGAAATGTCGTAGATACTAGCGATCCTTTGCCATCAACAATAGTGGCTTCGGGCAAATCCCCTACATACTCAGGGGACATGAAACTAGAAGCACGTGCGTTTTTTTTGAAAGAAATACCAGATATCAATTATAACTTTAGCTTTGAGAACATTCAGCTGACAAGCTTGAATCCACTAGCGCAATACTTCGCTGGAATGGACTTTGAAGAGGGTACATTAGATATGTATAGTGAACTTTCTCTTGTGGACAGCGAAATAAAAGGATATTTCAAACCACTCCTGCATGATGCAAAGATTTTTAAATGGAAAGAAGAAGATCGTAAACTCGGCCAAGGGATTAAGGAGTTTTTTGCTGAAGGTGTGCAAGAACTGTTTGAAAACCAAAAGTTAGAACAGACAGGGACAAAGATTCCTTTAGAAGGAAATATTGAGGGGGCGGAGACTAATATTTGGGTTACTATAGCTACAGCTTTTAAGAATGCTTATGTTTCCGCACTTAACGGTCAAATAGATAATACTATTAGTTATAAGGAAGGCCTTGCTAAAGCCAATGCTAGTGATAATGATTCTGCGGACGAAAGTGAAAATGATGACAGTAAGAAAGAAAAGAAGGGCTTCTTTAAGCGACTTTTTAGCAGTGATGATAAAGATAAGGATAAAGATTCAACTGATAACGAGAAGAATTCAAAAAATGATAATAAGCAATAAACAGTACTTCATAAATTTTTTATCTATCAGTCGAATGTAGTCAGATGCAGCTGATTTTCTTTTACTATAACATCCACATATAGATCGGAAAAATACTCAGGATAATACATATAATTCCAAGTAATCCCCCCAATCCATTAAAGAGTCGCGCATGTTGATCCTTAGATTTTTTATATAAAAAGGAGAATGCTAGTGCCAGTACGCCTAGAACTAATGTGCATATCTTAAACGTAGCGTTAATGGCAAATAGCTCCAAATCCAAATCGGGCTGCTCTACTATATACTGCCTTATCTGCATATATGACATTGTCTGAGCTATTGCTATGAAATTGAATCCCAGTAAGCCACAGACAAGGGATAAAACGGCAAAAATCTGTTTTTTCATGATTCTATTCTATGGTAAGTACTAAATCATCTCCTTTTACCATTTCTCCCGCTTTCAGATAGATATTTGCTACACTACCTGCTTTTGGTGCAGTCACAGTAGTTTCCATTTTCATAGCCTCAATTAAGAATAGTGGTTCATTTTGTTTTACTACTTGACCTTTCTTGATCAGAACCTCACTCAGTAAACCTTGCAGTGGTGCACCGACTTGATCTTTATTATCAAAATCTATTTTAATATTTTCTTTACTCTCAATAGCCAAGCTTTTGTCCTGTATCTGGACATTTCTACTTTGTCCGTTTACTTGAAAAAATACTGTCCTGTAGCCTTCAGAGTTAGGTGGGCCTACACTTAGTAGCTTTACGATAAGTGTTTTTCCAGGTGCTATCTCGAATACAGTTTCTTCGAGCGGTTGCATTCCGTAAAAAAAGTTTCGTGTTGGGAGCCGCCCGATATTATCATAAGTTGCGTGCACTTTATAGGCATCTTCCCAAACTTTCGGATAGAGTTTCCAAGAGAGGAAATGATTGATGTCTAGTTTGAGATTAGAGCCTTTCTGATATTGTTTTCTAAAAGCTTTCAATTCTTTGTCAAAATTAACGGGCTTCATTTTCTTATTTGGTCGAGTCTTGAACGGTTTTCTGTCCTTAAGAATTATTTTCTGTAATTTCTTTGGAAAGCCGCCAACAGGCTGACCAAGTTCTCCAAGGAAGAAGCTCTGCACCGATTCGGGAAAACTTATCTCATGACCACGTTCCATAATGTCAATTGCATCATACCCATTACTGACCATAAATAAGGCCATATCGCCGACCACCTTACTACTAGGTGTGACTTTTACCAAGTCTCCAAACATCTCATTTACAACAGAATACATTTTCTTTATCTCCTCAAATTTGTCTCCAAGGCCTAGACCTTCTGCTTGCGGCTTTAGGTTACTGTATTGTCCACCAGGTATTTCATGTTTATATACTTCTGCTGTTCCATTTTTTAATCCTGTTTCGAAGGAATAATAGAAAACCCTTACATCTTCCCAGTAATTGCTGAATTGCTGGAGACTCTGCGTATCAAATGAATTTTCCCTCTTTTGGAATTTCATCATCTCTACAATACTGTTGAAGTTAGGCTGACTAGTAAGTCCACTCAGACCTCCCAATGCAACATCAATTACATCAACACCTGCTTCGACGGCCTTGAGGTAAGTGGCTACTTGGATACCTGAAGTATCATGTGTGTGCAGATGGATCGGCAAGCTCACCTCAGATTTTAGGGCTTTTATTAATTCACTTGCGGCATAAGGCTTGAGCAGACCTGCCATATCTTTTATAGCCAGCATGTGTGCACCAGCATTCTCTAGATCCTTGGCAAGCTGGATATAGTATTGTAGATTATATTTTGTTTTCATGGGGTTGAGTATATCACCCGTATAGCAAATCGATGCTTCGGCTATCCCGCCTGTACGCTCTCGAACAAATTTTATTGAAGGTTCCATTGCCTTTACCCAGTTAAGAGAATCAAAGATTCTGAATATATCAACACCCGTTGTCCAAGCCTGCTCTATAAATTTTTCTATGAGATTATCAGGATACGCCTTGTATCCGACAGCATTGCTACCTCTGATTAGCATTTGTAGCAGGATGTTAGGGATTCTATTTCTCAGTTTTGCTAATCTCTTCCACGGATCTTCATAAAGGAATCGCATACAAACATCGAAAGTGGCACCACCCCAAACTTCCATACTGAATGTTTGTGGGTGTTTCTTAGCGTATGCCTCCGCAACGGCTACCATATCTACCGTACGGATTCTGGTAGCGAGCAGTGACTGATGCGCATCCCGCATAGTGGTATCTGTGTAGTGAATCTTTTTTTCCTTTTTGAGCCAAGTACACAGGCCCTCCGGACCTAACTTAGTAAGCAAATCTTTGGTTCCCATAGGGTAATCCGCATACTTATCATATTCTGGAATGACAGGTTCACTCCATACTTTGTTATTGTCAATGAAGTGAACATCTGGATGACCATTAACGATAATATCCCCTAAAAACTTAACCGCTTTAGTTCCTCTATCCAGTTGGCTACGTAACTTAAAAAGTGCAGGATGGTTCTGTATGAAATTTACAGACGCTTTTCCCTTTTTGAGACTAGGATGATTTATGATATTGAGCAAGAATGGTATATTGGTTTTGACACCCCTAATCCTAAATTCTTTCAAGGCGCGGTCCATCTTTCTACATGCACCGTCCAAAGTCCTGCTTTGCGCACTAACCTTTACTAGCATACTATCGAAGAACGGGCTGACCGTCGATCCTTGATATAAACTACCTGCATCAAGTCGAATTCCAAAACCAGCTGCGCTTCTATAAGTTGAGATCGTACCGTAATCTGGCTTAAAATCATTTTCAGGATCTTCGGTCGTTATTCTGCATTGGATAGCGAAACCATTGACTTTTACACTGTCTTGATTAGCAATCTTGATTTGTTTATCAGAAAGTTTATAACCTCCAGCGATAAAAATTTGTGCCTTGATTAGATCTATGCCAGTAACCATCTCGGTTACAGTATGCTCTACTTGGATACGCGGGTTCACCTCTATAAAAAATATGTTAGAATCCTTGTCTACCAAAAATTCTACAGTACCGACATTATTATATTTAACTTTCTTAGCTATGGCTACTGCGTGCTTATACAACTCCTCACGCACAGAAGTTAGTAGATTCAAGGAAGGTGCGACTTCTACGACTTTTTGAAATCTTCTTTGAACGGAGCAGTCTCTTTCAAATAAATGGACTATGTTTCCGTGTCTGTCACCTACAATCTGGATTTCTATGTGCTTTGGATCCTCAACGTACTTTTCTAAAAAAACAGTGTCATCACCAAATGCGTTGAGCGCCTCTCGCTTTGCACTATCATATGTGTTAGTGAGATCTTTTTCACTACGTAGAATCCTCATACCTCTACCTCCGCCACCCGACGCAGCCTTAAGCATTATGGGGTAGCCAATCTTCTCCGCTTCACCGTGGGCAATGTCTAAAGTCTTTAGTTTTTTCTTATTACTTTCTATGATCGGAACTTTGCAGGCTAGGGCTACTTTCTTAGCCATAATCTTATCACCGAGTCTGTCCATTATATCTGGATCGGGCCCTATGAATATTATACCTTTTGCTTGAGCCCTTCGTGCTAGTTCTGCATTCTCGGATAAGAATCCATACCCTGGATGGATAGCATCTGCTCCCTTCTCTAGCGCAAGATTGATGATGGCATCTATATCTAGGTACGGTTTGAGTGGCTCATGGTTTTCTCCTATCTGATAACTCTCGTCAGCTTTATATCTGTGCAGGCTGTAGCGATCTTCGTAGGTGTAAATCCCGACAGTCTTTATCTTAATTTCTACGCAAGCGCGCATGATGCGAATGGCAATTTCTCCTCGGTTGGCAACTAGTACCTTATGAATTTTCATAGAAAATGGATTTGCGTCCAAGATACTATTTCTTTTTTATTAGGCGAGGTGTTCGGAGGATAAGCGCTGTGCAGTAGTGCCGACGAAGGAGGCAGTCCGCAAGCTTGTGCGACTGGATAGGCGAGGACCGACCGAGTAGGGAGCTACGGAACATAGCGACCCCATCATACGGGTGTGGAGGTCAAGGCGCAAGCCCTAACCTCCACACCCGTATGATGGGGATAGCCCCAAATCCTTGCTAAACTAATTTTTCTAAACAAGATTTGATTCTAGAGATTGCCTCTATGAGCTGTTCCTCACTCGCAGCGTAGGATATACGAATGCAGCCTGGAGCACCAAATGCTGAGCCCGCTACTATCGCGACATGAGCTTCCTTGAGCAGGTACAAAGCAAACTCCTTGTCATCTTGAAAATGGATTCCGCCAGCTAAGTCTTTGCTTATGTACGCTGATATATCTGGGAAAATATAAAATGCCCCTTTTGGATAATTTACTTTAAAATTAGGTATTTCGTTTAGTAAATCTATGATTAATGTTCTGCGCTTACCGAATGCTTCCTTCATCTTATGGGTAGGGGATAAGTCAGCAAGCAATGCTTGTGCACCTGCTTTTTGACCAAATGAAGTAGCACCAGAAGTTACTTGCCCTTGGATTTTCGTGCAGGCACTTGCTACCCACTCGGGTGCACCCATGTAGCCCAATCTCCAGCCCGTCATAGCAAAACCTTTAGCAAAACCATTAACTGTAATGGTACGCTCTTTCATGTCTGGTAATGCGCCGATACTGATGTGCGTATCTGTAAAATTGATATATTCGTATATCTCATCGGAGACTATCATAAGATCTGGCTTCTCTAAGACGACCTGAGCAATTGCACTGAGCTCTTCTTTAGTGTAAACGGAACCTGTAGGGTTACATGGCGAAGAGAATATGACAAACTTAGTTCTACTCGTAAGAGCGTTACGTAACTGATCCGCAGTAACCTTGTAATCATCGTCAATACCCGCACTCACATAGATGGGTACACCACCAGCTAGCTTAATAATTTCAGAGTAAGAAACCCAGAAAGGGGTAAGGACAGCGACCTCATCACCAGGATTTAACAACGCCATGCATATATTAAAGATACTTTGCTTAGCTCCGTTAGATACTACGACTTCGTTCATCTTGTAATGCAGATTATTGTCCCGCTTGAACTTTTTTATGATCGCCTCGCGTAACTCGGGTAGGCCAGGTACTGGAGTGTATTTTGTGTAACCATCATCTAGCGCTTGCTTGGCAAATGCTTTAATATGATCTGGGGTGTCAAAATCGGGTTCTCCCAATGAAAGACTGATGACATCATGGCCTTCCGCACTCAACTCACGTGCTAATTTGGACATAAGCAGGGTAGCAGACTCCTCCATATTATGGACACGATCAGAAATAAATGTTGTGCTAGTAGTATGCATATTACAGTTGATTTTAAAACCACGAGGATTAGTGGACTTTAGTGATTTTTGTATAATTTATTACTTTTGAATGTACAGTCCAAAAGGACATCTTCGTAAAACGGAAAATTATACAATTTTAGACGCAATAGATAATTGTAGGATTAAATTTTATAATACTATTTTTGTGCTTTATAAATTACGAGAATATGAAAGACAAGTTAGCAAGCCTCCAGCGGAAAGTAGAGAAGGCCCACGAAGGAGGCGGATCCGATAGAATAGCCAAGCAACACAAAAAAGGCAAGTTGACGGCTAGGGAGCGAATAGAGCTCTTGATGGATACCAACTCCTTTGAAGAAATAGGAATGTTCGTGACGCATAGGACTACCGACTTTGGGATGGAAAAACAGATATATTATGGGGATGGTGTGATCACTGGATATGGTACAGTAGCAGGCCGACTAGTCTATGCATTTGCGCAAGATTTTACTGTATTTGGTGGGTCTCTGTCAGAAACACATGCGGAGAAGATATGCAAAATAATGGATTTGGCTATCGAGAATGGTGCACCAGTTATAGGTCTGAATGATAGTGGCGGTGCGCGTATACAGGAAGGGGTGCGTTCACTCGGCGGATATGCAGACATATTCGTGCGGAATGTGCATGCATCAGGAGTAGTACCACAGATATCGGCGATTATGGGACCATGTGCTGGAGGAGCAGTTTATTCGCCAGCTATGACGGACTTTACTCTAATGGTTGAAAACACATCTTATATGTTTGTGACGGGTCCGAATGTTGTGAAAACGGTTACGAATGAGCAGGTATCGGCGGAGGAGTTAGGTGGTGCAACTACCCATAGTACTAAATCTGGTGTCACACACTTAACGGCTTTACATGATGTAGATGCGATCCAAAAGATAAAAAAATTGCTGAGCTATATGCCGCAAAATTGTGAGCAAAAACCTTTCAAGAAACACTATATTCTTGGAGAGGAAGAGCGTCCTAAATTATCGCAACTCATACCACAGAATGCGAATCAACCCTACGATATGCGAGAGGTAATTGAGGAAACTGTAGATAAAGAGACTTTTTTCGAGATACACGAGAACTATGCAGAAAATATCGTAGTCGGTTTTGCACGCTTGGCTGGTCGAAGTATCGGGATCGTGGGCAATCAACCGATCGCTCTGGCAGGATGTCTCGATGTAGACAGCAGTAAGAAGGCAGCGCGTTTTGTTAGATTTTGCGATTGCTTTAATATACCCTTGCTGGTACTCGTAGATGTTCCAGGATTTTTACCTGGGACAGATCAAGAGTGGAACGGTATTATCGTCAATGGTGCTAAACTTCTTTATGCATTTAGCGAGGCTACCGTGCCAAGAGTGAGCTTGATAACTCGTAAAGCATACGGTGGAGCATACGATGTGATGAATAGTAAACATATCGGTGCAGATATGAATTTTGCATGGCCATCAGCAGAGATAGCCGTAATGGGTGCAAAGGGTGCAAGTGAAATAATATTTAGAAAAGAAATCGCAGAATCAAAAAATAAGGAGAAAAAGCTAACTGAAAAGGAACAAGAATACGCTACTAAATTTGCACACCCATATCGTGCAGCTGAACGTGGATTTATTGATGAGGTGATAGATCCTAAGTTGACTAGAATCAAGCTGATGAAGGCATTCGCTATGCTGGAGAATAAGGTGGTAAAGCTGCCTAAAAAGAAGCACGGCAATATACCTTTATAAAAGAAAGGAAGTCAACATTTGGCTTGCTTCATACGTTCTGCATTGGAAGAGCAGATTTTAATATTTAATGGGCTCTTAATCATTAACTTAAATAAAATACATAAACATGAAATTTTTAGTTGCTATCATTTTCGCTGTATCATTTATGCCTTTTGCTTCTGCTCAGATTATGGAATCTGCAAAGCCGATGTCTCAAGGAAACAATAATGCAATGACCGTCACGCTTCCTGACACTGACGTGAAGGTCGTAGAGAAAGAGTGGGAAGATTTTATTAAGGATTACAAAGCAAAGTTGCGTAAAATCAAAAAGTCTTCGGAAATATTTGGCGACGATGCCAGAATTGAGAGTATCAGTAAGAATACAGTCGATGTCTACGCTTTAGTAAGTGAGCGCGGAGACGATACTGAATTAACAGTGTGGTATGACTTAGGTGGTGCTTATCTAAACTCTAAAGATCATCCTACCCAATATGGAAACGCACAGAAAATGCTGAATGATTTTTCTGGAATCGTTTCTAAAACGTATATCGCTAACATTCTAAATGAGGAGGAAAAGAAGTTAAAGGATTTGGAAAAGACGTTAGAAGATATTGAAAAGAGTCAGGAGGATTCTTTAAAAGATATAGAAAAGTATGAAGAGAAAATCGTAGAGGAGAAGGCCAATATCGAAGAGTGCAAGAGCAAGAAAGAAGCAGCTATGAAAGATGTTGAATCGCAAAAGATGGTGGTAAAAAAAGTTAAGACTCAGTTGAATAATTAGTATTATTTGAGAACATTAAAATTTCTTAGTAAAGAGGGCTAAATGCTATGCATTTAGCCCTCTTTTGATATATACCAATACGAAATTAAATATTCCATTTGTAGTTTAGAATGGTATTGATACCTTTGCGCTATAATACAGAGGTAAAACTTGCGTTTTACTAGGAATCCTATAATCAATATTGTACTCGTGATTAAGAATGTCATACTAATTTTATCGTTTTTCTGCTGTGTTCACTCTATTCAAGCTCAGGATCAACATTTTTCTCAGTTCTATTCCTCACCGATGACCCTCAACCCTGCGCTGACGGGTGCATTTAATGCTAAATATCGATTGGGTATTATCAATCGAGACCAATGGAGGTCGGTTTTGGACAATCCGTATAGGACTTTTGCTGTAAGCCTAGAGGTGAAATTTGGGTTGGATTATTTTTTGCGATTTGCTAAGCGCGATAAAGTAGCTGTAGGATTGCTCTTTTATAATGATAAGGTAGAGGGGGTAGACTTTAGAGAGTCCAAGATGGCTTTGTCGCTGGCATATCATAAGTCTCTGGATAAGGAGGAGAATAATGTTTTGACACTTGGTTTTCAAGCTGGTGTGCTACAACGTAATATTAGTTTTGGAGAATTGATTTTCGATGATCAGTTTAATGAAATAGATGAATTTAACTTACCCACTAATGAATTATTTCCAGTTAACAATTTCACATTCGGTGATTACTCTGTTGGTCTGAATTACGCTAATACTGCCAGCAAAAAAGTTTCCATATTTGCAGGCGCAGCACTGCACCATATTTTCGAACCCAGCATTTCATTCTATGAGGATAGACAAGGCAATCAATTGAACCAACCTCTACCTCGAAATATTACTGGACATGCAGGCGCAACTATAGTACTGAATAATAGATATCAAATATCCCCACGATTCATGATTTTATCCCAGGGTCCCCACCTACAGATCAACGGTGGAGCAAATCTTCGCATTCGCATTGACGAGTATGGCAGATCAGGAATCTACGTCGGAGCATGGACACGCCTTACGAATGACATGATCAACGGTATATTTAATGATGCTATCATCGCTATGGTAGGGCTGGAGATTGATGGATTTTTGATGGGGCTAAGTTATGATCTCAATACTAGAGCTTTGGCTGCTTACAATACTAGACAGGGTTCATTTGAGATTAGTTTGGCGTACTTAGGAGAGTATGATAATGAGACTATACTTTGTCCAAAGTTTTAGAATTGCTCCCGCATTTAGTTTTTGTGTAATTGCTCATTACTTCCTTTTTTATCCGCCTTGCTTTAGGGATATTCACAAGAAGAGTAACCTGTACAACCATAGGGAGTTAATCAAAATTTAAGGGTTTGGATTACTCTATTTTTCTAAATTTTTCGCTAAAAACAGGGTAATTCTAGTTGGCAATTTGTCATGATTTGGGATGTTCGTAAGAAGATTAAACTGTAGAGCCATAGGGAGTTAATCAAAATTTAATGTTTAGGATTGCGCCATTTTTCTTGATTATACTCTAAAAACGGGGTGATTC
>ENA-ORXR01000797-ORXR01000797.1-marine-metagenome-genome-assembly--contig:-NODE-797-length-38250-cov-12.442093_pt1 | contig 38250 bp, 38 predicted proteins | sample MGYA00237866_ERZ511479 | MGnify/ENA metagenome assembly ERZ511479
CCCCAAAACAAGAACGGGGACCCGAAGGCCCCCGCATTCAGTCTTTAGCATAAGCGCTTGTTTAAGCTGACTTATCTGCCGTTTTTGCTGTCTTCGCATGGACGACGAGCGGCTCTGCATTGCCTTCAACGACTTCAGCGTTGATGACGACTTCTTGCACGTCTTCATAGGCTGGAAGGTCATACATTGAATCTAGCAAGATCGCTTCCATGATAGAGCGAAGGCCACGCGCGCCGGTTTTCCGTTTCAGCGCTTTGGCTGCAATGGCTTTCAGAGCATCCTCAGAGAAAGTGAGCTTCACATTCTCCATCTCAAACAAGGTTTGGTATTGCTTCACCAGCGCATTGCGTGGCTCAGTCAGAATCGTAATCAGCGCCGCTTCGTCCAAATCCGTGAGGGTTGCGATAACAGGCAAACGGCCAACAAATTCAGGGATGAGTCCAAAGCGTGTCAAATCTTCCGGCTCGACGCCTTGCAGAATATCGCCGACGCCGCGGTCGTCCAGTTCTTTGACGCTCCCGCCAAAGCCGATGGAGCTCTCGTCGCCGCGATTTGCGATGACTTTGTCCAGACCGGCGAAGGCGCCGCCCACGACAAAAAGAATATTTGTTGTATCGACCTGGAGGAATTCTTGTTGCGGATGTTTCCGTCCGCCTTGCGGAGGCACGGAGGCAACAGTGCCTTCCATAATCTTCAACAGCGCTTGCTGCACGCCCTCGCCTGACACATCACGGGTGATGGACGGATTGTCGGATTTACGAGAAATCTTATCGACCTCATCAATATAGACGATGCCGCGCTGGGCGCGTTCGACATTATAATCAGCTGACTGCAGCAGTTTGAGGATGATGTTCTCGACATCTTCGCCGACATAACCCGCTTCGGTTAGGGTCGTCGCATCAGCCATTGTGAATGGCACATCGAGGATGCGCGCCAAAGTCTGCGCGAGAAGTGTCTTACCACAGCCCGTTGGTCCAACGAGGAGGATGTTTGACTTTGCCAATTCCACTTCCGGATTGGATGTCGCGTGGTTCAGACGCTTATAATGGTTATGCACGGCAACGGACAAAACACGTTTGGCGTATTTTTGGCCAATGACATAATCGTCCAAGATTTGCGTGATTTCTTGCGGCGTGGGGACGCCTTCTTGTGTCTTCGCAAGAGAGCCCTTGCCCTCTTCCTTGATGATATCCATGCAGAGTTCAACGCATTCATCGCAAATGAAGACCGTTGGTCCTGCGATCAGCTTTCTCACTTCATGCTGGGATTTCCCGCAGAAGGAGCAGTAGAGCGTATTCTTACTATCGCTGTTATTCTTGCTCATGGTCTACTTTCGTTTTTTCGGTTTAGCTCGATACAAATTGCAAGCTTGGTGCCGAATTTGCCCCCGACTCATACAGGTTTCGAACTATATAGCATAAAAACCTTAAATCAGCCTTACACAGAGTAAAACCTTTAAAGAAAGCCCTTGATGCAGTCTCAGCCCCGCCAAAGCAGAGCTGAGATTGTGATTTCAGCTATTTTTCGCCGCGTTTTGAGTAAACATGGTCAACAATACCAAAATCTTTCGCTTCTTCTGCGCTCATAAAGTGATCACGATCCAGCGTTTTCTCGATAACCGCATATTTATTGCCGGTATGTTTGACATAAATTTCGTTCAGGCGCTTTTTCATGGCGAGGATGTCATTGGCATGGCGCTGAATGTCAGACGCTTGCCCGCGGAAACCGCCGGACGGTTGATGCACCATAACGCGTGCATTCGGCAGAGCGACGCGCATATCTGCCTCGCCTGCTGCCAGCAGCAGCGAGCCCATAGAGCAGGCCTGGCCGATACAAACAGTCGAAACCGGGCATTTAATATATTGCATGGTATCATAAATCGCCATGCCCGCCGTGACGACGCCGCCCGGTGAGTTGATATACATGCTGATTTCTTTCTTCGGGTTCTCGGACTCGAGGAACAAAAGCTGCGAGGTGATAAGCGACGCCATGCCGTCCTCGACAACACCTGTCAGAAAGATGATGCGGTCTTTTAGCAGGCGCGAGAAAATATCAAAAGCGCGTTCGCCGCGCGAAGTTTGTTCGACAACCATCGGAACGAGGTTCATTAATGTATCTTGGGGGTCGTGCATCATAATCTTATCCTTTGCGCATCTCAGGTGGCGCGTCTTAGCAAATCAATTGCTAACATATTGCCCTATGCCGCGCGCCTTTCAAGTGCGGAAGGCTGGGGAATCTGAGAACGAGGTTAATCCACCCAATAGAATAGCAAATCGCGAACAGACTGTTCACCGACCCCATAAAACCAAACAAAAAGCCCGGGGACAGTTTGATACAGCAAATCCGCATCCAACCAGTCATATCCAGACGTCTCTGCAATCGCCCGACACAGTGCAATCGTCTTTAACGACTCACCTGATAAATTTTCGAAATGCTTATGAGGGCCATCATGGCAACCATCCTGCCAGATTAAGTCACAAGCGATGAATTTTCCAAGCTCCGAAATGTAAAACGCTGTCTGATAATCGTAACGCTCCGCCTTTAGCACGATTACCCAATAATTTCCCGTATTTTGACCGTTAAATTCATAAGCAGTTTGAACGGACCTCACCGTAACTCCCGCTTGTCTGAACGCCTCCGCGAGGGCCTCCACGTCTGCAATTTTGGTGTGCTCCGGAACGGCTCGACTTCTGAGCGCCGAAAATTCCTTCTGGTAACGTTTATCAGTCCCGTCTTCCGACCGCGGAACATATGTGCTGACGATAGCCTCCCGCATGCCTTTCGGTGCATCAAAATTCCAGGGAACAAATTTTGATTTAGTATCCACGAAAATACGCCCTCATAATGGCATCAACCTATTATGATTTCGGTCCATGAATTTTCGAAATGCTGCCAGCCCCGCGTCCATATTTGCGCGGCCAAAACCGATACGGAACCGGTCTGTTGGGGCCGCCATCAGCTCTGACCGATAGAGAGAGGCGGGCAGTAGCAGCACGCCCTCTTCCTCGACCAAGTCTTTGCAAAAGCTCTCGACCCCGCCCCGACCCTTGAAACGCGGAAAGCCGATGCAGCTGCCGTCCGGATGACTCCACTTAAACAGATCGGGATAATCGGCGAAGAATGCGTCCAACTTCCCGATATTTTCTCGCATCAATTTGAGATTTTTCGCGAGAAGCTTTTCCCGCACGCCCAAGGCTATGACCGCTAAACGCTCACTGGGCGCGGAATTACAAATCGAGAGGTAATGCTTGTATCGTTCTAGCCTGAGAAGCAGCTCTGTATCTTGCGAGGCAATCCATCCGACGCGCAATCCCGGCAGACCATACGCCTTGGACATCACATTCAGCGACACCCCCTTTTCATAGGCATCCGCCGCTTGGGGTATGCGTTTGCTCTCGTCGAGTTCAACGCCGCGGTAAACCTCGTCGCTGAAGAGGTAGAGATCATGGGTGCGGCAAATCTCAATAAGCGCGGCGTAATCCCCCTTTGGGATGATGTGACCTGTTGGATTATTTGGGAAACAAACGGAGATGAGTTTCGTATTGGGGCGAATGGCTTTGCGAATATCATCCAGATTTAAATGCCAGTGATTATCCGCGTCCAGTCCCACACCCGTCACCTCGCATATCTCAAGCGGCAATGTCTCGGCGGCTTGGTAATTTGGCACGACGACGATGGCGTGATCGTCAGAGGACAACAAAACACGCATCGCCGCATAGACGCCCTCCTCGGCCCCCGCAAAGCAGAGAATATTTTCGGGCTTCATCGTCTCATAAGTCTCGGAAATCGCCTGCCGCAGATCCGGTGCGCCCCATGTCTCGGTGTAGCCCAAATGCAAATCGGACAGCGCATCTGCGGGCAATCCCGCCAGCGCGAGCAGCTCGCCCATCGTCACCGCCTGCGCATCTGACGCGGTCAAATGATGCGTGGCCTTAAACTCCCATTTCGAGAAAAAAGTTTCGAGTTCAAAATTACGCATGGCGCGGGCTCTGGAGTAAGACTGCAAAAGTCATGAAGAAAATAGCGGAGCGCATTTCTCGGCAATGCGCCCTACTCGCGATCAATGGGGTATGGCGTGCTGACGATAACAACATCATGATCACCGCAGGCTGCTCGCAATGGCGTTAAAATTTCGGGGTCCGTCACTGGGCTTGGCCCGCTATACCATCTGGCGGGCTCTCCGACGCGCGTGGGTCTGCGCTCACCTGGGTGCGGGCTTCGATCCGAGAGGCTTATGTAACCTTCATCATCCAGGGTCACCCCCACGCGTTTCGGAAAGACAAGGAGTTGATCTTTGCGCTTGCCGTCATCCAGAAAGAAACATCCATCTTTCAGGCGAATTTTCCCTTCAGTATATCCCAGCACGACGATTGGCTCTCGGATTTTGCCATGCGCGAAATACCGGATAAGCGGGGCTGCCTCCGCAGACAGCTCTTCAAGCGGATCAAGCGGCCCGTTATATCTGAGCTCCACCATGGGATCATCTCTAAAGCGGTCAAGGGTTGGAAAGGTGTCAAAGTCCTCTTCATAGAGGCTAAGGTCGGCGACCACTTTTCCCTTAAGAATATCGACAGAACTTCCGTTTTCCAAATTATATTCCGGATAGAGCGCCCCAAGGGCATCATGATACTCCCTGGATTTAGCTTCCAACGCCTCGGCGGTGTGTTTCACGATATTAGGTTTGAAGATTGGATTTGAGGTGTATTTCGCGAGCGTGGTTTCGGCATCTCTTAAGAACGAAAAGAGATAGTGAAACTCAGGCTCCCAGACGAGCCGATGTTCCACGAAATTCCCGGCTTCTTCTCCCTGCAACAGAGCCTGCAGAGCTTCCGCTTCTTCGTTATTTTGTTGTGTAACTCTGCGGAGTTCTAAACGCTGATTTCTCTGTTTGGCGTCGTCTGCCTCGGATAGTCCTTCGCGCGCGATCGCAGGCGCCGTCTTAACGCTGGCATAGCCTGCATCAGAAACGCTGTATTTTTGCTCGCCTGAATTGAGTGTCGAACAGCCGAGTAGCCCAAACATAACGCCAACTATGACGCCGTTATGAAATAATTTGATGATCTTCGAAATCCCTAAGCCCTACCCGCCGAATTGAGGTTGTCCACCCATCGACTGCATGCACATGCTGTTGCCGCGTGTCAATTTTGACGCGGATAGGCGGATTATTTGAAGCTTCGTCTTCACTCCCCAAAAACCAAAGCATCCATCCGATGCAAATAGGCCATCAACGGTTTTGATCCTCTGATATGGGCCTGTATTGGCGTTGGGAAAACCTCCGCACTCATCCCGTGTAGGAACGCATAGACCGTCGAATCGGCTTCGGCGGGTTTATCGCCTAAAATAAATTTCTGCGTTCCCAAGATCGTTTCAACGGTTTTAATATCATCAACGCCAAGCTCGTAAATCTCAGCCTCTGAATGATGCGCAATGCCCTGACCCATCGCCGATTTCGCGACGCCTTTTGCGACCATGCCAAAGATAAACATCCGAAGAAAGCTCGGTATTTCGGCAAAGAATGTATCCGCAATCATCCGGTGGTGGTCGGTCTTTACCCAGCGCGGATAAATCATGCCCGCCCAATAGGTCCGCTCCTCGAGCATCACCTTTATCGCTTGCCCTTTTGCGAGCTGCTCAGCACTCAGGCCTGCCGCAAGCGGATCACCAAATTTCGATTTGAGATGTTTGAGAATGAAAGTAGAATCCCCAATCTCTACGCCGTCATCGCTGATGTATGGGATTTTCTTCTTCGGCGCTTTGCGCGGATCGCCCTGCACCTGCTCACTAAATGGGATACCCGCCAGCTTCATATAGGTCATGACCTTGAGAACAAATGGTCCCGTTTCCCGCAGGCCAAAGGCCGGTCCAAATTTATAAAGTTCAATCATCACGCATTTCCCCTTTTGCGTATTGGTAAAAGTCAAAAATCCTAGGTCGATTCGAGGCTATAGTATTCGCGCCCTACGTACGCCTGGAAATAGGTCCCGAGACCCGCTAGTCACCCTGTGATGAGATTAAATTTTCTTATAGCCCTGTTTGTTGTCTTGGCGATTCTCTTGGGCTGCGAAAAGTTGCGGGTGGCCGAAAAACCCGCCGCAACTGACGCCTATTCCCTTTTGAAAAATACAGTATGCGATAAACAGATTACCCTCCTTGGCGAAGGAAACAGCCATGACGAAGGCGCAACAAATGCGTTTAAATCCCGCATGGCGCGTGATCTCATAGCGGATTGCGGATTTTCACTGATAATTTTTGAGAGCAGTTTCTATCAATTCGTCAATCTCAATCGAGATCTATCTGCGGTTCAGCAGATAACCCGAGATGAGATCAATGCGTCCATTGGAGGGCTTTGGGCCCATCAAATCGAGATAGACCCTCTGGTAAAATTCTTAACTGAAGTCGCCAACGATCGGAAGGTGATAATAGCTGGTATGGATGACCAAATCGGCGGCCGAGGTCAGGATTACTCCAATTTCGGATTACCCGTCGAACTCACCGAAGGTTTGGAGATCGAGCAGCGAGAAGCCTGCCGAGCTGCGATAAATAAACATATTTACTGGGCCTACACCAAGATTGATCGATATGACGCGGATAAGAAGCAATTCATTCTCTCCTGCCTGAAGGGGCCCGATACGCCTGAAGACGCGCAATTAGCTGCGATGCGCGCGAGCCTCATCAGAGACTTTCAGCGTGATCTTTTGGAAGGCGACGCGCGATATACCGGCAGGGCCAATTCCATGTATGAGAATTTTGAATATTGGTACGACGGGCAGGACAGGCCGAAAACGATTATTTGGACCGCCACAGTCCACGCTGCCAAAACTGGCCGCCTCAGTCCCTCTTTTGGGCAGTTGATACAACGTCGGTTCGGGGATGAGGCTTATACAGCCGGATTTTCGGCGTTGTCAGGCACACGCGGCCGTCCGGGCCGCGCGGCCAAACCCCTGCCCGAAGCCCCTGAAATCTCCATTGAGGCCATGATTTTTCAGGACAACGAGGCCGACATCTTATTTGTAGATTCAGACGCCCTCGCCGCATTTGGCGACTCGCCTGCAGCGGCAATCAGCAACACATATGAGGCTCGAAATTGGGCAGCAGAGCTCGACGGCCTGATTGTCTTTCGTACCCAATACCCACCGACTTTGATGCCCGCCCCCGTGGAATGACACAGCGGCGTAATGGCTTACAATTTAAAGGGCCTACAATTTTAAATTTTGTGAACTTCAAGCAACCAATAGGACTATGACGGAGCGTAAAAAGCGATTATGAACGCGTTGAATAATGGAGTTTCAACATGACGACTTTGCGCCACATCCCCTTCTCACTCTTTGCAGCGACTGCCGTGACGCTCGCAGCCTGTTCGCCGAATAGCGAAACAACATCTCCTTCACCCGCGACTCCCTCTGCGGATGTCAGCGCTGCTGAGGTCGTCATTCCGACGGAACGCTTTTTTACCGCCGATCAATTTACCTACGCCAATTATCAAGAGGTCGTGGTCAAACATGCGGCGTTGGAACTTGACGTTAATTTTGACCGCAAGGTTCTCGACGGCCACGTCACCCTGAGTTTTGAGCGCCTGGATCCCGGCGCGCAGACCCTGACGCTCGACACTAAAGATTTGACGATCAAAGGCGTCGCCCTGCCTATGGAAGACAGCTGGGCTTTGGCCGAATATACGATGTCCGACCCGGACCCTGTTTTGGGATCCGCGATGACGATTGACGTCGGCGCGGACAGCACAGAGGTTCGGATTTTCTACGAAACAAGCCCAACCGCAGAGGGCCTGCAATGGCTCACCCCTGCGCAAACGGCGGGCAAGGAAAAGCCCTATCTCTTCTCGCAAGCCCAAGCCCTCTACGCGCGCACCATGCTACCGGTACAGGATACGCCCGCGGTCCGCATGACTTACGATGCGGTCTTAACCGTGCCGGACGGTCTGCTCCCGCTCATGAGTGCGTCGCAGGACGGGAAGAATGCGGACGGCAAATGGACATTTTCCATGCCGCAACCCATCCCCAGCTACCTCATCGCGATTGCAGTTGGCGATATTAAATTCAAAGCCATCAACGACACTATTGGTGTTTATGCCGAGGAATATATTCTCGATGCTTCAGCCGAAGAATTTGCGGAAACGCCGCAGATGGAAGTCGCCAATACAGCGCTTTACGGACCCTATCTCTGGGGCCGCTATGACTTGCTCGTCTTGCCGCCGAGTTTTCCTTATGGCGGAATGGAAAACCCGAGGCTCTCCTTTTTGACCCCGACCTTGGTTGCTGGCGATAAGTCTCTGACAAATGTTGTTGCGCATGAGTTGGCGCATAGTTGGTCCGGCAATCTGGTGACCAACTCCAATTGGCGTGATGCGTGGCTGAATGAAGGCTTCACCAGCTATGTCGAAAACCGCGTCATGGAAGCGCTCTATGGCAAAGAGCGCGCCATGATGGAGCAAGTTCTGGATATGGAAGGCATGAAACGCGCAATATCTGACGCCAAGCGGCCCGAACTCACGCATCTGAAATTGCCGGATGATATGACTCATCCGGACGACGCCTTTACGCTTGTGTCCTATATCAAAGGCGCGAATTTTCTGTTTTTCCTCGAAGACCGGTTTGGCCGCGAGGCTTTTGATCCCTTCCTGAAATCCTATTTCAACGCCTATGCGTTTGACTCGATCACGACGGAAGATTTCCTCGGCTTTATGGATGCGAACTTACGCAATAAATATCCCGACGCCGTCACGGACGCCGAAATCAATGCCTGGGTTTACGGACCGGGCCTGCCGGACACAGCGCGCAAGCCTGTATCGGAAGCGTTCAACAGAATTGACGCCGCGTCTGCGCGATGGACAAGCGGAAAGATCGCGGCGGCGGACCTCCCGACGGCGGAGTGGTCAACGCATGAGTGGCTGCATTTCCTCAACGGCTTGCCCGAATTGACGCAAGATCAATATGCAGAGCTGGACGAGGCCTATAGCCTGACAGGCACACAAAATGCCGAGACGGCCTTTGCATGGTATATGCAAACCATAAAGGGCGGTTATGAACCCGCCTATCCTGCGCTGGAAGACTTTCTGATGAACGTCGGACGCGGGAAATTCATCTATCGCCTCTATGGCGCGCTGCATGATTCCGGCCGCGAGGATTTACAACTCTGGGCGCAAGATGTCTTCGCCGAAGCCAAAGCGGGCTACCACCCGATCGCCCAGCGCCGCATCACGGATATTCTAGAAAAATAGTTCCCGGGGGTTCCTGACCGGAGCCCCTACCCAAGCCAGAACGTGCTTCATTGGAAAATCGCTCGGGCGCCAGTCCGTCTGGGGCTTACGAAAATATAAATCCGTTGGCGAAACGCCGCGGATTTTATCGATGAGATATTGCCGCCAGTTTCGGTCGCCATCGCTTGATAATTCCCAGGCGCATAAAGAGATTTCTCCCTCCGCGTTCAACCCCAGCATATAGGGTTCCACAACTCTGGGAACATTAAGATAGGTGAATGAAATCACCTCTTTATCCCGGATGGCCCGTAGGAGATTTTTCTGAGTCATTGGCTTACCCGCTTTTAGATAGACTCACCTTTAAAATACTCACGAGAAACATATCCGCCTATGAAGATATGATTCTATTCATAATTAATTAGGAGAGGTAAACAAAGTGTTAAGCTCTAGGAAAGGTTGAATTTCCAACGACATTTCCGTCTTGACAACGCGTAGTCGTTTAGCTAAATGACTACGCGTGAGCACAGTATTCAAAGCCTTATCCGATCCATCCCGCCGCCGCGTTTTAGAACTGCTGCGGGATAAAGATATGACGGCGGGCGAGCTAAGCTCTCATTTCGAATTTTCGCGGCCTACCATGTCTGCGCATTTTTCGGTTTTGAAAGAAGCCGGATTGGTGAAGGCCGAGAAGGACGGAAAACACGTTATTTACAGGCTGCAAATATCAGTGCTCGAAGACGCTCTATTGGGCTTTGCAAAAGTCTTCGGCCTCAGCACCGACGCCCCGCCATCACCCACCACAAAAAAAGGGAGCTAAGTATGACTCATGCTCGGCTACATTTATCCATTGGAAGCCTGACAATCATAGGTATCGGTTTGGCCCTCCTCAATTGGAAACTTGCGCCTGAAAGCGCCAATTCATGGATCGCCGCCATTGTCACCCTGCCCGTCATTTGGATAATTGCCGGCTTAAAAATGAAACATAGAGCGCGGTTTCTGAGCGATATGGAGCAAAAGTTCTTCACCACCGCCGTGATTCTGGCCGGATTGCTCCTCACTGTTTCGCTCGCAGCAAAACTCATCGGGAATCTGTATGATGTGGACGCCGGGATTATCACGCGCATTCGTGAAGTCTTTTTGGGGATCGTGTTACTTTACGTTTTTAACATGATACCGAAGATGATTGGTCCCAGAATTGAAGGTAAATGCGGCGGCAGCGCGGCCAATTCACTACGCCGTTTCTCAGCCTGGGTGCTGGTCTTGGGCGCGCTTGGTTATATCGGTGCGTGGATTTTTGCACCGATTTCGCAAGCCGGAACGATCGCGCAAATTTTCGTTGCCGGGGCCGTTATCATCGTCGCCGCGCGGGTCGTCATAGCTTTAATTTCGGGCCGCCGCATCGCGCCGTAACTTCATCTCGCGGCCTCAAGCCCGGTGCCCACAGCAAAGACTTGTGCCTGAAATATAGTAAATCACTCTCCGGCCGTCAGGCGCTCAATGGCCTCGGCCGCATCTTCATCCCCCTGCTCCGCTGACAGTCTGTACCATTTGAGCGCTTCCGTTTTGTCTTGCTCAACGCCTTTTCCATATTCATACATATCGGCGAGATAAAATTGGCCGACGCTATGGCCTTGGTCAGCGGCCTTGCGATACCATTTCACGGCAAGTTCAAAATCTTGTTTCACGCCATAACCATATTCACGAAAAACGCCCAAGCCCGCTTGCGCGGCAGCATGATCTTGCTCCGCCGCTTTGCGATACCATTTGAGGGCATTTCTGTAACTCTTGCGAACCCCGCTGCCTTGCTCATAGGAAATTGCGAGATAGGTCTGCCCGGTGGCTGAGCCTTGCTGAGCAGATTGACGATAGAGATCAATGGCTTTTTTAGAATCCTGATTCACGCCATTGCCTTGTTCGTAAAGCAATCCAAGATAGGCTTGCCCTAACGCATCATCTTGGTCGGCGGCTTTTTCGAACAATCTAAAGGCCTCGGCGTAACTTTGCTCGACGCCTTTTCCGGTCTCATACATCACGCCCAAATTGACTATCCCGTTGGTGTCGCCCTGATCGGCGGCTTGCCGGTAATAGGACACGGCCTTTACATGATCCTCCGGCACGCCTTTGCCATATTCATACATATCGGCCAAATATCGCTGGCCGAGAGAGCTGCCGAGTTCAGCCGACTTACGGTACCAATTGAGGGCTTCTGCCGTGCTCTGCTCAACGCCCTTTCCATTTTCATACATCAACCCCAAATAGGCCTGAGCCCGAGCATGGTCTTGATCCGCGGCGGCCCGATATAATGTCGCGGCCTCCACATCATTTTGCTCCACCCCGTTTCCACGCTCGTAAAATGAGCCCAAGCTCGTTTGTGCAGCGGAGCTTCCCTGATCAGCAGACAAACGATAAAGCTCCGCCGCTTTTTTATAATCCTGCGAAACCCCGGTCCCAAACTCATACATATCCCCCAAATATCTCTGGCCCGTCGGATCGCCTTGCTCGGCAGACTTCCGGTACCATTTCAGCGCTTCCGGCACGCTCGCCTCCACGCCTCTGCCCATTTCATACATGAAGCCCAAAAAGGCTTCCGCCCTTGCGTTGCCTTGCTCCGCCGACGCTCTGTAAAATTTGACCGCCGCCGCATCGCTTTGCTCCACGCCCCGGCCATGCTCGTAAAATGAACCCAGATTGAGCTGCGAGTCGTCATCGCCCTGTTCTGCCGCCAAGCGGTAATATGTGGCGGCCTTTTCCAAATCTTTTGGAATACCCGTGCCGTGTTCGAGCATTTGCCCCAAATAATACTGCCCGGCGCGCGCGCCATTTTCCGCAGATTTCTGATACCATTGCACGGCGGTTTCTTCGCTTTTCTCCAAGCCCAGCCCATATTCATACATATAGCCCAGCGCCGCCTGCGCCCGCCCGTAATCCTGCGCGGCGGCTTTGCGATATAATTTCACGGCTTCGTCGTAATTTTCTTCTACGCCTTGGCCAACTTCATATAAATTCCCGAGGTTGGTTTGCCCTCTCGCGTCCCCTTGCTCCGCCGCCTTGCGATACCAAGCCACGGCCTCTTCGTCACTTTGTTCAATACCGTCGCCCAATTGATATAAGACGCCGAGTTCCGCCTGCGCCGCAGCTTCTCCTGCTTCTGCCTTGGCTTTCGTCTCGTCAAAATCCTGAGCCAGCGCGCCGAGACTTCCGAACAGGAAAATAAAAAAAGAGATTAGGACGAGTCGGATCACAAAAATTACCTCGGAAAATGAAACTGAGCGGAGGGTTCGCTCCCTGTTTACAGAAGACTTAAAGTAGTTAAACTAAACAATACGAGGGCGAAATCAAGACGGCTGAAATTTCTTTCCCGCAAAAAATCTCGAATTTCCGCCTCGTTTCAATCACTTAACTTTTCCTATCCGCGCTTCGAAAAGCTGTGTCATCTTTAAGCTGTCTTTTCACAACGGGCGGCCATGTGCACGTTGGCTTGGCTGGTGGAAAGCGGCGCTTGTCATTGGACGAAGCTGGGTAACGTCAGCGGAGTTGGGTGGCCTATCGCGAGCTTATTGGGCCTCGACTGCCCAGCTAGGCCGGTAGCGGAAAAAGGCGTCGTCGCGAGGGACCTTTCGGTCCGACAAACCGGCTGGTCTTAATTTTAAGGCGGCTCGAAAACCTATTGCACCATTTCCAGTTCCACTGGAGCCTAGCCTACCCTCGCGAACATCCCACCTTAATTTAGAAATAGAGAGTTGAACGAAATGAGATAGCGAAACAGGAAAGCGGAACAGCTAACCCTCCCATGTCATCCCGCACTTAGTTGTTTGCTTGCAAACAATAAAGATGCGGGACCTATCGCTTATTTTCTAAGCTTGCGCCCTGCACACGACAGCTCCCGCATCTCGCTATTTGGCAGGCCAAACAATGATCCGGGATGACAATTGTGTGTGACAGCCACAATATATAAATACCCCCAAAACAAAGGACACCCATGCCCCGCAAAAATCTCCCACCGCACAAGGCGCGCGCAGCCCTGCTCGCGATAAAACTCGAAAAAGCCCGCTATGAAATCCGCGCGCTCAGGCGGGCCGAGCGCGAGGCCGAAGCTGCGCGGGCTCTGCGCAGGGCCACACCCGATTGGGTGGAGATGGACAAAACCCTGAAACAAATTGAATTAGAGGCCGAGATGAATGCGATGGAGGCCGCTATTGATGCGCGCAGACCCAAAACCCCCATCTTAAATTTCGATCTGATGCCCGGATTCGAACCGCCGGCAAAATATCTTTCCGGAGAACATCCGCCCGCTAAACGCTCCCTAAAAGAGCATCCTGATGTCGCCGAGCAAAGACGGATCACTGCGCTCGAGGCCCAAATAGCCAATGAAAATCATCGCCCCCCACCCGGCGAAAAAGCCTGGAAATATGAAAGCGACATAGAAGGCTACGACCCCGCTGATGATTGGCGGAATTATGAGTGAGTCTTTGACCGGGGTCGCTGACGACATTCCCCTTCGCCTTGTCAACTAAATCCTGACCCGGACGGTGCGAGGCCGATTAATGGGAACGATGACGTCCCGGTCGCGTAGTTTTAAGGTATCTACCGAAAAGGAACTCCCCTCATGAAATTCTTAGTCCGCACCATTGCGTCCACTATACTGTCGCTTGCCATCAGAGATATTTATCTGCGTTCAACCGAAAACACCCGGTTAAGCGAAAAATCATGATGGACTGGTTCGCCATTGACCCGGCGAAGCTCTTGCCAATGGGTCTGACGGCCTTGTTAGCTTTCATCGGGCTGGTGACCTTAACCCGCCTTGGCGGTATTCGCAGCTTTTCGAAAATGAGCGGCTTTGACTTTGCTGTCACTGTCGGAATTGGGTCCATATTTGCCAGTATCGTGATGGCGAAAGACCCGAGTGTGGGCCAAGGCCTCATTGCTCTGGCCTTCATATTTGCGATACAGCTTTCCGTCGCGGTATTGCGCGTAAATTATAAATTCGTGAAAGATTTGACGGATAATAAAGCGCGTCTAATTATGGTCGGTGATGAAATTCAACACGACCAATTGAAAAAGTCGCGCATCACAGAGACTGACCTCTACGCAAAACTCAGGGAAGCAAATGTGTTTCATCGTAATCAGATAATTGCGGTCGTCGCCGAAACGACAGGCGATGTGTCGGTACTCCATAGTGAGGGCGACACCGAGATCACGGCAGAATATTTTCAGGGCGTCATCGGGGCGGAGCGCCTAATAAGCGCATAGCCCTCTATAAAAAAATTTCGTCCGGCTGCGTAAGGCTAGTCCTTGTGATCCATGGTGCGAAACTTTGCCTTTGAATTTTTAGTGTAATTGGCACCATGGATTACCGGAACACGTCCGGCAATGACGTGTGTAAGTAGCCCCAAAGTCACACCGACGTAAGCTGGGGACTGTTGAGGTATATAGTTAGGAGAAAAATGGCTAAAACGAGCAAACAACTCCGAGCAGAAAACCCCGCTAAACTTACGTTATTTTGTTGTGATCGATGCAGCAGGCTCATAGATTCAAATGAAGAGCCTGAGCACTTTCATCGGGAACAATGTGGCGGGTGTAAGAAATACAAAAGCAAGACAGGTGATTGGGGGTTTGAGAAGGAAGTAGTCTCGGAGCGGCAAGGATTTACCAATCCTCCAACCACGCTCAAGTTAGATCAAGTTAGATCAAACGCCACTTTACGTCATACAATATGTCCGTCTTAATTGTGAAATTTCGATTGAGGTCACCCATCGTTGAAATCGAAATATCGTAATACCCGTCTTCTTTGATTTCATAGATAAGGGTTTGGGTCTTATAGTCTTCCGTGAGGCGAAGATATTGACTTTCGGAAATTTGCCCAACTTTCATTGGATTGTGGTAATAACCCGCCCGTTTAGAAACGCCCACCCTCACCTTGCCATGCACCGCACGCCCGGTGAGTTCTATCTGAACGCGCTGTCCGGCTTTTAATTTAACTTTATGATGATCCAAGGGCCACGGCAGTTTAGATTGAAAGCCCCGAATGCCGGTCCATTTTCTAGCGCTCGTGACATCCCCTAACAGACTGACTTTTCCGGTATGGACCCAACCCAATCGCTTATATCCAAACAAATTCGGCATCCACGGCTTGGCGTAATTGATTGTTACAGCGCCCAGAATAAACGTTGAAATAACCGAGGTCGCTATGAATGAGGCCTTATTCATAGCGCATTCTAACTCAAAAATATGAATAACTCACAAAACGATATTATAGTTTTCGAGTAACAAGTTCACCCGTTTCAAAAATCCTATCCGTCATCACAAGGCTAGTCCTTGTGATCCATGGTGCGAAACTTTGCCTTTGAATTTTTAGTGTAATTGGCACCATGGATTACCGGAACACGTCCGGCAATGACGTGTGTAAGTAGCCCCAAAGTCACACCGACGTCAGTCGGCGCACCCGACTTGCCCGATAAAATATGAACGGGCCTATTTCCGTGAGGGAGCGTGTATCTCAGGCATCGCTTTGATATGAACCGTCAGGGTATGGGCACCGGGGGCCCATGTTGAAACTATCGTTTCAACGGGAGCCGCGTCGGTGTGACGTGCAGAAGTGGAGCTGATGTTTCTGAGCACAAAAAAGCCCGCCTGCATCGCTGCAAACGGGCTTGGAATTTACGGCGCTATTCGCGCCGCTGAGCATTTCGCATTTAGGGGCTCAGAAATTGCACGAAGAGTGTGCATTTTCTGAGGCATCCTTTGATGCTGAGAATTGCTCTGCCTAAATCATGCCGTCTTCTTCGAACAGCGTGTCTTTGTCGACTTTCTTATCCGTCATTTTCGCCTTCTCAACGATCAGGTCGACGACCTTCTCTTCGTAGATTGGCGCACGAAGATTGGCGAGTTGCTGCGGGTTCTTTTGGTAGAACTCGATGACTTGCTGTTCTTGTCCCGGATACTGACGGGCTTCAGCGATCATGGCCTGTTGCAGCTCTTCATTCGTGATTTGAATTTCGTGCTTCTGGCCCATTTCGGCAAGAACAAGACCGAGACGCACGCGGCGCTCTGCAATTTTGCGGTAGTCTTTTTCAAGTTGCTTGTCAGATTTCTTGGCATCTTCTTCGTCAAGATTGCCCGCTTCTTTCTCGGCCTGAACTTGGTTCCAGATGTTGTTGAACTCAGCTTCGACCATTCCGGGCGGAAGATCGAATTTATGCTTGCTGTCGAGCTCGTCGAGGATCGCGCGCTTTAAGCGAAGACGGGACTGGCCTTCCAGCTCACTGACGTAGGATTCTTTGACCGCTGTCTTGAGGGCGTCTGCATCTTCCATGCCGAATTTCTTGGCAAAGTCGTCATCAATTTCGCTATCCTTGGCGCCCTGCACTTCAACAACTTTTGTTGCGAAGACAGCGTCTTTACCGGCCAGATCAGCGGACTGATATGGATCAGGGAATGTGACTTTGACGTCCAGCTCATCACCGGCTTTTGCGCCGATCAACTGGTCTTCGAAGCCCGGAATGAACGTGCCGGAGCCGAGGACGAGCTGATGCCCTTCCATTGCGCCGCCGTCAAAGGGCTCGCCGTCAACCGTGCCGACAAAATCGATCAGGACCGCATCGTCCTTCTTGGCTTTCGCTGTTTTGGCTTTTTTCTTGTAGGTCTTTTGCGAAGACGCGAGCTCTTTTAGACGCTCATCAATGTCTTTTTGTTCCGCTTCGTGAACCAGACGCGTGAATTTAAGTTTCTCAGGATCGACAGGTTCGAAATCAGGAATAGATTCGACTTTCATCGTATATTCCAAATCGGCGTTGCCTAGGGTGACCTCTTCGCCATTTGCGCGAAGGTCAATTTGAGGCTGCCCGGCAGGACGGATTTTATTGTCATTGATCGCTTGCTGAGAGCTCTCATTGACGACGTCTTGAACAATGTCGTTCATGATGGACTGGCCAAACATCTTGCGGATATGCGCTGTTGGAACTTTACCCGGACGGAAGCCTTTAAGCGTGACTTGCGGCTGCATTTCCTTGATTTTCGCTTCAAGTTTCGTCGCCAAGTCTTCTTTAGGGACCGTAATCGAAAAAGTCTTTGATAGGCCTTCGGCCTCGAGCTCTTTTATCTGCATGATGATATCACCAAGGTTGGGCAAGCATTTGAGACGCCTGCCAAGGTTTCAAAATTTCGCGCCTTATGTCACGAGACGTCATGCACCGCAACGCCTTAGGTCCCGCTTATTTCAGTCCATAGCATGTCTGCCTCACTTCGGCACATTTTGCCGTCATAAACGCGCTCTTGACGCCCGATTAACCCTGTGGTGGGAGGATTAGCTATGATGGACCCCTCTTGGTATCTCTACGCCGGCATCTTCGTCGGCCCGTTCGTGCAAGAGGATGCCGCCGTTATTGCAGCTGCCACGCTCAGCACGTCTGACTCGCAGCATTTCCCAATTGTCTTTTTCGTGATTCTATTTGGGTTGTTTTTGTCTGACATCTGGAAATATTGGATAGGCTATTCCGCTCATGCCTCCGCACGCGCGCGGCGTTGGGCAGAAAAAGACAAGGTCATGGCGATGCGGGACCGCGTCGAGAGAAATGCAGTGAGCACTTTATTGACAGCCAGATTTCTACCCTTGGCCCGCGTGCCGGCCTATGTCGCTTGCGGCTATTTCAAGATGAACTACCTAAAATTCTGCACCATCATTTTTGCGACGGCGCTGCTCTATTGCATTGTAATCTTTGCGCTTATCCACGCGCTTGGCGAAGTTTTCGGAGAGAAGATGAACACCATCCTCGGCCTTATCGCCTGCGGCGTAATTTTAATTACCGTGAGTGTTTTTGGCCTCGCCGGCTGGCTGCGCAGCCGAAGAAAGCGTTAAGAGGCGTTCGACGATTTTTGCGTTTCGAGCCAAGTGACAATATCTTTCATCGCCGCATCATTTGCTGTTTCTATCGCCTCGACAACTGACGCGACATTGATCGACTTTGCCCGCACTGTTTTTTTGACGGTATGTGTCCCTAAGAGATTGCGGTTATCCGCACGCGCATAGGTCACCCGATAGCTCACCACACCGAGCGGTGCGGAGCCTTGGCCATTGTCAAACTGAGCTTCGAAATTCACGATAGCGAGGTGAAGACGAGTATCTGTTCGCGCCCCTGTCGTTGGAATAAGGCCAATAAATTCCGGCGACTCGGCAAGTGCATCAATCATGGCAGACTGAATGATCACGGGCGCAGTTTCTGCCCAATTCGCCTGCGCAATTACCGAGAGAGTTTGCGCTTCTGTTGTGACGACAATGTCGTTTGAACTGAACACCTGATTAGCGGTCGGTCTATCCACGCGAATGGCTTCGGCGGTAGATGATTTTGGAACCGGCATCATATCTGAAGACAATCGGTAAATTTTGTTTGCAGGTTTCGGATCAGGCAAAACCGAGACACAGCCGGCAAGGCTCAGGCCCAAACTCAAGCCCAGACCGATGGTAATTAGCGTGCGGAAAATCATTGCGGGAGTACCACTTCTTCACGTTCGGCCCCAACAATAAATTCAGTCGGGCTGCGTTCCAAACCGTCAGCGACGCGCGACAAGGTCAACACAAGACCGCGTATCCCGTCGATTGTTTCTTCCATATCCGTCAAACCGGAATTCGAAAGACGATTAATCGCGTCGCGCATGTCTGTAATCAGAACGTCGACGCCCTCTGCCGTTCCATCAAAACCGGAGATTGTTTCATCAAGTCCGGCCAAAGATCCCTCGGCTTTTGACAAAAGGCCGCGTAAATCCTCTTGCACGACGCCGTCAATACTGTCGGACGTCCCTTCAATAGACTTAGCTGTGTCGGCAATCGAATTTGCTGCGGCAGTTATACTATCCATCAAATCATTGAGTTTGCTTGTGTCCAGCTCAGAGACATCCACGGAGGCCGTAATAGCTTCCACATTTCGGAGAATTTGGCTGAAGGTTTCGACATTATCCGGCGAGAGCAATTGGTTCGTTCTTGAGAGCGCCGTTTGCGCGGCCATGACCACATCTCCGCCGCCTGTTAACAGCTCGTCCACGGAGCTCGCTTCGCCCACAATGCGCTTAATGCCGCGGCCGGGCAGATCAATCATCAAAGGCGCGTCAGGATCTGTTCCCGGCGTGATTTCAATATAGTTCATTCCAGTTAGTCCCAGCGGCGTTAACTGAGCCACGGCATTTACGTCAATTGGCGTTCGCTCGGTCACTTGAATATCCGCCAGAACAAGATTTGGATCATCGCGATCATAGGCAAGGCTAGTGACTTCGCCGACGCCAAGTCCGTTGAAACGCACCTCAGACCCTTTGCTCAACCCTCTCACGCCGCCGTCAAATGCGACCTCGTAAACATCATATTGTTTATTGAACTGCGCGCCCGAGAGCCAAATGGTAAAGCCCACGACCGCCAAGAGCGCGAATAGGACGAACAGACCGATAAGTGCATAATTGGCTTTATTTTCCACACTTATCCTTTCTGCCGTCCGGCGGCGGCATCGCTTGCGCCGATAGCTGCGCGAGAACGAGGGCCGCCAAAATATTCTTGCACCCAAGGGTGATCATACTGACTCACGATGTCCAACCTATCGGCGATGGGGATATGTTTATCAACCAAAACCGCAATCCTGTCGCAGATCAAATACAGGCTGTCCAAGTCATGTGTCACCATCAAAACGGTCAAATTCATGGCTTCGCGCAGCCCCAATATAAGTTCGTCAAAAGCATTCGCCCCCACCGGATCGAGACCCGCTGTTGGCTCGTCCAGAAAAAGAAGCTTGGGATCGAGCGAGAGGGCCCTTGCCAGCCCTGCACGTTTCTTCATGCCGCCTGACAAATCCGAAGGAAAAAGAACCGCACTTTCCGGCGGGAGACCGACCATATGAATTTTCATATCAGCAAGCTCGCGCATCAAATTTTCGGAAAGGTCCGCATTCTCGCGCATCGGCATCATAACATTTTCCCTGACCGTGAGGGAGGAAAAGAGCGCGCCGCCCTGAAACAAAACGCCCATTTGATTATTGATGAAACGGCGGGTTTCAGGTTCCAATTCGTTTCGGTTCCTCCCGAAATACTCAACGTAGCCCCCTTCCGGCTCTTTAAGACCCAGCATTGTGTTCATCAAAACAGATTTCCCGGTTCCCGATCCGCCGACCAGTCCAACAATCTCTCCCTGCTGAACGGCGAAGTCCAAATTTTCATGAATAATGTTCGGCCCAAATTGTGTCTTGATACCGACCGCTCTCATCGGCGGCGCTGACATATCTATAAGCGGGTCTATGAGCGGGGGTTGGGCCATCTTTAGATTCCCAGCTGATAGAAGAGGATTGCGAACATAGCGTTCACAAATATCACGGCAAATATCGCCTGCACAACGGATGTTGTCGTCCGCTCGCCAAGGCTCTCGACACTTCCCGTGACGGCCAGTCCCTGACGGCAGCCAATAACCGCAATGATCAATCCAAAGAACGGTGTCTTGGCCAGGCCTACCCACATATTCTCGATCCCGACCGCCGCGTTCAACCGATTGAAAAACAGGATCGGCGAAATCTCAGCTGTCATCCAAGCGACGATCAAGCCGCCAGCCAGACCGCTCATCATAGCTAGAAATGTGAGAATTGGCATCGCAACAAGACAGGCAATGGCGCGCGGCACGACCAGCACTTCGAAAGTGTCCAGTCCCATAACCGTCATCGCATCAATTTCCTGCCGCATTTTCATCGCGCCGATAGACGCTGTGAAAGACGAGTCAGAACGCCCGGCGAGCAATATCGCCGTGATAATGACGGCCAGTTCCCGCAAGACGGAGAAGCCGACAAGGTCGACCATAAAGACGCTCGCCCCAAAACTCGCGAGCAAGTTCGCGCCCATGTAAGCAATCACCGCGCCGATAAAAAATGACAAGACCATCACGATGGGCGCGGCGTCCAAGCCTACCTTTTCAATGAGGTTAATGACGGAGCGCCACCTCAGTTTTTTTGGATTCATAATCACGCGGAAGAGCACGACGAAAAAATATCCAAGAAAGGCAAGTGTCTCAATAAGCTCGTCACAGAATCGTATGGTGGCCTGCCCAATCCGTGCAAAGGCATCATACCATTGCCGAGGACGCCGGGGCTCCTGCCCCAAAACTGCGGATGTCGCCGCCTTCATAAGCGTGCCATGCCCGGGAGAATTTGAAAGAACGTCCCAGCTCTCCGCCGGGGTGATGCCATATCGAATGGCCCGGGCCAGCAGATAAGCGCCTGATGTATCCATATCTTCAAGACCGCCCATGTCATAATTGACGTGGCGATAATCCATCGCAGCAACATCAGACGCGAGGCGACCATCAAGACTCCCCGCCTGCGCGATTGTCCATGGACCTGTCGGACGCACAATGAGTGTATCCTCACGCATCTCCAAGTCATAATCTGCAACGCTTGCCAACATGGGGAACAAGGTGCAAACCCCAAGGGGTCGGGTCAATCCCTTATCGTAAACTATAACAGGCCTAATGGGGAAGAAATGCCATGCATTTTGCGTTGGACATCAAATTTGTCAGCTACCCAACTCTAACGCCTTTTCGCATTTCAAGAAATAGCGTCAACGCCGTTCGTGTGATTCAGCTTTCTATTGATGATGACACCCATATTGGGCGAGGTGAATGCCGGCCCTATCCAAGATATAATCAGACCCCCGAAAGCGTTATGGCTGAACTGGAGTCACTCCGACCGATGATTGAGGCCGGTGATATAGATAGCGCGCTGACCGAGCTCGAGAGCTGCGGCGCGGCCCGCAATGCGCTGGAATCTGCTTGGCTAGATTTTCGGACCAAACAATCGGGCCGGACAGCCGCCGACCTTTTGGAGGTGTCGACGCCTCAGGCCCGACAAACCGCCTTTACATTGTCATGGGGCTCCGTTGACGAGATGGTATCGGCTGCGCGAAATGCCGTTCAATACCCCTGGCTCAAGATTAAAATTGGAGAGAACGGATTAGCGCAAGTTCTCGCGGTTGCCAACGCTAGGCCTGATGCAAAGCTTATCATCGATGCGAATGAAGCTTTGCACGAGGTAACCCTGCCCGATTTTTTGGAGGCACTCTCAGGCTTGAACATCGCTCTGATCGAACAACCCCTGCCCGCAGGTCACAAAGGGGATCTGCCCGATACGGATTTGATAATCTGCGCGGATGAGGGGCTTCACAGCCAATCAGATCTGTCGACACTTTGGGCACAGGGATATCGCGCGGTGAACGTAAAGTTGGATAAATGCGGTGGACCGATTGCGGCGCGGGATCTTATCCTCGCGGCAAAGGAAATGGGGTTTACGGTCATGGCAGGCTGTATGGTGGGTAGCTCGCTAGCTATGGCGCCGATGGTGACGCTCGAAAGCCTGTGCGACATCATTGATCTGGACGGCGCACTCCTCCTGGCCAAGGACATTGAACATGGCTTGGAGTATCAAGGCAGCCTTGTTCACCCGCCTAAAGCGAGCTTATGGGGCTAGCCCCTGAATAAAGTGGACGCGTTAGGAGTCGTTTGCTCTGCGCGCAGCCATTTCAGCAGCTGCCATGTCACGAACACGTTGGCCGAAATTATCGGTAACCCGTTTCAACCGGTCAATCTCTAAATCCAAAACCCGTAATTCGGCACTATCCGCGCCGACGATTTTCTTGAAGGACGCAGACGCTGCGCGAGAGGACAATAAGGCCTCTTCCAAGCTTCCCAATTCCTTGCGTAATTTTTTTCGGCCTTCGGACATTTCGAAATAGACCTCGGCGGCATTGGCCGTGCGGCTGACGTGTTGCGTCGCATAGTTGATGTCGGCGAGAACAGTTGAAACCGGCAGCCCTTGCGCGGCATAATCATTCTCTGCGGTAAGGTCGCGTTCTTCCAATCCGTTCAGCAAAATGGAGGCCGCAGATTGCATCTTCTTTTTGGAAGTTTTCCCGACGAAGCCTCTGGACTGAAAAGCGGCATAGAGTTTGCTGGCCGCGCGCAGAACGATGTTCTTCTCGGCCGGCGCTTCCGATTTTGCAGCTACCGGGCGAGCCATCTCTGTCATGTCAACCGTAGCGCAGCCGGCCGCGAGCATTGCCGCCGCTGTCATACATAAAATGCGAAAACGCATCATCGAAACTCCACACATAATGCCGAGCGTTATCGCTCGGTAAGAATGCCTCTTATAATCTCATCAGTTGAAGAAAAACTGAATAATTCCCCAATTAATGTTACTAAATCGTCACATCGCAGTTGCAAGTGACGAAGGTGTAATCTCGTTTATCCGGTTATGAGAGGCGCGATCCATTTGCTCCAGGTGCCTGCAATAAGCACGAAGCCCATGAAAATCGGCGCAACGTAACGGACAAATATCATAATAAATTGACCGAGTGCCTTACCTGGACCGGATAATTCCTCAGCTAAGATCACTTTGTTCAAGCGCCACCCTGTGAAGAGAACGATGAGGAGGGCCGACAATGGAGCCAAGATAGGACCTGCAAGTCCGCCATCTATGAAGTCAAAGAAGTCCTGGCTATAAACCGATCCAAGCCCAACTGTCATGATTGCAGCACCAGCAACCCAAGCCGCTTTCTTTTTCGTCCAACCCGTTTTCTCAGCCAGATAAGCCACGGACGGCTCAAGGAGAGAGACCGATGATGTAATCGCTGCAAAGAAAGCCAAGAAGAAGAAGGCTGCCCCAACAATCATTCCGCCCGGTGCATTGGACATAGCTGTTGGAATTGTTGAGAAAAAGATTCCAGGGCCTGCCTCAAAGTCGAGGCCATTGGCGAAGACAACAGGGAAAATTGCGAGGCCCGCGATAATCGCGACGCACGTATCAACGAGCGAAACAGTCACAGCTGACTTTGGGATAGAGACGTCACGGGGCAAATAGGACCCATAGGTGATCATAATCGCATTGCCGATTCCAATGGAGAAACAAGCTTGACCAAGTGCGGATTGCGCGACCTGTGCATTAATTTTGCTGAAATCAGGCGTGAACATGAAGGCAAAGGCATCGGCTGTTCCGCCGCTGCCCATTGATGAGATAATGGAATACGCTGCCAAGCCTATAAGGAGTATGAAAAAGACAGGCATGAGTAGCTTTGCAGCCATCTCAATACCTCGGTTTACGCCACGCGCGACGAGCCAAGAGGTCAAAATTCCGAAAAACAGAAAATAGGGAAGCACGTTAGATGTTCGCGCCGCAGCACTATTTTGCATATCGCCGAACTGGCTCGCGATTTCAGCGGCAGGCATGCCCGCGAATTCGCCGAAAATGAATTTCGGAATATACGCCAGAACCCAAGCTGCGACGACGCAGTAAAAGCTGACAATTAAGAATGAGGCAATCATACCGAACCAAGCACCGCTGCTCCAGAGTTTTGAAACGCCCGATCTATCTGCTAAATCATTACTCGACCCAACAGCTGACGCCGCATTACCCGCGCGGCCAATTATATATTCGCTCATGAGAACCGGAATGCCGACGAAAACGATACAGGCGATATAGATGGTTAGGAAGGCGGCGCCGCCATTTGTGCCGAGCTCGGCGGAGAATCGCCAAAGATTCCCCAGACCAACGGAGCTGCCGACAGCTGCCATAATAAATGCAAATCGCGATGACCATTGGGCCGTGCCGCGCTGAACCGGAATGCTTGCCATGTATAATCCCCTGAAGGCGTTTGGGGCTTAAAAGCCCGCTTCACATTTGGCATAACGCCTGTGCCGGTAGGGTCAAGCTTGGCGAATAGGAATCCTACGCGCGCCTCGGCTAATCCAGCCTTTTCCTAGCGTTTCATCGGTCTTATCCCGATCTCGGAAGCTCGACACCGCGATGAAGATGCGCGGAGAGTATAAGTCCAAAACCGCCCATGACAGCCAAAATCACCGTTCCGCCATAAGAGATGAGGGGTAAGGGCACGCCCACCACAGGCGCCATCCCCATCACCATGCCAAGATTGATAAAAATATAGAGCGCAAATGTTGTCGTTAATCCGAGGATGAGAAGTTTGGCAAACATCGCTTTGCACGTCATCGATAGCCAAATACAGACGCCGATCACGGCCATATATAATCCCATTGTCATCAGGCCGCCGATTAATCCAAACTCTTCTCCGATCACCGTGAAGATGAAATCAGTCCTGTTCTCAGGCACATACTCGCCTTGCCGCTGCGTCCCGCGCATAAAGCCTTTTCCATGAACGCCGCCGCTCCCCAGTGCAATTTTGGACTGGATGATGTGATAGCTTGCGCCCGTTGGGTCTCTGGTCGGATCCATAAATGTAAGAATTCGTTCTTGCTGATAGGGCTGTAATCCAAATCTAAAAAACAGCGGGATTGCGACAGCCGCAAACAAACTTGCAAGCCCGATCACCCGCCACGATACGCCGGCCAAAAACACGATCGCGACCCCAGTTGTTCCCAGAAGCAACGTCGTTCCTAAATCAGGCTGCCGCAAAATAAGCGCCATGGGCATGGCCAGTAAAATCAAAGCGCCTAGTAAACCTAAAATATGACTCACACGATGACCCGGCAAATCATGGTAATATCTTGCAAGCGCCAATACGATTGCGGGTTTCATGATCTCTGAGGGTTGCAATCGGATAACGCCCAAATCCAGCCAGCGTTCAGACCCGTTCACCTCAACCCCCACGATCTCAACGCCAATCAACAGCGCCAAGCCGACCGCGTAAATCGGATAGGCCAAGCGATACCACAGACGGATATCAATCAAGGCGACTGCTAGCATCACGACCCCTCCAACAGCAATCCGCGTGAAATGCTGAAAAGCGCCGTAGCGCCAAACGCCGTCCGTCGCGGCGAATATCATGACCACGCCTACCAAGCCGACAACGCCGACAAGCGTTGGCAACAGCCAATTAATTTCAAACAGCTTGCTTTTCAAAGAACTGCCGGAAACGTTCCTTGAGCCTTGGAAAGACGAATGGCTCGTAAGCATTACTTCAAAGCTCCGGCTTCCGAACCGCCAAGCTTATCGCGCCGCAAAGCCTCACCCAAAACGGCGCGGCTGATATCGGCAGCGCGCTTCGCGCCCGATCCGCCGTGCTCCACAAGCGTTCCGACTGCGAAACGCGGCCGGTCAAACGGTGCATATCCTACGAAAATTGAGTGATCCCGAAGTTTCCAAGGCAGCTTCTCGTTTCGGCGAATGCCTGACGCGCGTTCAGATGCACTAATGCCTCTTACCTGCCCTGTGCCCGTTTTTCCTGCCATCTCAGTTCCGCGAAATTCGGGGTCAGTTCCAAAGGGGAATTGGCGATAGGCGGTGCCGCCTATTTCTGAGGTAACAGACCACATGGCATCCTGCACAAAGGCAAGATGAACCGGGTCAAAATCGAGCGGTTCAAACGCAGGAAGGTTTTCACCAATAACGAGATTCGGATTAACCGCCTCGATAGTATTGGCAATGCGGGCCGTCATAACCGCTAATTGTATCGGGGTTGCGAGGACGAAGCCCTGACCAATGGAAGCATTCAACGTATCGCCCGTCCGCCAACCCGTTCCGAAACGATTCAGTTTCCAAGCTTCGTCGGGGACAATACCGGAAATACCGCCGCCAATCGAAATATCATAAGATTGGCCCAACCCAAGCCGCCGTGCGACATTGGCGATGACGTCAATTCCAATCACTTGCGAAACTTCATAGAAATAGCTGTCACAGCTGACCTTTAAGGCGTCCCGCATATCCACCAGGCCGTGACCGTCCCGTTTCCAACAATGGAAAATGCGGTTACCCAATTCTGTTTTACCCGTACAGAATACCTTGCCCTTAGTGTTTATCATGCCCGACTCGAGCGCTGCCAACATGACGGCCATTTTGAACGTAGAAGCAGGCGGATACCCGCCCGCGACGACTTTATTATATTGCGGCCGTTTCGGATCCGTATTCATACTATCCATGTCGCTCTGCGTCAGACCGGACACGAATAGATTGGCGTCAAACGTTGGCATGGACAGTAATGTCCTCAACTCGCCCGTGATGACGTCGATCACGCAGATGCCGCCGCTGTCATCACCTTCGTCCTCGGTCGCAAATTGCGCTGCTGCGAAATCTTGCAGTTCCGCATCCAGCGTCAGCCAGACATCTTTGCCCGGCGTCGCGCGGGTTTCCGGATCAGGCCATTCTCGGACGATGCGCCCTCTCGCATTAACCTCGACTTTCAACCGGCCGGATGCGCCGCGGAGTGTCTCCTCCTGAGACGCCTCAATACCCGTCTTGCCAATCCTGAAGGTTGGCTGCCGCAATAATGGATCATCATCATTCGCGATATCGCGCGCACCTGCCCTGCCGATATAGCCAAGCACATGAGAGAAGACGCCGCTTTTGGGATAAGACCTTCCCTGGCCGACTTCTGATACAATACCCGGCAACGCATGGAGGCGGATATTTAGGGCGCTAAATGTTTCCCAATCGACATTATCCTTCACCAGAATAGGTACAAATTTCGGGTTTTGCTTTACGTCTTTCCGTATCCTTTCACGCTGGCTTTCCGAGAGCGAACTGATTTTCGAAACATCGTCCAGAGTTTTCTCAAGTTCAGAGGCGCGCTCCGGGATGACGATGACGCGATAATTTTGACTGTTTTTCGCAAGGGTAACGCCAAACCGATCACGGATTTCTCCGCGCGCCGGCAGGAGCATGTTAAAATTGAAGCGATTGTCATCAGAAAGCGCGCGGTAATCTTCGGCCTGCAAAACCTGCAGCTGATATAGGCGCCCGGCCAAAGCTCCAAATACGCCCAATCCGCCGAGACCCAAAATTGCGGTCCGTCGCGTAATCGTATTTTTGTCATTTTTGCTCTGAGACTTCATTTGAGGCATGCTCAAGTTCTCCAAGCTTCATTCTCGCCAATTCTCCGGGATACCACATGCCGGAGCAATAATGCGATTGGTAGCAAAAGCGTAGCCAAGAGGATTTGCCGGGCAAGAGCCATAAAGTCAGGCATTATACCAAAAACAAACCAGCCGGACAGGCTTATCACTATGGAGGATGCCAAACAAACTGAGAGCCAGACAAAAATCATACTAATTGGCGAGAAAGGGGAACTGCGTAACTCCGGTCTAAAGAACCCCCAAATGATTGAGAACACCATGGCCCACTGCCCAATAATGCCACCGGTGCCCCAATCCGTAAATAATCCGGCTGCAAATACGAAAATAAGAGACACGATTGGATGCGCATCTCTTGGCCAAATAACCAAAACGATTAGGGGTAAAAATTCAAAACCGAAATTCGCCCCAAACATATTTACGCCGCCAATTGAGACCGCGCCCGCGAGTGTAAGCGCCAAACCTGCGACAATAGCCGGTAGGATTTTCTGGGACGGCCCCCTCATGTCGTAAAAGGTCATGGCATGTCCTCCGACGAGGTTTCGCTGTCTCCGGGCGCTTCGACACGCCGGTAAGGAGACACCCAAACCCAATCTAGCGCCTCATCGCCGCTCGACAGGTCAACTCGAAGTCCTCCGGCCTCGTCGTAAACAACGACGCCGACCTCAAGCCCTCTCGGAAGGGAGCCGTCATCACCGGATGAGATTACCCTGTCGCCCAATCGCCAATTTTCCGGCTGACTGATGAATGCCAGCATGGGCTGGTCCTGGTTATCGCCTGCTAAGATTGCCGTTGCGCCCGACCGCGCTGAGGCGACAGCGATCCGGCTGTTTAAATCCGTCAGGCGGAGGACGCGCGCCGATCTCGGGCCAACATTTATAACATGCCCTACCAGGCCTTGCGTGGAGAGAACCGGATTGCCGGTCATTACGCCGTCTCCCTTTCCAACATTCAACAATAAGGACCGAACAAAAGGACCGTCTTTTTCGCCAATCGCCCGCGCGGCGATTTTTTTAAGCGGGATAGCTGTGTCCGTATCAACGCCTAGAATTGCCTCATACCGCGCGACCTTATGCGCAAGATTATCATATTTGGCTTGGCGCTCGCGCAACATCGCGATTTCCTCTCGCAAAGCTAGATTATCCTCAACAGCAGAGGCTCTTTCGCCGAGGGAAGCGGAGACATCTTCTGCGCTTCGTATGGGCACTGCGATAAACTGAGCCAGGGGCGCAATAGTTTCTTGAGCTGCAATCTGTATTCCGGACGGGTCACGCGCATCACCGCGCTGGAATACGATCAGAACTATTGATACGAAAACTGCAGACAAAATCGCAATAAGTGTCAAACCACTGTTGGAGCGGTCCGGTCCGCGCATCTTATACTCCGTTTAGAGTTTTGACTTCAGGCGAATATACCCGGGTCAGAATTAAACGCCCGCTTCGAGGACGACTTTCCATTTTTTCAAATTCTCGACGACGGTTCCGGACCCGCGCACAACGCAGGATAATGGATCATCCGCGATAGAGACAGGCAATCCCGTTCGGTTGCGAAGCTCGACATCAAGATTACGTAATAGCGCGCCGCCGCCCGTCAGCATGATACCTTTATCGACAATATCAGCAGCTAGCTCAGGCGGCGTTGCTTCCAGCGCCAATTTTACAGCGTCCACGATCTGCTCGACCGGTTCTTCGAGGCTCTCCGCTATCATAGCTTCGTTAATCGCGATCTCGCGCGGCACACCGTTCATAAGGTCGCGGCCCTTGATCATCACCGTCATGCCCTCACCGTCTTCAGGCTTTGTCGCAGAGCCAATTTCCTTTTTCACGCGTTCGGCACTCATTTCGCCCAAAAGGAGATTTGTTGTTCGGCGCACATATTGAATAATGGAGTCGTCCATCTTGTCGCCGCCAACGCGGACGGAACGTGAGTAAACCATACCGTCAAGGGACAAAACCGCAATTTCCGTGGTGCCGCCGCCAATATCGACAACCATGGAGCCTGACGGTTCATGAATTGGGAGGCCCGCGCCTAAAGCGGCAGCTGTCGGCTCCGGGATGAGGTAGACTTTAGAAGCACCCGCCTGTTGGGCTGATTGATAAATCGCACGTTTCTCAACGGCTGTTGCGCCGGCAGGCACACAAATCACCACCTTGGTCCAACGTTTGAAAAAATTCTTCTTATTCACTTTCTCAATGAAGTGTTTGATCATCGCTTCAGCGACTTCAAAGTCAGCAATCACGCCGTCTTTCATCGGGCGGATGGCTTCAATATTTCCGGGTGTTCTGCCGAGCATCATCCGCGCATCCTCGCCAACGGCGTGAACAACCTTTCGCCCATTCCGAACGGAATAGGCCACAACGGAAGGTTCGTTCAACACGATGTCGCGGCCCTTCGCATAAATGAGTGTGTTGGCCGTGCCGAGGTCAATTGCGAGGTCTGTAGAAAATACGTCGAAGATAGACATGGTCAATCCGGATTGTGAGTCGGAGGGTGTTGCTGGCGAACACTAGGCCCGATGATTTTGTGATGAATCAGCTATACTGAAAACGCGTTGTGAGAAGTCATGGTTAATCTTTAACTAATTTGCAAGCGAGCGACGCTCTAAATCCGCAAAAACACTGCGGTTTTTCTTGTCAAAGCGGCGATTTAGCCTCGAGACGCTTTTTGGCCATCCAAGACAAGAAAATTGCCACGCCGGCCAACACTGCGAAAAATAAGGACATGACGCTGCCGGAGAGACCGGAAATCAATCCCTGACTAATGAGAGCGACGACAACAATTTTGGGAATTATCCCAATCGAGGTCCCCGCCACAAAATGGCGGAATTTCATGCGAGAGACCCCGGCTGCGAGATTGACGAGTATCGCAGGCCCTGTTGGGACAAGCCTGACAACCAAACTTGTCATAAATCCGTTCTTACGGACAGCTGCGGAGAGTTTTCGAATGAGTTTCGCATCAAGCTTTCGCAGACGTTCTGCGCCCACGAAATGTCCGATCCAGAACCCAATAATGGCCGCAGCCAAACTTCCGGTCCACGCTAAAGCACTGCCCTCCCAAGGGCCAAAGGCGAGCACCGTTCCTGTGATTAACATCCACTGAGGCGCGCCGATAAAGGCCATGCCGCAAAAGATGCCTAAGGTGATTGGAATGGCCCAAGGCGACTCCGAGAGCGTCTGCATCATCGCAAAAAATTCAGCCTGATCGATGCTGAGAAGGTGTTGCGCCACAAACACAACCACTACCGGTATGATTAAGCTGGCGAGCAGCCAAATGAGAGCGCGCGACTTCACAGCGCCGCGCCTATCAGCTTCGATAAATAAGCCGCCTTATCCGTAGGCGTTAGAAGCATTTGCGCTTTCGGAGGCTGGTTTCGGAACCAGGTCATTTGCCGCTTCGCAAATCGGCGGCTCTCGCGTTTAGCCGTTTCGATTGCTTCATCCAAAGATGATAAGCCGCTGAAATAACTGCGAAGTTGCCGCAGCCCAATCGCTTTCATGACCGGCAAGGTTTCATCTAGCTCTTTTCCAAACAAGGCCTCTGCCTCCGCCAAACCGCCGCCTCTGAGCATCGCATCATAACGCGCATTTATCTTTTTATATAATTCTTCACGCGGCGGCGTCAGCGCGCAATATTTTGCAAACCGTTTGGGCACAAGCGGATAGGTTTCGGCCTGCCACTCTGACAAAGCCCTACCCGTTCCCTTAGCAACACTCACAATTCTCAGAAGGCGCTGCGGGTCATCACCCAGGACGCGCGAGGCCGCTTCCGGGTCCAAGCGTTCAGCCTCGGCCCTCAGCGCGCTCATACCGTCTTTATCAAGCATTGTTTGTGTTTCTTCCATAACCTTTGGCGAGACAGCAGGAATATCCGCCATGCCCTGCAGAAGGGCCCTAAAGTAAAGCCCCGTACCGCCCACCAGAACCGGCGTTTTACCGCGCGCTAAGACGTCCAAAATCAAAGGGTCAATGTCGCGGAGCCACTGCCCCGTAGAATATCTGATATCCCCGGATATATGCCCGAAGAGATGATGCGGAATACCCTCCATCTCTTCAGGCGTGGGCCGCGCTGAGAGAATTTGTAAGTCAGAATAGACCTGCAGTGCATCCGCATTGATTATTTCCCCGTCCAAGGCCCGAGCCATGTCCAGCGCATAGGCGCTTTTACCGCTGGCCGTTGGCCCGGCAATGCAGACAACAGGTCTCATGAAATTGGGTTTAGCATATGCAGAACCCTCACCAAGGGGCGTCCAAGGATTTAGCTAGTCGGATTGAGCGCGAAAAAGATGTAATTGCCGCCGCGATTGATAACGAGCGCTACGGGCTCGTCCAATTCTGCCGCCTTCTGCATCGCTTCCTCGAACTCGGCAGGGGTCGAAATACGTTCAAAGCCGACTTCTTCAATGATATCGCCTTTGAGAATTTTCCCGCTGGCCGCCGCGAATTTCCCGACTTTGACGACGCGCACGCCCTTTACGTCGTCATCAATACGGTTGCGCTCACGGACATCCGTACTCAGCGCTTCGACCGAAATACCGGCGACGGAGCGCTCTGCGTTACCTTCAGCGACTTCGCGGCGAATTTTCTCTTCATCCGTAACTTGCTCTTTCAAACGCTCGATCGTTACTTCGAGGGTCTTTCGTTTTTTCCTGCGGATGATTTCAATCTCAATCGTCTTTCCGATTTCGGCTTCGGCAATGCGGCGTGACAGCAGACGCGAGGCCTCCAGATCCCGTCCGTCGATAGACAGGATTAAATCGCCGCGCTCGAGCCCGCCCTTATCAGCAGGGCTGTCAGCGACGACAGATTTCACAATTGCGCCTTGAGCTTTTTTGAGTCCATAGCTGCGCGCATTATCATTGCTGACTTCTTGCGGACGTACGCCCAGATATCCGCGCCGCGTTTCGCCAAATTCTATCAATTGCTCGGCAATGGATTGCGCGAGTTCAGACGGCACGGAAAAGCTAATCCCGACGCTTCCGCCCGTGGGAGATAGGATAGCGGTATTTACGCCGATGACTTCGCCTTCCATATTGAAAAGCGGTCCGCCGGAGTTCCCTCGGTTAATCGCAACGTCGGTCTGGATGAAATCATCATAATTACCCGAAGAGATATTACGGTTTCTCGCCGAAATAATACCGGCAGCGACGGAGCCGGAATACCCGAACGGGTTTCCGATCGCGATGACCCACTCACCGACTTCCGCCGTGTCGCTATTGCCCCAAGGCACAGCAGGGATATCCGCGCCGGTTTCGATCTTCAAAACGGCTATATCTGTTGCGGGATCGCGGCCGACGAGCGAGGCTTCATAGGTGTCCCCATTCGGAAAAGAGACTTCGATTAAATCCGCATCTTCGATCACATGATTATTGGTGACGATGTGTCCGTCATCATCAATGAGGAAACCTGACCCCAGTGATTTACTGACGCGGCCATCGCGGTCATTTCGGCCGCCGAAGAAATCGTTGAAGCGCTCCAAGGGCGAGCCTTCATCGAAGGGCTTGGCTTCACTTGTGTCGACTTCAATGGTTTGAGCGGTGGAGATGTTCACCACCGAGGGTGAAAGCCGTTTAGCCAGCTCCGTAAATCCATCCGGTGTGCCGCTCGCATGTGATACAACGGGCGTCACGGCGACGGCGGCGCATGCGAATATGAGAGAAATTGCGGCTGAGCGTAATAATGTCATGAGTCTACCCTAGCGAAATGTGCTGTTCTGCCAAGGGCTACACTGCGTCAAGACCCTTAATTTTGCGTCATTAGGACGCCGCATCACTGGAGAATCAATTTAGCGCCCCACGCAAATAAACAGGTCCCAATAAACACGGCAGCTGCCCCGCCGATATGCAGGTCCCTATCCGAGACCTGCCGCATCATTTCGTCATAAGCGCGGCGCATGGCGCTAGGAGCCATCGCCCACATCAAGCCCTCGAGCAGGATAAACCCGCCGAACGCGACTAAGACAATAGCGCCCATCGTCGAAACTTTCTAACGTCCGCCGCCTTGGTTATCCAAGTAACCCAAGAAATCGCTATCAGGTGACAAGACGTAGGTCGTACTCCCGATCAGGCCCTTTTCATAAGCTTGCATAGAGCGATAGAACGCAAAGAACTCGGGGTCCTTATTATAGGCCTCGGCGTAAATTGCGTTTCGTTTTTGATCGCCCTCACCGCGAATGATTTCTGAATCACGCCGTGCATTCGCCAGGAGAATTTCAACTTCCTTTTCGGCTTGGGCTGTGATGGTTCGCTTGGACCGCTCACCCTCACCGCGTTTCTCAGCCGATTGTTCCTGACGGTCTGCCGCCATACGCTCAAAGACGCGGTCCGCGTTTTCTTGCGGTAGGTCTGCGCGCTTAATCCGCACATCTTCAATTATAAGGCCAAACTTACCGGCGGACGCCCGGGCATTTGCTCGAGTTTCAATCGCGTTCATGAGATCAACACGTTGGCCTGAAATGATTTCTTGAGACTCTACGGAACCGAGCGTGTCACGAATCAAAGAGTCCAGAACGTTACTCATTTGGAGTTCAGCGCGCGGACGCGTCGCGAAGGCTTCGTAAAAAGCCCGGACGTCTGTAATCCGATAGCGGATAAAAGCATCAACCAAGAGACGTTCTTGGTCAGACGCCAAAATTTGGGCCGCCTTGAGGTCTAGAACAAGGTTTTTACGATCATAGTGAATAACATTTTCAATGAACGGAACTTTGAATTTCAGACCCGCATCTTCTTCGACGTTGTAAGCGTTCTCAATGCGAACCGGCTCACCGAAACGCAAAACCAAGCTCTGCTTATCTTCGCGCGTGACGTAGAAAAGCTGACTTATCAAAAGTAAGGCAACAATGACGATGGCACCAAAGAGGAATAATTTATTCTGGTTCATGACTAGTTCCCTTTCTTGTTGAGTTGATCAAGCGGGAGATAAGGCACAACGCCGGAACCGGCATTGCCGTCCAAAACGATTTTCTCAGATCCCGAGTAAACTTGCTCGAGCGTTTCAAGATACATGCGTTGACGCGTTACCTGAGGTGCAAGCTTATACTCACCATAGATGAGGTCAAAACGTTGCGCTTCACCTTCGGCATCCGCAATCACGCGGTCACGATAACCCTCAGCCTGTTGAATTAATTTTGCAGCTTCACCTTCGGCTTCGAGGACAATTTTATTCCGATAAGCCCGCGCTTCGTTGATCGCGCGTTCCGCTTCCTGAGACGCGTTAACAACGTCGAGGAAGTCATCTACGACTTCGGTTGGTGGATCCGTCTTTTGGAACTGCACATCATTCACCAAAACACCGGACTCATATTCATCTAGCAGCTCTTGGAGGCGCTCGCGAACTTCACCGCCAAATTGAGAACGGCCCGTTGTGATAATCGGGTCTAACTCATTCTTGCCGATAATTTCACGGACCACCGACTCAGCGGCTGACTTTACGAGGTCTTCCGGCTGATCGACTTTAAACAGGTAACTCTCAAGATCGTTGATGACCCAAAGCACCGCGAAGTTAATGTCGACGATATTTTCGTCACCCGTCAACATTAGTGACTCGGCGTTGTTTCTGACGCCAACCAAGGTTTCACGCTGGTTCGTCACATCCTGCACATATTTTTTCTCAATCGGATTGGGAAATTTGAAGTGTAGGCCCGGTCCGACCGTGCGCTGATAATCACCAAAGCGTAGGATGGCGGCTTGCTGGTTACCTTGAACCGTAAATATCGACGTCAGTAAAAGGAAAGCAATGGGAATGAGAATAAACAGCCATGGCGGGATATTAAATTCAGGAAGCTGCCCGCTACCGCCTCGGTTGCCGCCGCCACCGGTCGCGCCGCTGCGTCTTTTGAATTCCTCAATAACGTTTTCACGGTTCGGTTTTTGCGGGCGATTGGGTTTTTGTCCGCCGCCATTACCCCATGGCGAGTTACCTTGGCCTTTACCGCCTTTATTACCGGAGCCCGGCTTGGGGCCCCAAGGACTATTATTATCTGGCATATCGTCTCCGAAATTCACTTGCCGCACATTTGGCGCGACACGCCGCAGGTTTCAAGGTTCTTACGTGTAATGAACCCTAAGAGACGCGATCAAATACTGCGATATTGAAAGCATACTCATCTTTTGGACCCTGAATAGGCCCCTCGTTCGAAATCTCCCGCCAAATCGACGGATCAATTTCAGGAAAAACTGCATCTCCGTCAACCTTGGCGTCAACGCGAGTCACGTAAAGCCTATCACATCGCGGCAAGAGAGTCGCGTAAAGTTGCGCCCCGCCGATCAACATAATTTCATCCGCCCCCGCTGCGCCCGCGAGTTCAAATCCTCTGCCGATCATCTCGTGCATATCCGTAAACACATCCGCTCCCTTTGCAGCATAAGCCGCATTGCGAGTCAGGACGAGGTTTGGACGGCCGGGCAATGGGAACGGCAAGCTCTCCCAAGTCTTTCGTCCCATCAGACACGGCTTGCCCAAGGTCACACGTTTGAAATGCTTGAGATCAGACGGCAAACGCCAGGGCAAATCCCCGTCGCGGCCAATGACGCGATGTTTATCCATCGCCACAACAGCGCATAATTTTGGATTGGTCGACGTTTTTGGGTTCGTAGGCATCGCCGCGTCCCTACCCTAAATTTTTAGTCCGGCGCAATTCCTGATTTTCGGTTTCACGACCTGAAGCCAGCGGCTCTACTCGTTGAACAGTTCCAAAGTCCCGGCCGTCATAGCCTGAACACCTAATTTCAACGCGGGTTCAGGCTGGGGCGCAAAAAACGGGGAATGGTTCGCGGGCGGCAGCGCGGTCTTATTTTCAATCGCCTCTGCAAAGGCTGTCGGCTCTGCGCCGCCTGTCCAGAAAATAAAAGTCTTAATGTCCTCGTCATATCGGTGGAACAGCGAGAAGTCCTCTCCGCCCATGCTTGGCGGCTGCGTGACGACTTTATCCTCGCCGATAGACGCCCCGACCGCCGCCATGACGCGGTCCGTCATTTCGGGGTCATTATAAGTGGACGGCGTATAATCGCTCTCCATCGTGATGACCGGCATAAGGTCTTCGGGAAGGCCCGCTGATAGCGCCTGCGAAATCGCAATTCTTTCAATCCCGTCCAATAACGTCTTCCTGACGTCATCATCATAGGACCGCACAGTCAGCTGTAGCTTTGCTTCATCCGGGATGATGTTGTGTTTGAACCCGGCGCGGAAACTTCCGACCGTCACGACGCCCGCTTGAAGTGGATTGACTTCGCGCGACACCAAGGTCTGGAGCGCATTGACAATTTGCGCGCCAATCACAATCGGGTCTTTGCCCATATGCGGGGCGGAACCATGCGCCCCAATGCCTTTGATGGTGATATCGACACTATCGACATTCGCCAGCGCGAAGCCGGACGTATAGCTTATTTTTCCGGCGGGCGCCCATCCCGATGTATGGGTGGCGAGAACATATTCCGGACGGGGAAATTTGGAGAATAAACCGTCTTCCAGCATGGCTTTCGCGCCGAGTCCGATTTCCTCTGCGGGCTGGCCGATCAAGACGAGCGTGCCTGACCACTCATCTTTGCGCTCGACCAATTGCCGCGCTGTCCCGATGAGGATCGCGACATGGCTGTCATGGGCGCAGGCATGCATGACGGGCGCATCTTTGCCCGTATGGGTTTGCCCAATCACTTGCGACTCATAAGGCAGACCCGTTTTTTCTTCCAGCGGCAGTGCGTCCATATCAGCGCGCAGCATGACCGTTGGCCCCACGCCGTTTTTCATCACCGCAACGACGCCGTAGCCGCCAACATCCTCGCGGATTTCGCCGACATCTTCCATGACCTTCTCTTTGACCCAGTCGTCGCCAAAACGTTCCGTGACCTCAAAGCCAAGTTCTTTTAGTTCTTTCGCAAGGCGCGCCGCCGTCTCTTTTTCTTTGAAGGACAGCTCAGGGTTTTCGTGGAAATGTTTGTAGAGATCGAAAACATAGCCATAATCTTCCGCCACACTCGCCGACAAATCATTGGCGGCAACATTAGGCGCGCAAGCAGCAGACACCATAATGGCTGCGGCAGTTAATAATCCTGTTGTAAATTTGGTCATGGGGGCTCTCTCGTGATCTCTGGTTTTTTGATGACCTAGAGTGCAAAGCGAGGCAAGGGTCAGTTTTGAATTGTGAAGAGCAAGATTATGTCCGAGACGCTGCCGCCCTGCCCCGAATGTTCCGGCATCTACGCCTATGAAGACGGCGCGCT